>Ga0325414_1009429_pt1 | contig 10273 bp, 8 predicted proteins | sample PopdelMetagenome_8_FD_206183 | JGI IMG/M metagenome (GOLD analysis project Ga0325414, IMG submission 206183) | Populus deltoides microbial communities from Bellville, Georgia, United States - Leaf-PdKOR-R3 | ecosystem: Host-associated > Plants > Phyllosphere > Phylloplane/Leaf | place: USA...
AAAAAGAAAAAGAAAAAGTAAATCGGTGTCCAACCTGAGGGAATTACACCGCACATGTTGCTTACGGAGGAAAACCCTACCGTGACACATCAAAAAAATTCTAAAGAAAGCTATTTTTGGTCGTTGTAAACCGCTGCAAGCTCCGCTTAAACACGGAGGAGTGACATACTTGCTAACACGTTTAATGAAGACGCCACATTATTATTATTATTATTATTATTTTATTTATTAAAATACCAATTTTTTTTTTAATACCGCGTCATAATCATAAAAAAAAATCTAAATGAAAGTACACCGACACTTGCTTCAACAGTGGAAGCTCTTGTGTTTTGAAATTGCAAACGTGGGTAAGGAGACAGGACAGAACTAGGGGGGAGGTTAATCTTATTTTTCTTACTTGCAATACCTCTGTTCGTTTATCAACTTGGGTTTCACTTCCCAGTTTAGGTGGCACGATTCTAACCTCAGCAATCAATTTTCTGTGGCATCAATAATCAACTGGATATGAGACATGAGATCAAGAACCCTAAACCTTAGTTGTGCAACAATAACAGCTCTCAAATGTAGTCATGCCATTTTGATCTCAGTCTTGCCGGCAAATAACTAGCTCTGTGATCTGCGTTTTACAAACATGACTTGATGCGAACACTTACCGTTGATAGCTTAAGGTTGTTCCTTTTATTTTTGCTGTTCACATTCTGGGCTTAAATTCTTAATCTTTCAACCTTGTTGTACATAGGTAATTTTGGAGACTAGCAGACATGGCAGAGGTGGAGGTTGGAGGAAGACCATGGTTGACAACTTGGAAAGGCAAGGCATCTGCTTCACAGTCCCTCTGACATGCTCTTCGAGTTCCCATTGATCTGGATGGAATTTACAGTTTCGTTCCATTATTCAATCCCCCTGGTTTATAGCCTAGTTGGCTCGTGCTTTCGTTTTACAAAAGGACTCCCCATTCACAACCTAGAAATAGAGAGAGATGGCACAGTGTGGGTGCCAACCGCTGTTTGCATGCACCTTGAGGACCTGTCGGTCCAAATGCTCTGGGTGCCTTCGTTATCTAAGAAGCAATTATATCCATGGCTTAAGCTTTTAATACAGTCCCAGGCCAGATATAGTGACGGTAACAGCAACCTTTTTTCCACTGCATTGTCTAAGACAACGGTTTCAAATGCTCTGTTTGTCCCCAACACATCGTGTTTGTTCAAGTTGGTAACAAACTGATTTGTTCGTTTAAGATGGTAACCTACTGATCAAACATACTCTTGTCTGAGAGTTAATTTTTTTTTGTTACCTTCAGTAGTTTCCAGTTTTGTTGATTATCGATATTTTGGCATGAGTTGAACTTCTAAGCTTCTAATTACAAACAGTGAACTTAGACCTGGGTTGTGGTTCATCAAGTAACTAATCTAAAGAGGCAATTATATCTGTGTATCCAACATCTTACATGTATTGAAGAAAATCTGTCCAGTTACATTACAATACAATGAGAACACAAACAAATTATTCACACTTTTCCTGATTTCTCAGATATTATTTACAAAAATGTTTCACCAGTAGTCCTTACATGAGCAAGAACCATCTTTGAAATGGTGGAAACGATTTCTATCTCTTGCAATAATTTCTCTATTGAAGATCTTTGATATTAATTTGGTGGCAGAATGACAATTTCCACACACGCGAAGATTCTTCATTATTCTGATTGTTGTCCCTGGCTTTGTACTGATCAAACCAAAGGCAATGGCCAACTTTTCACTGTGATGACTCAAGACCCCTTCTTTCCACTCCTCATCCATGTCGTAAAGCACCTCTGACGTATCTGGTACAAAACCAGCTTTCTCCAAACGCATATCAATTTCATCCAACATCTTGTAGATTTCATTGCTCTGGGGATGTACCTTGTCACCAACAAGAAACTCATGCACCACACTATCTACTTGAATAGAGCTACAACCAGGAACTTTCTTCATCCTGTTATCATTTAGCCTAGTTCTTATTTTTGCTACATCCTCCCATCTACCAGCTCCTGCGTAGATGTTTGACAAGAGCACATAAGCGCTTGGGTTTTCAGGTTCTAGTTCAAAAAGATGCTTGGCAACAGATTCAGCCAACTCAATGCGTCTATGAATTCTACAAGCTCCAAGAAGAGAGCACCAAATGGCCCCATCTGGTTTCATTTTCATATTCTTCATCAAGGTTTCTGCTTCATCAAACAACCCGGCTCGACCAAAAAGATCTATCATGCATCCATAGTGTGGCAATTTCGGAGAAACCTTGTAATCTTGCATCATTGAACTAAAATATCTGCGTCCAAGACTTAGCAAACCAGCATGCTTACAAGCTGTTAACACGCCAACAAAAGTGATGTCATCTGGTACAAACCCCTCACTAGTCATTCTTGAGAAAAGCCGAAGAGCCGTATCTGTGTGCCCGTGCATGGCAAACCCAGATATCATTGCATTCCAAGTTGCCAAGCTTTTAGTATTCATGCAATCAAAGATTCGTTTAGCTACCGCTAAATCACCACATTTTGCATACATGTCAATGAGGCTTGTCCAAAGGGCAACAGTATTTTTCATACTTTTCATGTTCTTGTCGACATAAGCATGAACCCATTTGCCAAGATCAAGCGCACCCAAGTTAGCACAAGCCGGAAGAATGCTCAAGAAAGTGACATCATTAGGATCTATATTCGACTGCATCATTCGCCTAAATAGCCCCAAGGCTTCCTTATAACAGCTCATATGAGTATAGCCACCAATCATAACATTCCATGAGACCACATTCTTATCCTGTATTTTCTCAAATAGATTGCTGGCTTCTTCCAAATCTCCACATTTAACATACATGTCAATAAGTCCGTTTACAAGCCTAATATTTGATCCAAGTCCACGATCTTCAATCCAAGACCGAACCCAATTGCCCAGTTGAAGAGAAGATCCTGATTGAGCGCAGGCCGAAAGGAGACTAAGCATTGTGCTCACATTAGGTGTAACCTTTGCTCTACGCATCTCTTCAAAGAATGCCATTGCCTCTTCGACTCGACCACTCTGAGCATACCCAGAAATCATAGCATTCCACGACACAACATCTCTCACAGGAATTTCATCAAACAACTCTCGAGCTTCATCCAAAAAACCCTTCGAAGCATACCCAGTAATCAAAGCAGTAAAAGAAACAGCATCTCTCATAGACCTTTTATCAAACACCAATCTTGCATTAACCAATTCACCATTTTGAGCATACATGTTAATCAACGAAGTATGTACGAAGGCATTATGTTCAAGTCCAAGCTTCAAAACATGTGCATGGACCTGTTTCCCTTCATGGGCACCTCTAATTTTGGTGCATGACTTGAAAATAGAAGGAAAGGTGTACTCATTCGGCTCTGTACCAGAACTAATCATATGAACATAGTATTCTAAAGCTAAAAAAGGGGATTCGCTCGATGAGAGACCCCTGATCATATGATTCCAAATCACATGATTGGGGTTTCGAATGGTTTTGAAGAGCGAGAGAGCATAAGAGAGGTCACCATGTGGAGAGACGGCGCAAAACTCGATGAGCTTGCTAAGAGCGAAGTGGGTGTTGTGGAGGCCAGTTTTGATGATTTGGGAGTGGATTTGTTTGAGAGTCTGGAGGGTTTTGCAGTTGGAAAGGAGAGTTAGAGAAGGATGGTCATGGACAAGCTTGTATGGCGGAGAAGGATCAGAGAAGGAAAGAGCTTGGAGAGTACTTACGGGTGAAGCCAATACCACCATCTTCATTTGTAGTTTGTGAAACCGGAGTTCCTCTATTCAAAATTTTCAAACATGAAGAAGGTCAGATCTTTATCCTTGTAGATTTATTATTGTTTCACTTTCACCCTCATAGTTTAAGCTTTCACAATATTACCTCTAAAGTTTCTAAAGTGTCTTCATTTTGCCCTTGATAAATAACTACTTTTTTCATGAATTATTTCTTGGCTATATATTATATATCATAATTATGTCTAATTAATTTTTGAATTATTAATTTTTTAATTTTTTTTTAATTTGGTACCGTTTACCATCTTTTATTACTCTATTACATAAAAAATGGTTGCAAGCACACCAACATTAACTACAAATATTCCACTAATCCATACAATAATTATGCACTATAGTACAAAGTCACATATAAATAAAGAAGAATATTTTACTTATTTTTAGCTAAAAAAGGTTAAATAATATTTCAAGAAATGATTGTTCATCGGAATATGTATTTGATATTATGGTAATTTTTACGGTTATGATTTCAAAAAGTATATTTAAAAAAAATTATAAATTATAGTTTTTCTTAATCAATATTTTAAAAAGAAGTTTTCAATGAGATTCATGCAAAATATATATATATATATATATATATATTTATTGAATAATCAAATATTTTTAAAGTCGTATAATATTTCACTTTCTAATACACTCATGCTAAATCTGTACAATTAAAAATTCTAATTTAAAAAATAAAAAACATGTGATTAATGTTTGGTGTTTTTAAAGGCCTAAACAAACCTCAAAACCTTTGACTCAAACAAGAACTTAAATGGTTCAATTAAATTTAAAATAATCTTGAACTGCCAGCAATAAATGGTTCAATTAGGGCAGCCATGATACATCAAAGGATCAATATGAGAAAGTATAAGAAATATAAGAACCAAAAGTGAATTTTATAGCACTGTTTAAATAAACGGTAAAGAAATGGGAAGCGTTGCATATAACGTCCCTTTTGTCTCCGTTTTCCATTTTGCCGCCACCTCACTCTCTCTCTCACACTCCTCCTCCTGTGCTGGTGTATAAATACCAGCCTCAAACCCCCCGGCTCCTCTCTCTCTCCACACAGCCGTCCATTCTTAATTTCTCTCACTCTCTACAGAACTCAATTAATCTTTCAAAAATCTTGAATTTCGAATAATGGAAGCACACATTCACAATTTCTCCCCCAATTTCTCACCACTTCGACCCCTAACAAACCCTAATTCCTCTATCAAACTCTATCACTCTCGAGATTCTACCTTTTCTATACCTCTATCGAAATCACTCAAGCTAGGGTTCCGATCATCGCCACTGTTGGCGGCGTCCACTCCCATCACTAACACCGATACTTCACTAGCCTCAAAAGGAGAAAATGAGAGGAGTGTGAGTCCAGTTTATGTGCCAACGCCACCTAATCGTGGGCTCCGTACTCCTCACAGCGGGTAATTTTTTTTTATTTAAAATTTTTGATAATTATTTACTCCTAAATTGTAATTTTATTTCAATAAAATTGACAGGTACCATTATGATGGGACGACGCGGAACTTTTTTGAAGGTTGGTATTTTAAAGTGTCGATACCGGAGCGGAAACAGAATTTCTGTTTCATGTATTCAGTGGAGAATCCTGCGTTTCCTAAGAAATTGACTGCCTTGGAGTCGGCACAGCATGGATCGAGATCAATTGGAGTTGGTGCTCAGATTCTAGGGGCTTATGACAAGTATATTTGCCAATTCTCTGAAGAATCGCAAAATTTCTGGGGAAGTAAGTGTTCCCCCCCCTCTTTGTAATGTTATGGGAACTGTTTGAATTTATAAGATTCTGTGTTTAAGAGTTAAAGTTGTTACTATTAGTTTGTTTGTTGATGCTTAGGTAGGCATGAGCTGGCATTGGGGAATACTTTTGTTGCTGAGAGAAACATGCGGCCTCCAATTAAAGAGGTTCCTCCTCAGGTTGAAATCTCTATTGTTCATCTTAAATGTTGATATTGATATTCTTTTTGTTTATCATTTTTTTTAGAATGTCCAACCTTGTCAATTTTATAAGGTTTTAACATTTGGGTTTCTTAGTTTGAATGCATAAGAGAGGATTTCTTTTTTATTTAGTTACAAAGCCGTGGATTAATAGTACATAAGAATGTTGTCAGAGTTGCAAGGCTTTAAAACTGTGCAATACAGCTGCGGAGGAAAATAAGAAAAGTCCTCTTTAACAATGTAACTGAAATGTCTCATTTTGCTTCCGTAACTTCAAATGGTTTCTCATGTCTGAAAAATTTGTAGGAATTCACATTAGCTGCTGTACCTTTTTTTTTTAAAGTTTTGAGGTGGTTGAATATATCAGCATTAGCCTTCCTGTTCAGTTCTGTATTAGATATTTTTTTTGTTTATTTTACATTTCCTTGCATAAGACTGTTAAAACCTGAAAAATTAGAGTGGATTCTCAATTTCCTGTCTGCTTGGTTAGACTTAGTGCAAGTATTTCTTGGTTTGCTTGGTTTATATTCTTGCTGAGGCTAACCATGTCAAATGAATCCAAGTTACAACTTACATTTTGTAATATTTAATTTGTGCAGGAATTTGATAAAAGAGTTTTAGAAGGATTTCAAGTAAGCCCTCTTTGGCACCAAGGCTTTATTCGTGATGATGGCAGGTATTCTCACTCTTATCATCCATACCCATAGTGTAGAGATTGAGTTTCAGGATGTAACATCACACATGCATGGGGGCTTTTTTTGTAAAATCATGCATGCATGTCACACTGCATTCAGTGCCACATTCAGGATAATGGATTAAACTTTCTAATGCTTTGTTAGTCAAACTCCTTATCTATGCTTAAAGTGGTGAGAAAATAATACGATTGGGTAAGTCGGGGCAAATCAAACATATTTCATGTTTGAAATTTTGATAATCAAATATATTTTTAATACCTTGGTTGTTTCTAATTTATTTGAGCATTGGTAGTTTGACATGACTTTTCTTCTAACTGCAGGTCAGATTATGTGGAAACTGTGAAAACTGCACGTTGGCAGTACAGCACACGGCCTGTTTATGGATGGGGTAATGCTGGGTCTACACAGAAGGCGACTGCAGGGTGGCTTGCTGCTTTTCCTGTATTTGAACCCCACTGGCAAATATGCATGGCTGGAGGACTTTCAACAGGCATTAACTATTCTTGCTTCTGGTTATAATTGTTTTGGAACTTTCAATCTGATGTTGGTTATGATACTTTTATTCTATTTTACAACAAGTTGTCTCATAAAATCAATGATCTTTGTAAACTGTTCTCACTCATTATATATAATCAGCTCTTGTTTCTTACAGTTCTCTTTTCTCCCCCCTTCTAAGTAAATACCTTACAAGAATTTACAGAAGCCTCCGTTGTTAATTTCTAAGCCCTCATGCTGCTATGAAGGTCACAAGTTTGTGAGAGCAGAATATCCATAGGCTTTAGAAATAATTATATTCTAGGTTTTTGGCTCCTTTTGTTGTCACAGTGGCAAAGAGTATTGTGATTAGGTTCAATGCTTTCTAGGGAATAATGCTTTGGGTTTTGATTGGACACAGGATGGATAGAGTGGGATGGTGAAAGATTTGAGTTCGAAGATGCTCCTTCTTATTCTGAAAAGAACTGGGGTGGAGCCTTCCCAAGAAAATGGTTTTGGGTAAATATTTATTTCTTTCATGTGGTAAATATCTGTGTATTAATGGATTATATGTTTTTCTCACGTGGAATTTCATGCTTACATAACATTGTAAGGGTGGGTAAGTTACTTTCACTGTTGCTCTGTGCATGACTAATAATTAGCTATTTACCCTCTTTTCAACATACAAAGGTGACCTTACATCAATATTATTCAACCCAATTCACGTTTCGATGTGTGGTGTGGGAATGTTGTGTTGTCATTACATGTTGGTTCAAAGTACAGAAATTGAAGAAAGCACATTAACTTTATCTCTGGCTTATTAGCCTGCTTTCTCATGGACTTGATTAGATGGCTCATTCTTTATGCGTTGTTGATTAGTGGAAATTTTTGGTGAAGAAATCTCTGCTCTGTTTAAGTTATTGAAGTTGTTGGGAATTATCGCTGGGACGATGTTTTGCTAATGCATCTTAGGTTTGCATTTGTCCACATATGCCTAACCTGGAAGAAAAGAAAATTAAAAAAATTAAAAGAAAAAGTCTGAATGCCTGTATGCTAATTGTTGATGTTTTACATTTTACCATAGGTTCAATGTAATGTCTTTGAAGGTGCAAGTGGAGAAGTTGCTTTGACTGCAGCTGGTGGGTTGAGGCAAATTCCTGGACCAAGTGTGACTTTTGAAAATGCTGCATTGGTAACTTTCCTATGACAATTCCAATACTTTGTTCTCCACTTTCCCTTGTTTCAGCAATTCTTTTTAGATAGATAAGTTTTTTCTGCTCTTTAGGAATATATATGGCTAAATGCATGTAAAGAATGAGATAGTGAACCAATGATATGCAATTTTCATGGAACCTCAGCTACCCTTTATGTTTTCATATGGAACTTGAATATTATTCATGAGTTTGAATATGCCTTACTATCTTTAGTTTGAGATCCTGAAATAGAAGAAAAGCCAAAAACATATTAAAGTTTACAAGTTGGACGCACTTGTTTTAAATAAACTGACACACAATACAATGTCCACCTGTGCAGGTTGGAGTACATTATGATGGGATTTTCTATGAATTTGTGCCATGGAATGGTGTTGTAAATTGGGAAATTTCTCCATGGGGTTACTGGTACATGGCTGCAGACAATGGGACACATTTGGTATCTTCTGTTTCCTGTTTCTAGTATTCACAGTCACACAGTATAAATCCACTTTTAACTCTGATGTCCCTGTAAGTTTGGTATTATTCTTCACTTAAACATGTGAAACATTAAAAAAGAAAAAGGAAGAACATGCTTGCCACATGATTTTTCATGACCTCTTAAGTCTTTTATGGATACATATAATGATAAGTTGGAGTTATACTATCAACTAGAGGTCTAATTTATTGTCCTTACTCAGGTTGAATTGGAGGCAACAACAAAGGAATTGGGAACAGCATTGCGTGCTCCAACAGCAGAAGCTGGGCTTTCTCCAGCTTGTAAAGATACCGGTTTTAGTTTTCTGAAATTGCAAATATGGGAACGTCGAAATGATGGCACTAAGGGGAAGGTGCATTTTACTTCTCACTCTCCCATATCCATATATTCATCAACTTCATGCACAAAAACATTAACTTAAACTATACTATTTAACCTCAGGATTTATTCTTAGCATTAAGTGGCCAAACTATTCAACAGAACATCAAAAACTTTGAACTTTTCTTGTGTGACAGTATTTATCTTGCAATGTAGTTTCTTTACATAAAAACAAGTTTCGCAACCAGAGGTTGCACTTGTTCTTTCGACATGTATTTTCAGTGACATTATCCCATGAAACCAGTGAAGGGAGTCCATCTTTGGACTTCATGAGTGATTTTTTCTTAAAAATCTAGAGTTGTCGTTGGAGAAATGAAGAGTCTGCTTTTAGCACGTGAGAATTTACTTCCTGGATGTTCTATTTTTGTTTGTCACACCTTGTATGTTATCTATATGCTAAAATCCATATGGATTGATACAATTCCAATGACAGCTTTTTCTCATAATTTTTCAAAATCCTTGGCATCCAATTTTTTAATGTAATTTGTCAAAGGGGCAAAGCGCTGATCCCTGGCATGCAATTGTTGTGATTGGTATATGCTCTTAGATCTGCACTATTACAAGTTGGTTTTGATTTTGTTCAAGAAACAAATAAGACCAGTTAGTTTATTTGTTCATACTATGGCTTTGGATATTCCTACACTTTCAGCATTATTATATGCAGTTAATTTTGGATGTTACAAGCGACATGGCATTAGTAGAAGTTGGAGGAGGACCATGGTTTACCACTTGGAAAGGCAAGACATCTATGCCAGAGCTTGTCAGCCGCACTGTCGGAGCCCCCATTGATGTGGATGGAATTTTTAGTTTTGTTCCTCTGTTCAAGCCCCCTGGTTTATAACCACTAGGCTAGTTCTTTCATTACGAAAATGGATCAAACTTGGAAGTTTGAAGAGCCAGAGAAAGGAAGATGGCAGTTTGGTATGAAAGACGATCCATTGTGCCCCAAAACAGCAGACTAAATGTTTTCTGTGACGTGGTAAGTTGCATGATCAGTTCTTTTGTTGTAAATTTCACTCAAATAACATGTAGCTTGTGCGACTGCAGTTAAAAGTGTATTGGGTGCTTGCCTTTGTCTGGCTTCATCCATTCTGAGGCATTTTGCATTAGCCACGCTTTTTTTAATCACATAGCTAGTGCAAAGCTAATATAGAATTTGTGTACCTACCTACATCGCTTTTCATTCAGCACCTTCTGCAACTTTGTGGTCATTTATTGCATATTTTGTGGTCTGTTATCCTGAATTTTTCATTTGCAGCTATCAGAATGTAGCAGCGATTGCCTTTAAAACCG
>Ga0325414_1009436_pt1 | contig 10270 bp, 7 predicted proteins | sample PopdelMetagenome_8_FD_206183 | JGI IMG/M metagenome (GOLD analysis project Ga0325414, IMG submission 206183) | Populus deltoides microbial communities from Bellville, Georgia, United States - Leaf-PdKOR-R3 | ecosystem: Host-associated > Plants > Phyllosphere > Phylloplane/Leaf | place: USA...
AGAAGGATTGCTGTATTTTTAATGTTTGCTAATGCTTTGCTTTTTTATAGACAAATGTCATTAGCCAATTGTTCATTCTCGTACTTAAATTTATGATATGTAAGCTGGTGACTTTTGTTCCTGTTGAAGATTCTCTTCTTGGTAATTTCAGTCCGAGTTAATTTCTCAAAATGAATATCTGTCAATGTTTGAAAACTAGAATCTTTGTTCATGGGGATTCAAATTATTCCAAGTAGAGAAACAAGACGTTATTCTGCATTAATTCCAGTAGGGAATTAAATGATTGAACAAAAAGGTTAATTTTAGCTTTGGGGAGAGGGACATTGGTGACAGGCTGATCATTTCCTTGAACCTAGTAATTATTTGGTCAAAAGAAAGCTCTGCTAATGATGCATTCTGTTTTGGACTTATTTTGACAGGTTGAAAGCTTATTTCCATTCAATTGGATCACAATACTATATGCTACAACTTCTAGCAATTCAACCTTTTTCCTCTTGCTAATTTTTGCTTGTACAACTATTAGGTTCTATAGCAACATCTTACATCTAGTTTATCTAATCTGCGTCCCATCTGATTACGAGCTATAAATTAGTTGTTGCAATCATGTCTCTAATGGCAGAATCAAGCAGGTTGCAGCAAGTTTCTTCTTCCTTAGATACGTCAACAAAGCGACAATGGCTATTCGTTTGCCCATTGCTCCTGCTAAACAAAGTCTCCCTCGGTCTGTTTCCGGCGCCAATAAAGCTGCTTCAAGGTCCTTGGATGTTCCAAAAGGTTTCCTGGCAGTTACGTTGGGGAAGCTGAGAAGAAGCGATTTGTGGTTCCCACATCCTATTTGAAACAGCCTTCATTTCAAGATTTGCTACATGGAGCTGAAGAGGAGTTCGGCTTTGATCATCCAATGGGAGGATTGACGATTCCCCGCGCAGAAGATACTTTCCTTGATGTCACTACTAGCTTGAGTAGATAATAAAATGCAACAAAACTAATCAAAGAAAAACAATTCTGCAATGCTCTGTCACAAAGTGAATGGCCTATTTAGTTTCCTATTCCCCTCCTACGAAAAAACTTGTTCCTAATCGCTAATTAAATTGCAGTCTTATACTAACCGTGTTCTAAGTATAATATTCTTTAACCTGTTCAGTTATACACATATATATCTGTTAAAAGAAGAAAAGAAAGAAGTTCTGCTTTAATTTCAAGTTGTATGATCAATCTGGACATTAGAGATCCTTCACTCCTTCTCCATATATATAGTGGAGAAAATGCTGAGGAAGAATTTGGGTTTAATCCAGTGGGCGGTGTTACACGATTACACTTCCTTGCAGAGAAGATATCTTCATTAATGTTATATCCCAGTTGAGGGGATCATAATACACCAACCTAAATTTGACAAGTCCTGACAATTTTGTAAATTAATGTGCAATGTCTACTGGAACTTACGGCAGAGGCAGAGATGGTTTGGGAAATTAAGAAGAGAAATTAGTACTTTTTTCCAATCTTCCTGTCAAATCTTCAAATTAAAAATATTCGGTTCAGGTTTCGCTTTACTTTGTATTTCTAGACTAGACCCCACTTGGTGTTGCCTTTATACTGTAATTTCAATAAAATTATTTTTTTTATTTAAAATTAATTTTTTTTTATTTTGACATGGAAATGTCAAAAATAACTTTTAAAAATGAAAAATATATATATTTTAATATATTTCTAATAAAAAATATTTTAAAAAATTATTATTATTATTTTCTCAAACACCTCATTACTAATCACGTAGAACTGGAAATCCTCACTGTATAAGGAATTGGGGGATTGATAATGTGACGGTTTAGCGTAAAATTTCCCCTTAGAGATCCTCCAACTCTGACTTTTGAGATGTCAGAACTATTTTTATATTCTATGCCATGAGAAAGAAAACTTTGTAATATGTTAGGATCATATCATAAATGAAAACTAAATAGGAAATAACTTTGTAATATGTAGACAAATTTAGGTAAATCACATAAATTCTTATGTGTCTCATTTCTTATTTTCCCTATTCTCTTGAGTTATGTATTTTGTTTTGCATGTCAGGATCCTAACAGTGGTATCAGAGTAGCCTGGTTGTTTTTGTTTATATACAACACTGTTCACATATACATTATTGTCTATATATAGGGAAAGTCAATGTGGTGAATAAATACAGTTTAGAAAGTTTTGTCTAAGAAAATTGAGTTTTAAGCGGGATGTTTGTGATCTCTCCAATTTTTTATGGGAACTTACTTAGTAGAAGTATTATTCATACAATTCTATTTCCATATATGTTGCAGTTCGTAAGTGAAACAATGATAGTTGAATAGATCATAGTGAATAAAATGGCAACAAAGTATGAGATTGAAAAGTTCAAGAGGAACAATTTCTCATTATGAAAAAATGAGAATGAAAGCAATTTTAAGAAAAGACAATTGCCTGCAGCAATTAGAGATAAGCCCATGTAAATCATTGATAATGCTAAGTGGATTGAGATAGATGACAATGTTATTGCTAACATACATTTAGCATTAACTGACAAAGTATTACAAGCATGGTAAAAAAGAAAATTGCGAAGGAGATTTGGGATACTCCGACAAAGTTATACGAGTCTAAGTCTCTGCATAATAAGTTCTTCAAAAGGAGACTTTATACTGTATAAATTGCAGAAACCACATTGGTGACTGACCACATCAACACAATAAGAATTTTATTTTCACAACTCACTACGTTAGGTCATCAAATATAGGAAAATGAACGTGTAGAGCTTCTACTTTGAATTTTTCTTTATTCATAGGATAAACTCATTATCAACTTTACCAATAACATCCTCACAGACTATCTAGTCTTCAATGATATTGCAGTCGCTATATTGGAAGAAGAAAGTAAGCACAAGAATAAAGAAGACAAAATTAATAGTTTGCATCAAACAGAGGCTTTATTGATGTCAAGAGGAAGATAAATGAAGTCAAAGGCAAGGAAGTTCCAAATCAAAAAGTAAAAAAACTATGAAATGCTACAGTGGTGGCAAAAAAAAGCGTGATAAAAAGTACTGTTGGTATAAAAAAGGTATGGAGAACAATACTTAGTCATTAAAACCTCAAGAACATGTTGCAAACACTTCAGATGATGGAGAAATTTTATCATAGCTACAGTCTTTAGAGATAGAATAAAGCTCACTTAGGTTTGGTTAATGGATTCAGGAGCAACATGGCACATGACTCCTCGTTAGGATTTGTTTTATACATATGAACCCATCTTTGGAGGCTTGGTATTTATGGGTAATGATCATGTCTTAGAGATTGTTGGCAATGACACCATGAAACTAAAAATACACGATGGCTCAATTTGTACCATTCAAGAAATACAATATATGAAAGGCTTAAAGAAATTTTGTTTATCGATAGGACAATTTGATAGTCTTTGTTGTAAGATTCATACAAACAATGGCATCATCAAAATTGTTAGAAGGATGTTGGTGGTATTAAAGGCAAGAAAGATAGCTACAAACTTGTTTATGTTAATAGGAGAAACATATCATAAGGCAGATGCATCAATTGCATCAGCCAATTCTATAAAAGATAAGACAATGATGTGGCATCAAAAGTTAGGCCACATGTCAGAGAAAGGCATAAAAATTCTTTTTTATCAAAAGTTACTTCATGGGCTTATAAAGATTTCTTTACCTTTTATGAGCATTGTATTACAAATAAACAACACAAGTTGAAGTTTTGCACATCAACGGCTAATTATATCTTAGACCTAATTCATTTTCATGTTTGGCGAGCATTGGTTATATCTATAGAAGGAGCAAGATACTTTGTATCATTCTTAAATGACTTCTTCAAGAGATGTTGGGTGTATCCAATCAAAAGCAAGGCATGTGTGCTTTCAGTCTTTAAAACCTTTAAAATGTGGTTAGAACTTGAATCTGAAAAAAAAATAAGATCAAGTTCCTGATGATAGATAATGCAAGAGAATATACCAGTAATGAATTTGATGACTTTTGTCAGCAAATAGGTATTAAAAGACAGTTCACAACAACATACACTCCACAACAAAATAGAGTGGCAGAACAAATGAACAAAACTCATTTAGAAATAACAAGAGCAATGTTAAAGGCTGCATTCTTAGGAAAGCCATACTGGCTAGAAATAGTCAAAACCATATGTTATGTGATCAGTCAATCTCCATCAACCGCGATTGATTTGAAGACACCGATAAAGATGTGGATTAGAAATCCAATTGGTTATTCTTAATTACATATATTTGGAATTCTTGTGTATGTGATGTGCACTACACAAGAAGTTATCAAATTGGATTCAAAATCCAGAAAATGTATATTCTTGGGATATGCTGTTATCAAATTGGATTCAAAATCCAGAAAATGTATATTCTTGGGATATGCTAAGGGAATGAAGGGGTATTGCTTGTTAGATCTCACTACCCATAAGGTAGTCATTAGCAAAGAGGATAGAGATGTATCGAGTACCGTATATATATTTAGTGAGAAGTTTAATATTTGTCATGATATATACAAGACGAATATTATACAAGTAATGAGAACAGTTAGTCAATACTTGGTAAATCCTGGTAAAGAGCATTGGAACATTATTAAGAGGATCTTGATATACATCAAAGGTACCTCGGATGTTGCATTATATTATGGAGGATCAGAATTGACAATTAGAGGCTATGTTGATTCAGATTTTACAGGTGACCTTGAGAAAAAAAAAATCAATTTCAGGTTATGTCATAATTACAGAGAAGCTGTGAGTTGGGTTTTAAAACTACAAATTATTGTAGCTTTATTCACAATAAAAATTGAGTTCATAGTAGCTACCCAAGCTTGTAAAGAAGCAATATGGCTAAGAAGAGATTCTCGTGTATTGTGATAATTAGAATGCCTTGCATATTGCAAGGAATTCAACATTTCATTCAAGAACAAAACACATAGATGTTCAGTATCATTTTGTTCATGAAGTGGTGAAAGATAGAAGTGTGGATTTTCAAAAGTTTCACACCAAAAGAACCTCGCAGATGTTTTGACCAAACCAATCAATAATGATATGTATATATGATGTAGATCCTCATATGGCTTAGTAAAAATGCATACCGCATGAAGATGACAAGTATAAAAAAAATAGAAAAATTACAGATGATCAAGTGTGATGACATGATTAAAATCAAAGTCATCAAGTGGAAAAATATGGAGTTTATCATCCTGTTAAATGGCATCCCAATTAAATGGCTGGCATCAAAAGCTACCTAATAATTGACAAATTTCAGTGCACTACTTTCTTTTGTCCTCATTTTTAAATAAGAAGAGTCTAGCATGTTCAGCCTATAAATTGGCTGCATCCAAAGCCTTTATATATGTCATACCAGAGAAAAACACTAGTGTGTGAGAGAAAAAAATGTAAAGGGAAGGAGAGGAATCTCACTAAATTATAAGATATTTGTAAGAGAGATGTGAGGTGTTTACTCCAATTAATAGAGAGATTTTTAATTTTTTTCTAATTAATAGATAGTGATTATAATTCCTACATTACTTAATAAAATCTTTCTATATTTGTTTGTAAACATAGATAAATTTGAGTAAACTATGTAAATTCTTGTGTCTTATTATTTTTTTTTTTCTTTTGAGTTGTGTATTTTGTTTTTTGCATGCTTGTATCCCAAGACAAAAATGGACATATCAAAATTTATAATCCAAAAGCTTTTATAATAGCATAGCTATAGTCAAAAACAAATATATACAACAAACCCAATAAATACAGTTTATAAAACGAGGAATAGACTGGGAAGCTCTCGCGAATTAAAAAAAAATGATATGCATACCAAAATCAGGATATACAAGATTCTTCTCCTAAATAAATAAACAAAAACCGTTAAATCAAGCTACTAACATATGATACAAGTACACGGAAAATAAAACATTGAGCTGTGTAGTTTAATTGGTGAGGTTTTAGATTTATTTTCTAAAAATTATCGGTTTAAATTTTATAAATTTTAGGAACACTAGAGGTTTATATAATCGTTAATTTTACAGCTTGTAGGATTAGTCGAGATACACGCAAGCTGACCCGGACACCTACGTTAATAAAAAAAAATACACATAAAATAAGATTAGATTAAGATAATATTAGTAATAATATTTGTTCAAATCAATTACTATGCTATAACTTTGAGTAGAGTTAGACATATAGAAAATTAAACATTATTAAATCAGTTTATGATGTCACCATGCTCAAAAATTCTGTTGAGGGTTGGAAACAAATCCTCCTCATTTGGCTCCCCGATCCAACAAGCCAAACAAGACTTAAGAATCAGATACACTACATTAACATACAGTTGTAAAAACCACCAGATCAAACTTGCCACGACTTTAGAAGAAGGGCTCGTTAGTAACTTTACTTAATAATTTCTCCTTGATTGACATAATTACCCCTCACTAACATCAAACCTCTCCATCTGATTTTTTGGGAATAGATCTATAATTAAAACCTGCAGTAGGCAATCTTATTTCTTCAACCATTCGATCACTGTAACTGAGCCGAAAACAAAACCCTAATTTTATTGAACCAACAACACCAATGTTGAAATTAGTAACAAGAAGGTGGTGTTAAAGGGGCATGACAAACAGTTCATCGTCATCAAAAAAGAACGGTCAAGATCATCCTGTTGAAATTAGTGGACCCATACCAAAATCGCAGAGAATCAAAATGAGCAAAACTGAAGAGAACACTGAAAAGAAGGTACTAACTTTTTTTGTGATCTTCTTTTCCAATTTTGACAACCATCCATCTCTCGAATCAATGAAATAATGAAGCCCGGATGCTCAGAATCGTTTCTTGATGCAGTTTTTTAGTAACCCAATTGAAAGATTTTGTTTTCTGATTTGCTTAATTAGGGTTTAGCCTTTCGTCATGATCGAATGTGATTTTTTTTTTGTTTTGATTTTGATTTGGATATTTATAGTTACCGCAATTAGTAAAATAATTGAGCCCAGAAAGGTAAAACTTGTTTTTATGAAAGCTCTATATTGAAACTCCATAAAAAAAAAATAAAGCTCTGTTTTTAAATGATTGGTTTTTTAGTGTGGACAGGATTTGTTAGTGTAAATTTTATTGCAGTTGTTGCAAAAAAAAAAGCTCAAAATTGTTTGTTTTGTAGTTTTTTAACCAAATTGAAAAGAAACACTGTTTTGTGACTGCTGCTTAATTTAGTGTTAATGGGGTTTGTGTAGTGATTGAATGTGAATTCTTTGTTTCCCGTTACTTAATTTCCTAGAAAGGTAAAATTTGTTTTCTTAGAAAGCAGGTTTTTGGAAATCTGTAAAAAGCTCTGTTTTCTATGACTGGTTGAGTGTTGATAGGAGATGTTAGTGTCAAATTTTATTGCATATGTGAAATGACAGGTTGCTTATTCTTAAATTAATGATCTTACTAAGAAACCAAAGGCTGTTTTTTTATCCCAGCCTTGAACTTTGTTGTTTTAACTTTTATCTCAATTGGGTGTTGTGTATGGTCGTGAATTTTGGGTGGTTTATGCTAACGGTATTTGGTTTCGAGTGCATGCTTGATGTGTTGTTTATCATTATACTTGTAATAATAAACTAGGAATCATGAGGCATTGCTTTGTTAGTTCTGTTACTTTCTTTGTGTTATTGTATATGGTCTGGCACAGATTTTGAATAAGAAGCTTAAAGATGTTGAGATTAGCGTTCCAATAGTTTACGGCAACATAGCATTCTGGCTTGGCAAAAAGGCAAACGAGTAAGTTGTTAAATAATCTTCAGGATAATGTCCATTCTTTTGTCTGTTGTGTGATTGGATCATGATTTTAATATTCTGTTAATCAGGTATCAATCTCATAAGTGGACTGTATATGTACGTGGGGCCACAAATGAGGATCTTGGTGTAGTAATAAAACGAGCTGTTTTTCAGCTTCATTCTAGCTTCAATAATCCTACAAGAGTCATCGAGGCACCACCTTTTGAGTTATCAGAAGCAGGCTGGGGTGAATTTGAGATTGCCATTACTCTGTATTTCCACAGTGATGTTTGTGATAAGCCTTTGAACTTGTGAGTTCCTTTGTCTTTATGTGGTTCTGATTTCTCTATAAAATGTTTTCAGAAGCTAGTGACCTGGCCAGATGATTTTGTAACAAGACATTCTGTGTGTCATTGGAGTACATAGCTAAAATGAACTGCTGTAAAATTATGGAAAGGTATGATAGAGCCATATATAATGTATCAACTCCCACTCAGCTTCATATTTGGCACCTCCCTTTTTCACCATAACATATTTAAGTAAGTAAGTGTGTGGCGAGAGAGAGAGAGAGAGAGAGAGAGCATTGCCATATGAGGGAGATTGCTCAGTTACATGTCAAAAGATATGGAATTTCTGACCAAGCAGTTCAGATTGAAATGTGGGAATTTAGACCGAAAGTGTGTGTGTTTGTCTCCTTGGACATGGTCGATTGATCAGCTGCAAGGTATTAGTGGCATGTAGCTTAAACCAAATGTTCCTTTCTCCAATCACTTGTTTGGGAATAATCAAATAGTTGACCGAACATCTAAACTGAATTGATAGTGGAAATATGTGGTGAAACAGTGTATTTTGGTGGTGATTCAATTGAATGAATTCTAGTCAGTTAGAACCAAAAAATATTGTGCTTTCTAATATAATGAAAAATTTAAAATTGGTCAAATTTTAGAATTGCATTGTTGAAGGGTCTAAGCTTTTTACAGATATCATCACTTGAAGTTGTACCCAGAAGATGAATCTGGCTCCTTGTCAATGAAGAAGCCAGTTGTTGTAGAATCATACGATGAGATTGTATTCCCTGAGCCTTCAGAAGGTTTCTTAGCTCGCATACAGAGTCATCCAGCCGTAAACTTGCCCAGATTACCTGCTGGTTTTACTTTGCCTCCTCCTGGTCTGTATTTTAGCTGTCTTCTGCCAGTAAATGCTCTTCACCTTGCTTTGGATGAATAAATTAACTTCTGTTTTCTTACAGTGCCAGTTGAAGATACAAGTAAAAGGAAGAGAGGTGACACTAAAGATCATCCTCTATCCCAGTGGTTTATGAATTTCTCTGAAGCAGACGAGCTACTACAGCTTGCTGCAGCTCGTCAGCAGGTCAGAAAGAATTTCTTTCTTTCTCTCTTTTCTTATATATAAAAAATAATTAGAAAGGAAGAATATAATAATGCAAGCAGGGGTATGTGAACTAGCTTTCGGGCTTGTTATGTATGAATAAAAAAATGTCTTGGTGGTAATATTTGCGAAGTATCACTTCCTTTGATGCTTGTTCAACAGTGGCTTGGAGTAAGACATGCCATATTAATGGACTAGCCTGTTTGAAGGATTTGAACTAGTAATAAACTGTCAGCTGGGACAGAAGGAATGAAAAAAAACAGTACAAGGGCACAATTTCCTGCAATAATGGCTCTCTCTACTACAGAGTACATACATTAAACTGGTAGATCAATACCTCGTGGAAATTTTGATCTTGTAGGAGCTGGGAATTAATGGAAAAGAAAGCATAATTCAGATATATGGTTATCTTAAAAGTTCTAACAATTTCCTGAACTTCTAAGTAGTTGGCGAGCAATAGTAAATTTATTTGATAACCTCTATAGTTTCTCAGTCACAGACAATTTTCACTAAGCTAATTAATAACCTTTTTTCTGCGGATCAGAAACTAGTCCTTGAAGCAAACATATAGAGAATATTTCTTGCCATCCATTCCTTTTTCACTCTACAATTTCTTATTCAATTGTGCTGAACTGCTGTCCTTTTTTGTTTATTTAAAATTGAATTAAAAAATAAATTGGAATTGATTGTGGATTGAACCTCAACTTTTTCCATCATTGATGGATGGGTTTTATGTTTGAACATTTAAGAGCTGTTGAATTCTATGTTCTTTTTTGCATTAGCAGCGTGTTTTTAATTTCACTAATTCCCAATGAGTCACATTTTGTATGGAAAACTGTAAAGCTATTCTTTGACAGTTTGGATTCAATGTGTTAGGTGCAAGCTCATATAGCAAAGCTCCGACGACAGATAAGCTTGATAGATGGGCAGAATCAACAGTTGAAATCTCCCTCCGACCAGTGAATGCACTTTACTTATGCAGAGTTTTGAGATTTCTACTTCACATTGGCTTAGGCTGAAGCACACAGTGGCATAGGCATGTAGCAATGATACTTATTTTCTCAGCAGAGGGTAGTTTTGTACACACGCAACACACCGGG
>Ga0325414_1009439_pt1 | contig 10268 bp, 10 predicted proteins | sample PopdelMetagenome_8_FD_206183 | JGI IMG/M metagenome (GOLD analysis project Ga0325414, IMG submission 206183) | Populus deltoides microbial communities from Bellville, Georgia, United States - Leaf-PdKOR-R3 | ecosystem: Host-associated > Plants > Phyllosphere > Phylloplane/Leaf | place: USA...
TCCCCTGTAAACATTGACGCGCGCGCGCAAACACGTGAAGTACTCGAGAGTTGCTTTTTCGTACCTGGCTCTGACACGTGTGAGAGGAAGACAAGCTCCCAACAAATTGTTTTCGATTTGAACTGAACTATTTAGTTGCTATGAAGTACCAAAACAGATTCGTGTATGCAAAAATCATTGTGGCCCAGAAATGCAGCTTACAAGCACTTGTAAAATCATGGTGTCCTTGTTCATGTCTTCCGATTCAGATTTCAGCCTCGAATAATTCTCCCTTTGTTGATTGCAGAACTAGGAATATCGACAGCACTTTGCAGCAAAGCATGATACTTGGATCTCATGTTTCCGGCTTCTGCTCACCTTCTGATGTTGCATTCTCTTGCAGGTCAATCTGACCTGAATTGGCCAAAAGAGAAATAAACATTAAATTAAGCCAACGATTACAAGCACTTGTAAAATCAGGTACTAGCTTAATCCTTATTTTTTTCAACCACGCTGGCTCATCCAACAACAAAACAGATTAAAGTCTTGTGATGTTACAATATAATCACGCAAACATGGCTCGATGATATGATACATTGTTGATGCCAGGCTAGGCAGTTGTCATGAGGAAACAACCAATTACTGAATCCGTCATCGAAATAGCAGCACCTCCAATATTTTACCGCCACCACCAGTGGCGCAGCAACTCCACACGATTACCACATTGAAATTTAATTGAAGGAAAAGTAATCATACCTAACAAGGAAATCAGAGATGGAGCCTTCGAAGAGTCATTCAATTTCATGTCTGTACCTGAAATCAGCATCCAAAGTCAATATGACACTAGCCAGCTATTCATGCGATTTATGGCCAATTTGTTTACAGCATTGCTAATTTGCAGTTTGAGCGTAGTCAAATATAATGAGCACCATTTAGAAAAACAAGGCATAGGCTCAAGTGAAGTATTGTGAAAAATATAATAACGAAAATAGAAAATAAAGAAAAGCTCTCTACATTTCGTTTGCGTTTATATAACTTAAATTTCTGACCAGGCGAAGTCACATAAGAAACTCATCATGTATATGTACTTAATTGACTCCTAAGTGTGTTGCAGAATGACCACTGTCTTCAGTTTTTCTTCCGCAGTTTTCTAAGGTAATGCAGATTAAATTCCAAGTGTTCAGATTTCAGCTGGGCCAGAGTCCCTTGTCGTTGACTCAAAATTTTAGATAATGTGCTAAAATGGTTAAACAAAAGAGAGGACAAGAAAATGAAGATACCAAAGGAAAGCTGCCAAACTCCAAAGCAGCTTACCTGAACTTTCCATTGATTTAAGGACGTCTGATTTCTTATAAGTAAATCCAATAAAATTGGTATCTTTTGATGTCAACATCTGCACCATGGACCAAGAAAAACAAACTGAAAAGTTATCACCACAGCTAACATAAACCTTAGGGGAAAAAATGGGATATAGGGATGCATGTTTTAAGAAGAAAATTGTGCACATGTATGGAAAAATCATAGAACCATAATCTATCAGGGTAATTATATAACTGAGCTGCCAAGACAAACCCAGGGACATAATGAAACAATTTCTCTTACAATTTTTACAACAATATAGCCATGTTATCGTGACTGACAAGAATCCTTTGGACCATTTCTCTAAAGCTCATGGATATAAACTTGGATTAATTTTTAAGGACTTCTCTGCGTAAATAAAAAGTTAAACTTCAGATAATGTTGTTACCTTCCTCCAAGGCCCTACACTTGGTATTGTGGACGGTGGGCCTTCCAGCTGCCAAAAAGAAAAAGCTTAGCGAAAGTTATTTTAAGAGGAAAACATATCCACATATAAACAAGAACGCGATAATAAATGTGTGTCCCAAGCCAACTTGTCAAACTTCAGCCAAGGCATAGCACGAAAATTACTTATTTTTAAAGAGCTTAAACATCCTATCAAATTCTAGGAAGCATTTAAATAATTATTAAATAGCCTGTTGCTTTGAATAGAGAAACTGTTGATATGGGATCTCTTTTTGTAGAACTGATAGTTGCAGGAGTTCCTAGGTAAGTTGAATGTGCTTGAAAATTGTGAGGACATCATACATCATATCAGAGTCAAATTTTACCCTAAATGAGACTATGAATTACATGTTGCAATCTTTTACAATGTACTCACATCAGGAAACTTCTCAAAGTTCTGAGTATCCAAGTCTCCATTGACTGTAGGCTTATATGCAGCTTCCAATTCATACAGAAAATCCCACTGAGTGCTCCTGAACCATGGATGCACCTGAAACAATGGAGAATTCAGAACAGATTACTAACAATCTCAAACCCCTCCGTTGCAGTATAAAGGTATTGATGGCAATTTCACAATGCTCCAAAAGCAGCCAGCAATAACACATAACAATTTGCAAAATTGAGAATAAAATTGAGGCATGCATGTTTTACATCTTGATAACTTCAAAGTGGCAGATTCACCTCTTTGATAATGTATCAATGCTTAACCTATCCTGGAAATTGAAAGAGTTTAACAAGAGCAGAAATATCTGCAGCTTTGTTTGATGTGTATGATGAATGTTGTTATTATTAGGAAAACAATTACTTTCAATTCTTCAACTCCTCTGGTCCCCAGCCTTGTTTCAACATCACAGAGCAAGTGGCAAATAAGATCTTTGGCCTCGCTTGATATCTTTGGTTCCTCAGGGAATTTAAGGCATGTTTTCCAATTGATTATCTGATAGAAACAGATACATTGACGATTTAGTAACCATGAAGAATTCTGAGAAAATAATGGAGAACAAAACTTAGGCACAACCTTGCGGCATGTGATCCTTGGTTCATCAGAGCAGAAGGGAGGATAGCCTATAAGCATCTCATACATGATAGCACCAAGGGACCACCAATCACACTCCATTCCATACCCCTTCTTTAGTAGCACTTCAGGAGCCATATAATCAAGAGTTCCAACTGTTGAATAAGCCTGAAGATAAATGTTAAATGATAATTGGCCACATGCAAAAATTACTGTTCCAGAAGAAGGCGGATAGAAAAATCTTGAACAGCATTTGATTTTCATAAAAAGTCAAAACCCGACTTGCTGCCAAAATATGCACCTTGCATAAATTACAGATACCTAGCAATGCTAAAAAATCAGAATATGCCAAAATGTGGCTTCAGAAAAAATGGATAAAGATCATACCAATGCACGTCGATTGCGTTTCCATTGTTGCAATTTTTCTTTCGGCATCAACCAGGGGGGTCTGTCACTGGTAGAATGCCCTTCAGATTCATTTCTTCCTTCCTGGGTAGAAAAATTTTCATTTTCCAGTAAATTTGAATACTTATCATCCAAAGGTTTGCACAAGCCAAAATCTGAAAGCTTTAAATGGCCATTTTTGTCCAGTATCAGGTTATCTGGTTTTATGTCCCTGCATGGAGAGCATTCTCTGAGTAAAGAAAAAGAAAAACTGAACAGTATGTTAATTCTCTGAGAAAATTCTAGTGATAGTCTGCTATCAATCTAAAAATCTTCTAAGGTGGTCCTGACCTAGCACAAGAACAATTTATGAGACTTGTGGCCCGCTGTGACTCCTCAACCAGTGTCCTGGCTTCAAATGAAACTTACGATAAGCATGGACAAATCTATGAGTATAAATGCCATGGTCTTTGCAGGACTGAACCGTTTGGCTCCCCAAAAGATGAATTAAGAAATTAGGTCCATAAAAACCCATGAAGTCGAAGATTGAGCTCAGATGTGCTAATTTGACAGGTCACGGAGACTGGGCCAAAAATTGGCATTCCAATCTGGACATATACAAGGATCCACACATTTAATATCCTAAAACTCGGTCCATGCCATTAATAACTAAAGGCACACCAATCCCACAGGTAAATTATGGAAGCTTCTAAGCTCAATAATCACAATATTGACATACCTGTGAACATAATTGTGTTGGTGAATTGATTGTATGGCTAGAACGCTCTCCGCTATGTAAAAACGTGCAACATCTTCAGAAAGAATATCTTCTCTCATCAATAATGTCATTATGTCTCCACCAGGTAAATACTCCATAATCAGATACAAGAAATCAGAATCTTGAAAAGAGTAGAAAAGTTTTACTATGCACCGACTATCAACCTCCGCCAGTAAGTTCCTCTCTGATCGGACGTGCTCAACCTTAAAACAGAGGGAAAAGGAAAAGATCAATACAAGTCACAGACGCACACTGAGTTCAGTTGAGTACGGACTGTGTATGATTGATCTCCGAATTCAGACAAGTCAAGCATGCTTTATTAATTACTACACAGTACCTTGTACTTATAATTCTCTTTATCGAATACCTATAACCCTATTAGAATGGATTGATGTCTGGTTAAGCTGAAATGTACATTTGTCAGCAGCCAAGAGAGATTTATCTTGAGTATCAAAACTATCTCAATTACTTTGGTCTCACCTGTCCACGGCTAAGCATCTCTGACTTCTTCAATTTCTTCATAGCAAAAATCTCTCCGGTGTCCTTGGCTCTGCATAACCTAACCTGGATTTTTAGAAAATAAATAATAGAAAAGCTTCTTACAGTTTGCAATTGCAAATTAAATTACTTCTCATCCAGCACACAAATAAAAATCTACGGAGAAGTCAAGGTCATATTAACTCAACAACAACGTACTTTACATGGCAACAATCGGATTTTCCCCTGTCAGGCAAACCTTTTTATTAATATACCATTCCTTAGTAGCTGAGATATCAACGATCTCTCTGGATTTATATCTAATCATCAGTATTAAAAAAATTGGAACACAGCAGCAATTCTAGAGGAATTTAAGTATGCAGAGCTTGAAATCAATAATTACCTCCCCAAATGCACCTTTTCCAATCACAGTTAACTGTTCAAAATCATCAATTCCAATTTTACGCCTTTGCAGCCTCATATACTCTGTTTCTCTGCGCTCCAAATTCCTAAGCATCTCCTCTTGTTCTTCATTTGAAACCTGAGCTTCTTGTGCTCTCATTTGAAGCGCTCGTCGCCTGAAAAACATAATTAAATGTAACTCATTACACATCTTCAAAAAGAAAGAACAAAATTATGCGTACATTTACTTGGCAATTAATCAAACGGGTAAGCATAGTTTAAGATAATTATACGAATTGTGAACCAAATATTCCTCAACTTTTAACCTAAAATACTCATAAATAAAAGCAACTATAAATGCATTAAATTAGTTTTGACTTCAATCGAAGCAGCAATAAAATATCAGAAATTCAAGCAGAAAAGAAATCTACAAAAAAAAAAAAGAGTATCAATTCCACACTGCATACCTCTCTTTACGATCTTGCAGTCCTTGTAGATGGTTCTTATAATGATTCTCTATGAACTGTTTTGCAGCCGCAGCTTTTTGTCTCGTAACCGGCGATGAAACGGACACATCAGGGCCTGAATCGAAGCCGCTGTGATCCGGCTTCAAGTTCAAAGCCCCCAACCTCACCGTCCCATCACCACCGTCCATTCTATGGAATGATATTGAAGAGTGAGTCAGAGACTCATAATCGAACTGATTGAGAGTAACAGTATGGGGAAGAGATGTAGGGGGTGTTTGAGAAAATGAAAATTATTATAGCAACAAGTAAGAAGTATTGGTAGGGGAATGGAGTGTGATCAACGCCATCATCATCAGGTTTTGTTTAGCTCGCATTCGCACCAACTGGAATCTGTGAAGCACATCCTTTTATTTCTTTATTTATTTTAATCGCTTATTTCCAACTCTTAGAGAGAGAGCACGAATAAAATGTGTAGAGAGAGAATAGAAGAAGCATTACAGCAGGCCAGCTTCGTTCTTGCCTTTTTGGAGACTCTAAAATGTCGGCGGAGATATATATAGATAGAAACACTAATTTTTCTGATTGGCGTGTGTGATCGCGTGTGTTCACATGGTTGGTTGTTGTGCTGGCCTTTCAGTTGATTATGATTGGAAGTGTTGGTTACGTCCTGTTGACGAGAGTGGGGTTTTGTGATTTCAACGGTTGAATGATGTGAGTCGCATGGTGGTGCGTGCTGGGTCAGATTTCATTCCATTGTCTTTAACGACGGGTGGGTGGTCTCAGGGAATTTACGTGGTCCCTTGGGTGACATTACTTCATCAAACGGGAGGTTTAAGATCTGGATTTTTAGGGTCCCTTTAATCTGGTCCCGGCCTCTGGGTCCCGCTGGGTTTTTTTTTTCCGTTCAAAATCAAATTCAACAAAAAAAAGTCCCTGATTATTCTCTTTGTGATCTGATTCACCAGTAAACACACACATACATATTCAAAAAAAAAAAAAAAAGAACATTTATGTTGGGTTGAGACTTGAGAGGCCTTTTTTAGTTTTATAGCTAGACCTTAACACTGTAATATAATTTTCTAGAGGGTAAAATTTGCTATCTGTACACATGTAGAAGCCAGCACTTGGACATTAATTTTTTTTATGGTGGGAATTTTCTAGAAAGTTGAATGCTTGCCCATCTCCAAATTCTCCTTTTCGCCAATACTGTTTGAATGTAGCTCAAGAGCTGCAGATTCCTTCTGATACACCAAACGGCAACTAGGAATCCAAAGGCTGAAACACTACCGGATAATATGAAAAGCCCAGCGAGATGTTTGAGATCTAAACTTGAGCGGTCCCTTGATACATCAGAGGAAGAAGAGAGCGTCTCTTCCAATTGCCGAGTTTCTCCACTCTATAACTTTCAGGATTGCCACCGACATGTCAAAAACCAGAGGAGAATCCTTTGGAAAAACCTGGAAATGAAAGCCATGCCAGTAACATAAAGTATAAGAATATTCATTGTGCAAATTAACGGGGTAATGAAACGAGGAAGCAAACAAAAAGGAGAGAACTTAACAAAGCCAAAACCGCCTAGCTGAAAGGTAGGAAACACTGCCCTTTCCACCAGGCTAATAAACCGGTCCCCATTCTTCCAAAGAACGGTTGTCATTTACCCCCATTATCTTTCTCGTGGTTCTTTAAGAAACCGAATTCTGGTGAGTGTTGACCACACTGCCATCTCTCTATAGCTGTTACCTGCAACGTCAATGATGTGAAATGAAGGTGATTGTCACACCACATTGCTCTTAAACCTTATTGCCCCACTCAAACCTTAAAATTTTCTGGATAAGACAGTTCAGATTTGTTGAGGAAACCGATTGCACCGTCAGAGAAGGACTTGTATGGAATCTCTGAAGAAGAAGAAGAGGACAGTGAAGGGGAAAGGGATGAAGAAGAAGAGGAAGGATTTGTGGATTGGGAGGATAGGATTTTGGAGGATACGGTCCCACTTGTTGGGTTTGTTAGAATGATTCTTCATTCTGACAAGTAAGCTTCTTTTTTAAAAAATAATAATCTGACAGTAATTAAAATTTTATATGATTTTTTAATGTAGTTTTTTTATGGGGTATTGCTGTGGCAGATATGAAAGTGGAGACAGATTGAGTCAAGAGCATGACAGAACTATTGTGGATAGATTGCTTGCTTATCATCCAGGTTTTGATAACAAGATTGGATGTGGAATTGATTATATTACAGTAATGCCTGCCTCTCTCTCTCTCTCTCTCTCTCTCTATATATATATATATATATATATATGTATTATCAATTTGATTCAGATCATTTTCATATAATACAATTGTACTGTTCATGTGTCTAGAAATTCTCAAATTCCTGAGTTGAAATTTAAAACATCTTCTTCGAGAACAATGTAAGATATTACAAATGTTAGATTATAATTTTGATGCATCTTTGCCACTTTTATTCTGGCGGGCCAAGGAAACAGAGAGAAAAGGATCCGATTTTTGTTTTCCCCTCAATCAAGCATATGTGTTGCTGCAAATATATATATATATATATATATATATGCTTATAAGAAGTTACTTCTGTCAGACACCATTGTTTCGTCAATTGAATCGATGCTTTAATGCCTCTATATTTATGTCCTGGATTCTCGTTTCTCATCAAACGAAGCAGGTACTTGAGAATCATACATAGTGTTGTTATTTCGTAGGTGTTTATGCATATGTAGCTCCCAGGTAACTTATAGTGCTAATTACATAAGGACATTTTCTAGAATGAAGGGGGAAATTATTTAATAGTTTGTATTGTATGTTTTTGCATCTTTGAGACATGGAAAACAGGACTTATTTTGTCTATGGTCTGCTAATAACCAAACTATCTGCAAAGCGCGATTCTTGTAAAATTCATTGGTTAAGTTGTGAAAAACATGAATAGCAGTTTCTTCAAAGAGCTGAGGGTGATCTCTTTTCATCTTTTCGACGGTAAAGCAAAATTCACACATGCAGCTGAAGAATGCTGCTGATAGAGCTAAAGTTTTGGTGTTGAAAAAGGTCATGGTTAGATTTGGTTGGCATTATCTAATACCATTTAAGACAGATTCAGATATGTTTCTAAATATAAAACTTGATTGTTTGCATTGTTAACCTTTTAAACTTCAGAAGTGAGTTGGTTGTCTTCATTGGGGTTGGGAATTGTGATTCTGATACATGTTTTCCAGCCACGTTTGATTGCTAATTCTGTGGGTTTTGTCTTTGTTCTGCCAGGTTGGGTATCATCCTGATTTTGCGGACTCGCGATGTTTGTTCATAGTTCGAAAAGATGGGCAAACGGTTGACTTTTCTTATTGGAAATGCCTAAAGGGCTTGATCAAGAAGAACTATCCACTATATGCAGACAGTTTCATTCTCAGACATTTCCGACGGTAGAGGAGTTGTAGGTAGCCGCCTCAACCTCTCAACCACCTGTATAATTGTAAGCTGAGGGTTTTTTCTCCCTTCCTTTTGTCGTCTAAAAAGTCTTTGTACGTCTTGAAGCAACATATGTAGCAAGTAGAAGCAATGATTGAAATCCTTAAGTTTAAAATGAAATGCTTGGTAAAGTTTCCAGAAGGATAAATCTAAAAGTTTGGAGCACTCTTCAACTTCAATCTGCTCTATTTTTTGTTTACACCTACTTCGTCCATTTTTTAAACTGCCGATGTATTGTAATTTTGGGTAAGTTACAACTCTGGCCACAGCTTCCTCGCAGGGTCCTCAATCGGAAAAGACAAGAGCTAACTCGGTCTTTTTCGCTCCTCCCAAATGATGTTTGAATCCGACTTGGTAGTACATGCCTTAAAGTCGATGTCATGTTCACAAGCACTTGGCCATGTGATATGTCGCGTTAACTATAGTTGAGTCATGTTCAATGCCCTTGTGTTCATATTTCATTTTTCAACAAAAGTTGGACTTGAATTTGTCCCTTATCCGGATTTTCATCAGAAAAATGCCATGCAGACGGAGTTACCGGAGACCTTCCTTGTGTTCATATTTCATTTTTCAACAAAAGCTGGCCTTGAATGTGGCACTTATCGGAATTTTCATGAAATATTTTGTGCTCCTTTTAAAAATTTGATATTGTGTTCTGCGTTTTGGAAATTGAAGACTGGTGTCTCTTTATATGTGATTTAGGAAGCTCCTCTACGATTCCCTAATCTCCAAATTTCGTAGCTTTAAACTTTCCAGGACCTTGGATTCTTTCTGGTTCAATTTGCATTATTTTCCATCACAAGACAGTCAGTTTGGCTGTAGCCTGTAATGAAGAATTGCAATGTGGAATTCTGAAGACTTTTCATCCTTTGTATAGACTTCCCCTCGCGTAAAATTTATTCCGCTCCTTCGAATATTTCAAATGGACATTAAGGATCTTTATCAGAGGCTGGACCTGACTTTATTGAGTTGTCCAGCAAATCTTCCATTTCAGTTTTCTCAATCACCATCAGCATATCCTCTCTTTTAAAAAAAAACGAAACAAATCAAACACGATCCTGACGCTAACATCTTGGAAAAACAATCTCTTGCCACGTTCATCGACCTTTCAACAGGTGTCTAGATTGTTTTGGTTGGTCGTGCTCGCTGTCGCCATTTATCTGGATTCTGTGATAGTTGTCGCCATTTATCTGGATTCTGTCATAGTTTACGTATATGGTCAGAGATGCTTGTTTATTTTTAAAATATTTTTTTATTTTTTAAATTTTATTTTTGATATTAATATATTAAAATGATTTAAAAATATAAAAAAATTAATTAAAAATTAAAAAATACTTTTAAAATTAAAAATAAACACGACCATGATGTACAGCATGACAATTGCATGCGAAATGCAAATTTGTAGCTATGCAAGGGTTTTCTTTTTTTCCAAATTCTCGAGAAGGTTTTTTACTAGAGAAGATAAAGTTCCTCAGGCTCATTTCTCAGAA
>Ga0325414_1009441_pt1 | contig 10268 bp, 3 predicted proteins | sample PopdelMetagenome_8_FD_206183 | JGI IMG/M metagenome (GOLD analysis project Ga0325414, IMG submission 206183) | Populus deltoides microbial communities from Bellville, Georgia, United States - Leaf-PdKOR-R3 | ecosystem: Host-associated > Plants > Phyllosphere > Phylloplane/Leaf | place: USA...
AAAAGGTGTGGTAATTTAGTTGGTGTCAGTGAGGTGTTCCTGTAAATAAATGAAATGCATGTAAATTTTACGTATAGAAGTACGCAGCAAACATCTTTTTGTTAGTGCATGGCCCCTACTCATAGTCTATATTCAATTATTCATCTCTCCATTTACATGTACATACATACATGGGGGATGATCGATGGACTCTAGCTTTTACCCTAAGAATTTCAGATGAAAGAATTAGTATTAAACAAAGAAACAAATCATAGATGCATGCATGACCATAATCAGAAAAAATGTGATTCAACTAGCTAGCATCTTACGTACCTTCTTCAGTCCAGAAACCTTCGTGAAATCAATTTCTTTATCCCCTGTAACTTCTCTAATCTCCTCTCTCAATTTGTTTTGCCACTCTGGATGCATAGCCAAAAGCAGCAGTGTCCATGATAGAGCCAAAGCTGTGGTCTCGTGGCCACCAAAGAAGAAAGTCTTGCACTCATCGACCAATTGCCTTGTTGTTAGCATCTTCCCTGACATTCCATTTACATGATCCTCTTGGAGCAATAACCCTAGCAAATCCTTTTGAGGACACCCATCATTAGAATTTTTATGAGCTTTTATGATAGATAAGAGGAGAGCATCAATTTCATTTCCAAGCTTTTTGGCCTCGATGGTTTTTTTAGGGGATATGAGCTTGCTAAAGGGTACCCCCACATAACGGTTTGATTTAAACAGAGTGATTTGCATTGCCCTTAATTTCTCAAACACCTTGCTCCCATTTTCATAGCTTATGCCAAAGCTTGCCTTGGCTATGATCTCTCCGGCCGTCGCCGTGATTTCTCTCTCCACATCTATTTCATGGTTGCCGGAATTTATGAGGCCAGTCCACTTGTCTAGCATCTTTGTGGTGGACTCCACCATTAAGCTTGACATAGCCTATAGGACAAGAAAGAGATAAAATTTAGAATTAAAAAACCCTTGGAGCTTATCAGTGTGGAACATGAAAAAGTAATCATTTCCAAGGAAGAATTTTGGTAGTCAAAGTCTATAATCTAGCTAGAACCAAATCAAATCACGGTGAGATAAAGATTGCCATTTAGGACCTTTTTGACAAATTACGTGAAATTCTATCCATCCATTTACTCTATGAAGTTTATGCGACCACCCAAGAACATGAAAATGAAACACATCCTTTTCTATTTATGGTAAGGTGATCATGTACATTAACACACACTATTATGTTAATTAGTGAATAGTCGATGCCAACTATTTGGGTGCATTCTTTCCACAAAATTCACCATTGAAACTATCTGATTTACACACATAGAATTAATAGTAACAGGATTAATAAAAAGAGAGAGATGGTATAAATGGACCTTCAAGTTGGCTGGAGAGAATGCAGGAGTGATAACATGGCGGTGGCGAACCCATTCATCACCTTCAGCCATGACCAAACCATTACCAAACATGGGTTCTCTATCATGTTTAAACACTCGAGGCTTTCCCCAACTCTTGCCCATCACCCCTGAAGTCATTTCTTTCAAGAAATCTGGGTCTGCTATGTACAAAAATGGCTCTGTACCTAACCAGTATATGAATACTTTCCCTACAAGGCATCAAATGTACACATATTATTATTCGTGTTACATATACACATATCTGTATACTTGTCTTAACAGAAGTAGCCTTAATTCCTTGTATAAAGTTGACACACACGGCAACAAATGTGAAAATTGCATACGTTAGAAGACGAAAAAATTCAGAAGAAGAAGAAGGTCATGAGTCTTACCATGAGACTTCTGCCACTGAGAGAAGTAGGGAAAAACTGAAGAATGAATATCATTAGAGATTTTTGAGGACCCAGAAGAAGAAGAAGAAGAAACTGTTGCTTCTCTACTAATCCTTTTGATTTCCCTATGATTTCCTAAAGGGAAATTTGGTGTTGGACCTCGAAACCCATTTTTCTTTAGCTTCATATGCGCCCTACCAGGCAAAATCCAGCAAGAAAACAATATTCTCCATATTACGTTAAAAAAACTACCAAGAAAGGAGAAAATAAGCACTTGAAATATTAACACTCCCATCTCTCTTATCTTTCACGCACAAAAACAAGCAATTAAAAGCAATGTTACGATATCTTCCAAGGCAGAAGATATAAATCGCACTAGTGTTTCTTGTTCAAGCTTTCGTATTGATAAGAGAGATAGAGGAAGCAAAAGGGTATTTATAAATGGAGAGGAGAGGCTTCAGAAATGTCGGAGATTTGACTAGAGAAACTACTGCCCCATTACGTGGTTTAAGTTTGAACATTCTCTCTCTTTTTTCTTTTTTTTTTTTGCGCTTTTTCCAACCTGCCTTTTCATTGATTTGAGGCTGTCAAATTTCTAGTCTCTCTTCTCTTATTATTCCTAAGTATGAAATTAAGAAAATCTGATGTGGAAACATAACTACTATTCAAACGAATTCCTCCTGTAAATGTTTTCCGCCTTTTGGATTTTTGACCATGGCTGCAGCATACCTACTCTTGGACTGGATTGCAACCCCGTGTGTGCCCTTGATATTTATCAAAGTTTCTTTTTGTTCATTTACCACTAGTTTGCACTTCAATCAAAAACTAAATTTACGTATTTGCTACTATTTTAATTTTAAAAATATATTTTTATATTGTTTAATGCATTAATTTCAAGAAATAAATTCCTTTTATCTTAAAATATGGACTTGAAAAACCAGATAATGTATTTTATAATTAGGGAGAAAACTAGAGAAATTGATTAGTCTTCTCATTCTAATATAAATGGTATATCTTTGACTAGACTGAAAAAAAAATATTTAATATTGAAATCTAATAAAAACAATTCAAGAATAAGACCATAAAAATCAAAAGTGTCTCTAACTTATATATATATATATATATATATATATATTTGAAGGTTTCATATACAATACTGTAGCCACACAATCCAGAGGGATAATAATTATAATTATTCCGAGTTTATTATTATTGATAATTAATGTCTTTAATTATATATATGGTAGTTATGATACCATGCAAGTAGGGTCCTAGATGATTCTAAATTATGACGAGAGAAGTACAATTATAAAGTCAAAAAATCTTACGCGCGCGGAATCACACATGAATGTCAATAATAATGTTGAAGTACTGCAACGATTTTATTTTGATAAATGGGGTAATTAATAGCCAAAATATAATTAAATGCTGATACATTAAAGGATATATATTTTTTAACAAAAATAGCTCAGTTTGAGGATATCATAGTTCAAAAACATAATATTTTAATAATATCGCTGTTTAAAACCGCAATATGTGATACATGTCACATTTCAGAACCACAACATTAATTCAATGTCGCATTTCTAAATTGCGACATCTGATTCAATATCGTGGTTCAAAATTGTAACATTTTCAAGGAAATAGCTTTGAAAAATAATTGGATATTTGATAAAACAGTTGGACAGTAGCAAAAACGATCAAACTATTTTAACTACTATAAGGTTTAGGGTCATTTTCATGTTTTAAGACTAAAAGAGTTTATAGAATTATAATTTTTTTTTGTTAATATAAGATTTTATTTATTTTATGATTTTAGAGAGTTAAAGCATTTATAATTTTATCAAAACTTGAATAGAGTTTCATCTGTATAGGAAATATACCCAAAATTTTATGCCGCTTAAAAAAACCTGTAAAAAATCACAACCGCAATCAATAAATCTTAACTAAACTCAATATATTCTCATATTCCATAATCACAAATAACCTAAAAATGCAACACACACACACACACACACACACATCCATGCATGCAAAATGAATATAAAATAATTCAATATTCAAGTAATCCCAAAATATATAAACATAACTCAACATCTATGTCGTCTTTTGGATGATCTGGACTCATCAGTAGCACGACTGAATTCAGCTCCCGCTTGAGTGACCTCGTCCTTTGTCATGTCATCATCAAGAGTTAGCTTCTTTTCAAAGATTTTAAGTCCAGTGCGATAAACGTTTAACTACCAGGACGCTACGATGTGAACTTCACTTTCTTCATCAATATTACAAAGATAAGATACGGCCTCTTGACCCTCTTGTAACAAGAAACCAACATAATATTAATAAAATATTAATGTTAAATTAAAAATAAATACATAAAACTCAACGATTAACATATCATAAAAAAACTTTATTACTTACGTGATGTTGAATCTGCTAGATATGTTACTCGTACTACATATATTTAGGTGGAGGAACTTGCTCGAGATCCGGAGTAATGATTCGTCGTGTTATACCCATGTATCAAATTATATACTCTTCGTTAGCAATCAAGAGGTGCATCTCTGTAAATATCTCATTTCTCTATGTATCTCACTATGCTGATATTATAAATAATTGTTTTAAAAAAATATATTATTTTAATACATTTTCAAGTAAAAAATATTTTAAAAAACAATCATTATTACACTGCCAAACACTATTTAGATTAGCATCCATTAGAGGATTGGGTTCATTATATCTTAGTCTTTGTAATTGAACAAAAAATTATCAGTGCTTTTAGAAATTACAGAACTATTTAGAAATAGAATAATATTTTATTTTTCTAAAAAATAAAATTAGAAAATAAAACTTAGGACTTCACTACCAGAAAATCGATAAATACAAACGGAAATACCGAGGGAATTACAGTCAGAAAAAAATTAAAACAAAGCAAAGAAAATAATGACGTGTCATGATTTACCAACGGAATTACCGATGGAATTTATTCCGTCGGTAAAATCCGTCTGTAAATCCGTTGGTAAACTGTAAATACTGTTCATCATGTCAATTACAAAGGGAATCACCAACGGACAAAATCCGTCGGGATTTTTCAAAGAGCTTCAGAACCGTTCACTTTTCAATTGCACTGTTAATTGTTGTTTTTTACGGACAAAATCACCGACGGATTGAAAATTCGTCGGTGCTCTTTGGCGATTTTCTGAAAAAATTCAATTGATTTAAAATTTTCATTTAAATATTACAGATGAAATCACCGACGGATTGAAAAATCGTCGGTAATTGTTGGCGGTTTCTGAAAACTTTTTACGAAATTGAAAATTTAAATTAAATATTATCGATGGAATAATTAAAAAATATTAATATTCAATTATCTGTCGGTAAATCTGTCGCTAACGCTCCCCAATAAAAAGCCTGAATCCTCTTATTTCACAAGAGATAGACTTATTTATTCTTCTTCTTCTTCTTCATCTTCTTCACTATATGTAAAAAACATCAATATCTATTTCTTTCTCTTCTTTTCTCTCCTCATCTCCTTCTCTTTTCCTCCATGCTCGGGTATGTCTTCTTCTTCTTTCTTCTTTTATCTTCTTAGTTTTTTTTTTTAAATAATATGCTTTACGAAATGTTTTTTCTCTCCTTAGCTTCACTTGCAACTACATTAAGATAAGATTTTTCTTCTTTTTTTTCATGATTTTTTTCACTATATTTGTTTTTTATTTTATTTTCAATTGTTTTTGTTCTTAATAATTGTATAAATGTTGTTGTGAGATTTCTTTTTCATATGAGATCAATTTTTAGTTGATTTATTTATAGGATTTTTAAATTTTTAGCAATTGCAACTTCATTTTTTTCATATGAATTTTTTTAGTTGAATTTATTTTTTTCATTTTATTTATTTGTTACAAATTTGTTTGAGTTGATTTTCCTATTCTTTTTTCCAAGCATTTTGAGTGTATATTATACAATGTTGATTTATGTTAATTTAATTATTTTATAATTTTATAAAATAAATTTTTTTAGAATATTTTTAAATAATTACCGATGGAATTTTCGTCGGTAATTCCGTCGAGAAATCTATTGGTAATAAAAAAATATGATTACCGAGGGATATACCGATGAAATGAAGCGGATAATTTATTTTTTTATTTCCGACGGATTTACCGACGAACAAAATATTACCGATGAAAAGTTCACCGACGGAGCATTTTCGTCGGTGATTTCATCAGTAATTTAATTACCTATGGAATATGTGTCTTACATCAACGGAAAAATTCCGTCGGTAAAACTGTTAAATCTTGTAGTGCTTTCTCTTCTAATAAAATATTCTAATTAATAGTACTTGATTAGCTTAATTGGAATTAATTAGTGACTAATTAAAGCGGTGATTATATATATACACACAATGTCCTTTTGTGTACCAAAAGACAAGCTCTTTAGTTACTAGGATTGGTCCCTGTATGGACATGCATATATACCTATGTTCAAGCATCCCAGATTTCATTCTTGAAAACATATATACCTATGTTTATTAAAATATTATAATTCCAAAGTCATCGATCAAAAGATCAGATTCTCTCTGTTTATGTTTTTTTTAGGTGAACAGTATAGAGTCAGAATATCTTTAATCCACCATCAACAATCCAGGCTAAGTGTAGATACAATCTCTTGCTTTCTTCTTCTTCTTCTTCCTATAATTTTTTTTCCAGGCCAAGTGTACTGAAAGCCGATTTTTTCTGTCGTAATTGGATGGCTAAATTAGTTGTGTCTGTTTTTTTTTATTGAATATATTGAATTTTTAAAAAAATTAACAACTAATCTTTAAACAAAATATTATTTTATTGGTGGGCTTATACTTGATTACTTTGCAGCAAGGTGTAAAAATTTATTTCGATTTTAATAACTAGTTTAAAATTTTAGATTGAAAGAAATATAGTTTTCAATGATGTTAGTGGAAGCTAGTTGCTTAAGATGGTTGAGTAATTTGACATGATATTTAATAGGTTTTTCGAAAAAATCTTCGCTTACAAATCATTAAATTTTCAAATAATTAATTTAGTGAATCACATTTAGGATGCAATAGAAAAATCATAAAAATAAAATAAAATAAAATAATTAAAAATACATCAATCACAAAATAATTTGGATAAATTTAATTTGATATTTAACAATTTTATTGGCTTGATCCATGAATTTAAATAATGAACTAGATTCACCTAATAGTTTCTCTCATGCTTAAAGTTAATTAATTATTCCAAGTCAATCTTTTGTTTCAGATTAATGTTTCATATTTATTTATTATTTATTGTTAAGGAATAATAAATTCTCACTAGCTTTTAACTTAATATGGTTTTATAACAAGATTTCAGACTCTTAATGCAAACGTCTATAAATTTAAATTTTACTATTTTATTTTAATAAATAAACTTAAACAAGACATAGTGTAAGTCTATATAAATTTACTTAAAAAAATATTAAAATATATCTTGAAATCTCAAAATTGAGATAATTTTTTAAATGCGATAATATTTTTCATTATGTTTTACTATTTTATCCACGAATCATAGCTCCACTTAGAAATACCCAACGATGAGAGACGACAAGCCCTAGTTACATCAAGAAAAAAGAGATATTAAAGAGGGGGAGGATTACTTTTACTTTTATATGTAATTATTAATAATATATTAAAAAAACACCAAAAAGTAAAGAAGATGAGAGCTGTTTTCACTGACAGGCCAATTGGATATTGAGTTATACTACAAATAATATGTAAGCATCTACGTAGCTAGTTTCTTGGGGGACAAAGAATTTGATTTTTGGACCGTCATCTTCCATTTCACGGGACAAACGAATGTGATTTTACATCTTTAATTCGGCTTTGACAAGGAAAGGAGACCAATAGGGGGGGAGGTAAATAAAAGTTGTCGTAGGCTTTGTAGCCACTTTGGGTGACATATTTTGTATTTTAAATATTGAAAAGAAAGGCTGCCTTTGATTAATCTCTTCCGATGCCTAGAATTTTGGCGAAGCTGCGTTTTGATCATTTTTTTTATTTTAAATCTCAGGTTCATCTTGTCAAATCTGTCGTCGTGCTTCTATGGTGACATGCACAGTGATCGCAAAGGTGTTCGTGTTAATTATTAGAACCTCTTTTCAACTTAGAAATACTGGAAGCGTGATGGTTGTATACACCACTACTACTGAATTTTTAATTTTTCCCATGATTTTTATGCATGTGATTCCCTCAGATATATATTCTCTCTGACTTATTTTCTACTTTTTCTTTGTATTAATTTCTTGGCCCTCAAGAGATTTTTAATCCCACCTGCTGCTAGCTGCCTCTGATCTGTTGTCAAATATTGAAAAGAAATAACAGGGAATTCAAAATTGATGGTTTTATTTGATGTGAGATGATCTTACTTCCAAGCCATGATAGTTGGCATCCACAGATCTCAAGATATATATATATATAGTTGTGGCTAGGTTGAGTTGTCACCAGAAAGTACATATGACAGCCAACTAGCCGGTTGCCGACTTCTTAATAAACTTTTCAACGATTAATGTTATGATCTACCCGACTTGAGGCCGGCGGGTTAATATGATCACATGTAAACTATGTTTTTATTTTTATTGGATTAATTAGCTCTCAAATTAAATCGGATAGCAGTTGATTTGATCTAGCTCATTAAATTAAAACCGGTTTAAATTTAATTGAGAAAACAAAAAACCTACATCTCTTTATTTATTTATTTTTTATAAAAAATATTGAAATAATAATCTTCTAAACTAATATAAATTAAACCAATTTAGATTATGACCCTAGCGCGCAGTATTCAGTAACCTTACTTTCTAGAATCCACTTTTGGTTTAATTAAATGAGTATATATAGATCGAGATAGACATTTACACAAAAGAAAATGAATAAAATCATCAATATTAAATGAATTTTCGGACTGAAATCTTTAGAAAAGTAATTAAAAACAAAAAAAGCTCCGCATCCCTGCCTCGTGATAAAATTGGTCCCCATAAGTTTTTATTGTACAAGCAATAAAATTAAATTGTTTTTTTATAAAATCAAGATCGAGCTAAAATCAGGATGTTATTGTAATAATTTTATATATATAAAAAAAGATTAGAATCAATCATCAAGCTCAATTTCAATTCAATGCAATATTAAATGATAAATTTAATAAAAAAATAATTAATCATCAAATTAGAACAAAATTGCAAGAACAAAAAAAACGAGGACATTACAAAGACACTAAAGAATGTTCTCAACACCTCCTTTAAATTAATGTCTTTTTAATTTTAATTTTAATGGACTTACAAAAGACAAAAACAAATAAATGCTACATTCACTTAATTATTTTAGACTCTTGATGGCACGCCTACAAATGTTACAGGTGTGATGTTTTTCTTAACACCCTTAGTATTCATATTAATTTGAATTAATTAGAGATGATAACCTTAATTAGGAGCAATTAAATCCATCTTGATTGTACACTGTTTATATATAATTAGGAACAAAGCCATAGAAGCCCTTTATATGCATCGATCCTTATACAAGATCATTTGGACCGAGTCATCTATTCAAATGTACCAAACTTCACTTCCATCAACGATCACCTTGCACTTTATCATTCTTATTAATTCACTCCTCATATCTATCATGTGTCATGCACGAATTAATCGTGAAATGATGGCATCTATATGACACACATGCATCTAGCAATCTGGCCATGTTGCCCTACAATTTCTAATAAGCGCTAGCTACATTCTCATCATTGGACAATATTGTCACACGAGCATCATGCATACGATGCCATTGACCATGACGGGTCATGCACATGCAGCAATATATATAGCAACATGACATGTTACCCATGGAGCAAGGGAGAGAACATTCAAATCATGGAATGGGTGGAGAATGATACGACTATTAGAGCGAGCACGCGCACCATCTTTTTGATCCGTTCGAGTCTTGATTATTATTATTATTATTATGTGTCAATTGTGAATACAGTATAGTTTATATAAGAATTGTCAACATCCTGATTCTTACGTACACCATGACACGTCTATTGCCAGATTGGTGATATATCAATATTTCCCGTGCATAACTCAAATTGTCTGCCTCCCTGTATGCAAAGAGAATATAACATTTATCATGTGATGCCGGCTCCTATAGCCGCTTAAGTTTACTAGCTTTCTTAAAGCATGTGGGACTTTGCTACCAACTAATTTCAGTAATTTCTTTTTAAGTGAGCTAATCGATCAAGAATCACGAGTTGACGGGTTGTCTCCCACATGATCGGGGAAGAGACATGATATTAGGTTTTTTTTTTTAATATAGAGACATGCCACACAAACTTGTGAAAGAGTTAAAACAATGGATTCAAAACAACGAAACACACATTGGCATGCCATGGAGTTTGCTTCAATGTTTGTGTAAAATTTGGCACAGACATGCACACGACATGGTTTTTGCTTGCATGTG
>Ga0325414_1009445_pt1 | contig 10265 bp, 8 predicted proteins | sample PopdelMetagenome_8_FD_206183 | JGI IMG/M metagenome (GOLD analysis project Ga0325414, IMG submission 206183) | Populus deltoides microbial communities from Bellville, Georgia, United States - Leaf-PdKOR-R3 | ecosystem: Host-associated > Plants > Phyllosphere > Phylloplane/Leaf | place: USA...
AGCAATGATTTAAAATTGACTTCATATCAAGAAAAAATCTTCCAATAAATCTAAAAAGATAAAAATAAAAGCACCTTTTCATATAATAAAAGTGCAAAAAAGTGTCCGCGTTGATGAACTAGAGTGTGAATGAGATCACAGAGATAACGTTACCTGCACTTTAAATTCGTAAATAAACGTCACTGTGACATCACTGCAGAAATGGCCCCATTGGACAACGTATGCACATCTGTGACCTTACACCCCAGTTAAGTACTCACTTATATATGTATCTTACTCTCATGTTACAAAACAAGCAAAGAGAAACACTCGACGCTTAAGTGAAGCCATGCCATCAATTGAAGCTCTAGCAATGGCAGGTGTGGACTGTGTGGAGTGTGGCATCAGCCTCGAAGAGAGGGAGCGTCGAGATACGGAGAAGACTCCCCAGTATCTTCTAGCCGATCAAGGCGAAGAAGGGTTGAAAACTCATGAGAAGGATAAGTTGATGGTGGAGCAACTGCTAGTCAAGAATAAGATGGAAGCATGGCCTCAAGTAGCTGCTCGTCCAGTTACTAATGGGGTGTCAAATACTCAGAGTTAGGAAAAAAAGCGGTAACATTATGTTGGAGGCTTTCGAATTAAGTTCTAGGTGTCTCCATACTCCAAACAATGTTTAGAACAGTACGTTTGACGCCGAGTGAAATAAAAAGAGTTTCTTAGGTTTACGTCTATGTATGTGTATAATTTGAAGAATTCTGCTTGTATGAAAGGCCATGTAAAATAATTAATAACAATCAAAATTCCTGCAAAATTAAAAAAAAATTATCACATAGACACCACTAATTAAAAAAATTGCATTAGGGCAAATTTGATATAAATAGTTGGAAGCAAAATTGAGACTGTATAATTGGATGCCATTTTTTGGGTTTGTCCTCAAAAGTTTAGTGCCAACTTTATGTTGTTGATTGGATTTCAGTTCAACCTGAAAGATTTGAATCTTATGAGGCATTATTTTTCATAGCATCTAAAATTCACTGATTAAAACAAGTCATGGCGATTAAAAGAAGCTTCGGTGATGCAGCTGTCTGCCTCAATGCCCACAACAAGTTTAGGGCTTCAAAAGTTTTCTCATTTTACAGTAAGTGATTTTGACGTGGAAATGGACTGTTCTGATGGGCATGGATGCTGGTAGCAAAGAGAAGAAGGGAGTTTCGGAGGAAGGCTTTCTTTTCTTGCAATCTTTACTAGCCGCCAATTTGCTTGTTAATGACAAACTACTTCATGAACAATAAATATATACCGGGCAAGATTCATATTTTGGCCATCTGACTCAAACCCAAAAATCTAATCTAACATGTGTATTTAAAGAGGATTTTTGCTACGGAGTTTGTTTTTTCCTTCTTCTCTTCTCCCTCACTTATCGTAACTTTTCTCCTAAATGTACCAAAGATTCAGCTCTATCTAAACTTTTACTTTTGGGTTTTGAAAAGTGTTTAAAGAAGCATGTGTTGTGACTACCTTTTCTGCTGTTTTTTATTAGAGATTTGATAGTTGATGGATTAAAAGAAGTATCCAAAGTTTTATTATGATTTGGTGATTGAACAATTGAAAAGATTTAATTGATATTTTAGGATATTAGCTAGTTTAAAATGAACTAATTAGATTAATAGAATTGAGGGTCTTGAATAACATATTGATTGTGTTGGGATCAACAGTTTAGAAGAACTGGCATATCAAGATTCTAGAAATCATGATCAACCGATCGACTGGTTGGTCTGAATTGACTGACTAGTTGGCTTGTGGTGGCGATTGACCAGTTGACCTAGCAGTAAGGGTTAATCAAGTATATTAAGTTCGATTAGTTTAGGATATATTCGAGATCAAACGAGTGAATCAGTTCAGTTTATAATTGCGTTTTGGTCTCTAAGCTTAGAGTTTCAATCTCTTATGTTATTTGTTTCGAGTTGTTTTTTAGTGTTTTTTTGTATCCATTATAGGTTTTGTTGACGTTCCTACTAGCGATCCTCAAGTCTTCGGTTCTACACCTACTTGTTTTTCTTTCTTTTTCGAGTGAATGAGATAATTTTTAATATGCATATAATATAAATATTATATATTTGTTGATTACATCATATAATTGATAAATCCTTGAATATATTTGCTCTATTTTCTAAGTACTCATATATTCTTGATTTCGCACTCATATTTTGTTGAATGAATTCTATTTGATAGGATATTTATTTGCTTTGATAACTATGTGAGTATCTATTATATCTTGATATCGATATACTTGTCAGTAACTTCATGTTAATGGAAAGTAGTTAGTTTATGTGTATATAGTATTATGTATACATAGCTGGTGAGAGAGACATCAACTTATGACGATTGATCCTCGCACAGTAATCGTGGCCGTAAACCTCGTCTGTTATCTGAGTCAATGATTTTGTCTGATCTTTAACAAGTATTCCATTATCATATGCTATTATGATTAATGTATGTGTGTGTATCTATTTCAGTCCTTATACTTATAAATAGCTTAAATATATATTAAATAGTATTTTCTTACTGAGTTGGTTGAGCTCCCCTCTATTTTAATATTATTTCAAGTTCTTAACTTTTGTTAGCAGGTTTGCTACTTTGTTGGTATGCCTTACTTCCACAAATTTTTTTTATTTTTTAATGATTCAATGTCTTAGACGCTCTATTATTACATTGTTTTCATTCAAGTTTAGATTTTTATTTTAAAGATTGAATTTTATTTAATATAATAAGTATTTTGAATTATAGATTGTTTTATTGGTTTTGAGGAATATTTAAAGATTATGAAATATTACGTGAATTTTATATATATTTATTTATAATATATATTTTTTGAGACTTAGTATGGATAAAATATTCTTATGACACTGCTACTGCGTTGCAATTACAATTAGATACCTGGAATTCGGGTTGCAACAATTGCAAATAGAAAACATCTACTTTGAGATTAATTTTGGGTTTGCTTACTTGGTATTATGTGACGTCAGATTTATGGTAGCTTAAAATTCTCTTTTAGATTTCTTTGTTTGCGTAGTTTAACTTCTTTTGATGGAAATATACTGAGGAATAATGTTTCTGATTGAGGTTGAATAGAATGCAGACCTTAAAAATGGACCGTGTGCATTTCTGTGTCTGCTATTTGGCTTCATGGGTCCAATATAACCACTGACTGCACTTTTGAAAAGGTTGATGCACTCACTGCCTCCCACTACCACTGGTAGTCTCTTGCCACTCGCATAATTTTCTTGTTCGATAAATTTGCCTTTGCATACTCCAGCAGGGACCTTAAGAGAGTTTAGTAAATAATTCAGAGAGCTTGTGGTAATCAGAAGTAAAAATTTTGCATCTTGGCACCACTCTTCCCGAGAACAAAATTTCAAACACATAAATGATTATCCACGACCGATTTTGGGTGGTAAAACTTGATGATGAGTCTTGGAGCTTATAGATATTATCAGTCAAAGCATCGACAACGGCACAGGGGAAAATCCTGGATCTCTGGACCACAGACTTGGAAGGGAAACGTTAGTTGCAATTTCACCGTTGGAATGAAATGGAAATAGACAACCTCCTATCCTTTGTGTTATATATTACATTTCGTCATCATAAAAAATCACTTCAATATTGTCTGACAGAGCAAAATCCTAGAAAACAAGTGTGAAATGAAGTTGAAATTGGTGGAAATACAGCAGGCAAAAGCCTAAGCTGGAAGCTCAAGTGTCGAAATGCCATTTTCTTGGGATAAATAATAGAGCTATGATTATGAAACTGGAAAAAAAAAAAAAAGACAGGCTTTCAAATTTTGGGAGTTGTAGAGACCATCTGACTTCGGAAGCAGGACAATTTGGTGAACTTACATTGGAGGTGGGAGAAACCTTGCAGACGCCCACCATATCAACGCCAAAATAGTTTCATCGCAGACAAAATAGGAGCTCACACAAAGGAAGAACGAGGAGCCTACATGAGCAACTGTCATAAAAATTATGAAAGCACATTCTTTCCTTTATTTTTCATGTATCTGTTTTCATTCGAGGAAAACATCAAGCTAATGTAAAAGGAAATTACATACTTTAAATGCACAGGAGAATTCGTTACCTCATCTTCCACCAGATAACTCAATAGCATCTTGGTTATAAAGTGAATCTTCTCCAAAGTCAAATCTTCTCTGCAATCTGCTGTATTCTTCCCTTCTTGTAACTTCAACGTGCTGCCATTCTTCCCACCTTTCAGCAAGCCCCTCTCCTTCTAGCATCCGCACAACCTCCGACATTGCCGGACGGTCCTCTGGCGATGCTTGGGTACAGAGCAAAGCAACTTTTATCATCATCTCCACCTCCTGGATGCTGTAGTTTTTATTTAAGTTGCGATCTACAATAGCATCCAGTCTTTTCTCCCTCTCCAGCTTCTTGACCTTCATAATAAAACATCCATAGAAGAATTACTTGCAAGTCAGAAAGTTGCATGACATGAAAATTAAAGCATGCTAGAAAGAATAGACATCTGCAAATGATGTCATAACTCCATGCAAAAAAATAGATAATAAAGGTGGGGTCAAGAGAGACATGCATGCAAAGCAACCAAAAAATGATAATGGATAGCTGTAATTAGCTATGGTTATCTTACATGGTCAAGCAATAGGACATCATCTTCTTCTTCCAGGCGTGAAAAGTCAATTGCACGTTGACCTGTAACAAGCTCCAGAAGCATTATCCCATACCCAAAGACATCAGTCCTTCCAGATGACTTGCCAGTGGACAAGTATTCTGGTGCTATGTGGCCCATTGTCCCACGAACTTGAGTAGTCACGTTAGTCTTTCTCACATCCATCAGCTTTGCAAGGCCAAAATCACCAACAACTGCTTCAAAATCTTCATCAAGTAGTACATTAGCTGCTTTCACATCACGATGAATAATTTTAGGATTGCAGTGCTCGTGAAGGTATTCCAGCCCCCGCGCTGCACCTAAGGCCACTCTTTTTCTGGTTGTCCAATCTAAAACAGGCTCCTCAGGTTTACGCTCTGCAGGTCAAGATCAAAAATTAAACCTCACTCGAAATTTATTCCACAGAAAAATTTATAAAACAATACATTAGCCTATAATTTGTATATTTGATAGTTGACATTAGATATTACAAGGGAAAGAGGTACATATATTCATCAAGCATGCTACATGCATAAACTATTGCTATTTGGATGTTCAAAGGATTCAGCTGATCCTTGTCCTACTCATCAGTAGGTTAGTACCAGAAGTAGTTCAATGCTGCCAATAACTATTACAAAATATCAAACTCTAAGCTGCATAATTGACAAACAAGCTTCTCCAAAATATCACAATATTCAAATTGTCCGCACTTTCCTTTCACTGTTACCCTTCTGTTTTTATTTTTGTGACATTTGACTTAATTATGAATGGCAGATGTCATTGCATCTCATGATCGCTAATCTTTTTTGAAAATCCAACTCCTATAATCAGATTAATAGCTGGAAATAAATTTTTATGTCCTACCTAAGATTAGCTGACTTTGGATTTCATTTTAGAATATCTATACCTATTTTGTGGTAGAGTTTTGGTGCCAATAGCGCATCCATTCTGTGTTGTGGGAAAAAGGTATGATGAATGATTAATGAGAATTTGCTACTAGAGTTTATCCCTCTTAATAAAAAAAATCAAGGAGGTTGCCAAGCTATTGCTAGGGTTTACTTTAGCTTCTTTGTTCTATCATCTTGTCCTGCATCATGCTTCTAAAATTGGGAATTAAATTCTCTCATACTCTGATGGAAACAAAATCATGTCAGGTTCCAAATATCACTACTTTTTTGCATTCAATGATTTAAAATATGTGAGAGAAATATAATATCAAATGATAATATATATATATATACACACACGCCCATTCATTCTCAGTTTAATCATTTAGATTCAACAAAAATGAGAGAAATGAACATGAGACAGTCTCAATCCATAAAACTGACCATACTTGCTAAACAGAAAATGATTATTGACAATTACCTCAGATGCAGATAATTGAACAAAACAGTTAAATATGTTAGCAGTTCCTCTCAAAATCCTGTGCATAAATAACTAATACCTCTTAGACGATAGGCCACACTTAAATTCTGCATGAATGGATACACCAAGAGGCGTTCTGTTGTCGTTGTGCAAAACCCTATCAGACGCAATAGGTTCCTGTGAACCGCTACACTTATCATCTCAACTTCACGTTGGAATGCTGCATCACCCCCAGGACTTTCAAAATCAGTTAAACGCTTCACGGCAACTTTGGTATTATCAGCAAGCACTCCTTTATAAACTTTTCCAAATCCTCCTTGTCCAAGGATATTTTCCTCACTGAAGTTGCCTGTGGCAAGCTGCAATTCCCTCCATGCAAATCGTTTTAACTGACCAAATGCTATTCTTCGATCCACTTCACCTAAGCAAATGGTAAGAAGGGCATTCAGAAAAAAATTAAGTGGAGGAACTTAAATTCTTTAATTGTGATTTTTTTAAAAAAAAAAAAGAACAATGTTTTACATTTTGTATAAATTCTCAAACTTTCATGATTTCTAGAAAATAGAACATATGTTTTTCTTTGTGTGCCAACAATTTGATCCAAGAAGTTGCACCAATCAATCACAAATAAACACATATATTAGATTCCATTTTCAGTCACAAGAGCAAATGCTCATTGAAATAGAAGAGTTTTCAAGCAGACAGGATTTTTGAACAATTTAAACCCTAGACAAATTATATGAATCACTATAGGATGGCTATAAGTATGAGAGTTCAATTCGTGATGAGACACAAAATGATTTTCACTAAAATCCATCCAAGATGGAAAGTAGTTATGTAATACCTATAATTGCACAAAATTATACTACATGTTACAACAAATATCTCATAGTATCATAGACTAAAACAATATATGCAGCGTTATGAGCTTTCTGCTTGTTTGGCCTAATTATGTATCAATTATAGGCAAGTAAAAAAAATTCATAAGATAAAATGATAGAATTCAGCTAACCTCATTCTCTTTGGATTGCAGTCTAATTTGTTGGTGTGCTCTTTTGAGCTAAATTTTCAGCAATATCATAAAATGATTTTTATTTAAATAGAAGGAAGCTCATTTTTTTTCTTCTCATAACATGTTCAATGACTGGCTCTAGTTAAGCTGAGTGGATGCAGTTGCATTAGGAACAAATATGAACCCATAGCAAGTGGCTAGAAGACATGCATGTTACATCCACTCATCAAACACTAACTGCTAAATGGAAAATATATTCCTATAATACACTTCAGTTAAAGGGAAAATAAGTGCCAATGTTAGACAGTATTTTTCACTAATCCTTGTTTGTCGTTCAGTAAATTGTATATGTTACCTGAAGTATGGATACATAACATAAAGTATAAAGCCTGTTATTGTAACCTTTTATCACATTATTATGATCATTAAAAATTAGCTTTGTAAAGAGTTAAAAAAAAAGGTTGTTTGTTACTACAACTAAAATTTTTGCAAAAACAAGTGTAAACTAAATTTCAAATTCCATACTGGTGTAAATGAAGTCAGCTTAGTTGAGCCATAAATTGAAGCTTTAATGAAAGGAATTTTATCGCATCAAAGACAATAATTTGGCCAAGACAAGCAAAGATTGTCAGAGAAAAAAAGCAAAACAGGACTGGCCAAAATTGTGACATGATCTATTATTTCTATTTATTTCTGTGCTCGTAGCAGCTAGTAGCAGCAATGCAATTATTTGCTATGTGCTTAAAGGCAACTCAAACCTGCAACATCTACAAATATTTCACGTCTGTAGCCTTTGCGTCTACCCTTGCAAACAAAAAATAGCAAGCCTCCAAGCAGAAAAAGAATTACAAATCCTCCCACAACTCCAACTATAATTCCAATCTTTGACTTATGTGAACCACCTGCCAACAGATGAAAGGATTAGCAATAAGCTTCAAGAAAACATAACTTTAACGAGTGCTGTTCAAAAAACATCTCCAATAAATCAAAACAACAAGTACAATTACCTGAATCACCACTATAAGATTCACAGAGATGCAAATTCAGCCCACCACAATTTAAGTGGTTTCCTGTAAAACTGAAGTAATTGACAGAAATTCAAATTAAGTTAAATTTTGACAGTTACATGACATAGACCACACGTGTGCGCACACACCCACGAAAGAAACAAAAAAGAATAGGTCTAAATGAAAAAATTAGGAGTTGAAATAGCACTAATTCAATATTCATCCATACTTGTATTTAGGAATTTGGAATAAATGATTAGGAACTTGACCACTGAGATTATTTGAATCGAGCAGACTGCAAAGAAAATTTCACCCATGTCATCAAAATCTTGAAATACTTCTAAGGGATATAAAGATATATGATTCGAGTGGGACTGTAAGAACAATTTAGGAATATCCCAATCTGGAGTCAACAGACAGCTCAGTTATCCTGTATCATATAGGTATTGAACAGGACACCATCACTTACATATTGATTAAGCTTTGAAGACTAGCAAGTGATTCAGGGATAGCTCCACTGAGATTGTTTTGACTCAATGTCCTGCTTGCATGATAAGAAAATCATATCAATCATGATGAAGTTTGGAAACATGTAGAGATATATCTCATATACCTCTAAGGACAAGGGGAACAGAGGGTATCACTTACAAAAATTGTAGTTTTTTAAGATCACCCAGGGAAGATGGTATTTCACCACTTAAACGATTATTTTCCAAATCTAAGCTGGTCAAACTTGACAAATTTCCGAACTCTTTTGGTATCCCACCAGTTATGCCATTCCCTTTCAGTGTTCTGCATGATGAATGCAATCTAGTATATATTATTATCCAATTTGAATATTTACAATCAACACCCTAAAAAGCCATTCAAAGGGAGGTAACTTGAAGCTTTATGAAACACAAATAAAAATTTTTCATCAACAAAATCAATATTACCTTAAAAGCATCCAAAGGTTAATGTGAAAACATTTTCTACATGTATAAATCTATTAGAGATTCTGGGTGTATTTTGATATGGGCATGTTTTCTCATCAACAAAATCAATTACCTTGAAAGCCATCCAAAGGTTAACGTGAAAACATTTTCTACATGTATATATCTATTAAAGAGTCTGAGTGTATTATGTCATGGGCATGTTCATGTCCATTGGTGATCTATATGCAGTGTGTGAGTATGTTAGCATGCACATGTGATAGGAGAAAGAGTCAAACCAACAGCTGTAATGCCATGACCCAAATGAAGTGATTACCATAGATGGAAATTCTGAACTACGAAGATTTCTCTCCCACCACTCCGAAGAAATAAAATGCCAAATTGACTGACCATCAAAGTCTAAAAGGTTGAACTAACTCTTTCCCACAATTACTAGTGAAGTACTATATGCTCTCTAATCATACGGCCTTATACAATTAGAACTATCCACAATAATAACTATCCTCTCGCACCCTAAGTTGTTTCTATCATATACTTAGCTTGTCAATTTCCCTGAAAATTCCGAAGGTCCCAAACTGATCCAACCAAATTATCACTTTTGGCATCTCATCCTTCTAGCAATCTTAGTGTGTTTGGTGAGGCAAAGTCAATGCTTATGATAGAGAACATATAGTAATACATATCAAAGAGAACACATATTTTCAGCTTTCAGATAGCAAAATATATGATAACTAAAGTCACAAAGTTGTTTACAAGACAGGTTCACGTTCCTGCATCAGAGCACAGTTATTATACCCAAACCCAGCCTGGGACACAGCCAATCCGTCCCCTGGCTGGGTTTAAAAAAAGTCAACCCGGCAGGTCAACCAGCAACGGTCAAAACCCAATTTGACTTTTTTTTTTTAAATCTTCATAACGACGTCGCTTTAATTTTATTTTTTAAATAATTGACCTGAGTTAACCCAAGTCGTGACCCAGTGGTTAGGCCAGGTCATGGGTTGGGCCAGGTTTAATAACCTTGCATCAAAGTAATATCTGCGCAGACAATTGAAGGTTAGTTTCTGCGACCATTTTTAATATAAGAACTTAAAGGTCAGGAGAAGGGGAAAGAAAGGCTGGATCTTTGACACTAACAATTTCTTATTGTTAAGAAATCAAACTTAAGTAGCACTAATCAATAGTTTATGTAACTCCATTAGATATCCCGTATTATTGGAAATTTTCTTTTGCAAGTGTGCACGCAGGGGGTTAGCATCTCATGCGTGATTCAAGTTTTTATCACTG
>Ga0325414_1009448_pt1 | contig 10263 bp, 7 predicted proteins | sample PopdelMetagenome_8_FD_206183 | JGI IMG/M metagenome (GOLD analysis project Ga0325414, IMG submission 206183) | Populus deltoides microbial communities from Bellville, Georgia, United States - Leaf-PdKOR-R3 | ecosystem: Host-associated > Plants > Phyllosphere > Phylloplane/Leaf | place: USA...
CATATTCAGTTTTTCAAAGTCTCAATCTAGGTGAGTTAAAACCAACTTCTGTAACTCTTTTACTTGCCGATAGATCTGTAAAAGTGCCTAGAGGAATAGTTAAAGATGTGTTAGTACAAGTCGATAAGTTCATTTATCCTGTGGATTTTATTGTCTTGGACACACAACCTGTTGAAGCATGTAATTCATTTCCTGTTATTTTAGGACGTCCGTTTCTTGCAACTTCTAATGCATTGATTAATTATAGGAATGGACTGATGAAGCTATCTTTTGGAAACATGACATTGGAGATGAATATTTTCAACATTTGCAAGCAACTTGGAGATAATAATGATTTATAGGAAGTGGACTTTATTGAAAAATTAGTTCATGATTAATTTGAAACTATTTCTAGTGAAATTGAGTTTAATGAATCTGAGAATTTGCAAATGATTTATTTTCAGGAAGAATCAAAGGCAAGTAATTGGAGACCACAAAATGAGGAATTGCCAACACAATCAATTGAGTCCATACCTTCCAGTGTTCAACCACCAAAACTTGATTTGAAGTCGTTACCATTCAATCTCAAATACTTATTTTTTGGAGAAAATGAAACTTTTTCGGTAATAATTTCTTCCAAACTTAATGCACATCAAGAAGGTAAGTTATTACAAACTCTGAAAATGCATAAAAATGCATTAGGATGGACCATAGCTGACATAAAAGGAATTAGTCCTTTGATTTGCACACACATGATTTATTTAGAGGAAAATGCTAAACCCTCTAGAGAAATGCAACGAAGGCTTAATCCTAATATGAAAGAAGTAGTGAGAAATGAAGTCATTAAGCTTCTTGATAATGGAATCATTTATCCTATTTCTGACAGCAAATGGGTAAGTCCTACCCAAGTTGTACCCAAGAAGTCTGGAGTCACTGTGATAAAAAATGAGAAAAATGAGTTAATTCCAACTAGAACCATTACTAGTTGGCAGATGTGCATTGACTATAGAAAACTTAATTCAATGACTAGAAAAGATCATTTCCCTTTACCTTTCATGGATCAAATCCTAGAAAGAGTTGCAGGTCATGAATTTTATTCTTTCCTAGATGGCTATTCTATAATCAAATTGAAATTGCATTGGAAGATCAAGAGAAGGCTACTTTCACATGTCCATTTGATACTTTTGCATATCGAAGGATGCATTTTGGTTTATGTAATGCACCAGCCACGTTTCAAAGATGCATGCTTAGCATATTCAGTGATATGGTTGAACGTTTTCTAGAAATTTTTATGGATGATTTTTCTGTTTTTGGCGATTCATTTGATGATTGTTTGACTGACTTAGAAAAGGTTTTGAGCAGGTGTGAAGAGAAGAATCTTATGCTCAATTGGGAAAAATGTCATTTTATGGTAACAAACGGCATTGTACTTGGTCACATTGTTTCATCAAAAGGAATTGAGGTTGACAAATCTAAAATTAAGTTAATTGCCAACTTGTACAAGTAAGTGTCATTCTTCAGAACAATAATGCTTTGAAATATAAAGACCCTGATTGTCCTATAATTTCATGCTTTATTGGATTATTGGAGAACATAAAATTGAAAAAGCTTTACTTGATCTTAGAGCTAGTGTGAATTTACTTCCATATTCAGTTTTTCAAAGTCTCAATCTAGGTGAGTTAAAACCAACTTTTGTAACTCTTTTACTTGCCGATAGATCTGTAAAAGTGCCTAGAGGAATAGTTGAAGATGTGTTAGTACAAGTTGATAAATTCATTTATCCTATGGATTTTATTGTCTTGGACACACAACCTGTTGAAGCATGTAATTCATTTCCTGTTATTTTAGGACGTCCGTTTCTTGCAATTTCTAATGCATTGATTAATTATACGAATGGACTCATGAAGCTATCTTTTGGAAACATGACATTGGAGATGAATATTTTCAACATTTGCAAGCAACCTAGAGATGATAATGATTTACAAGAAGTGGATTTTACTGAAAAATTAGTTTATGATCAACTTGAATCTACTTTGAGTAAAATTAAGTTGGATGAATCTGAAGATTTGCAAATGATTTATTCTCAGGAAGAAATCACGGATGAAAGAGGCACCAAAAATGTTGATGCGGATCTTTTGTCAAGAGTGACAACAGATTCGACATCCGACATGACACCAATCGATGATTACTTTCCTAACGAATCCTTACTTTCTCTTAGTTTAATGCCTTGGTTTGCTAAAAATATCAATTTTCTTGCTTCAAGATTTTTGCTAGCTTACTAGAGTACCGAAGATAAAAGAAAGTTTTTGAACGACGTGCAAAATTTTTTTTAGGATGACCTTTACTTATTCAAATATTATCCTGATCAAATATTCCAAAGATGCATTCCTAACAATGAGGTAAGTAGTGTCATTAAACTTCATCATTCTGAGGCATGTGGGAGTCATTTCTCATCAAAAAAGACGACTGCAAAAATCTTACAATGTAGATTTTATTGGCCTACCATGTTCAAAGACACACATGTGTTCTGTAAAGTTTGTGAAAATTATCAAAAGTCAGGATTTATTTCAAAACATAAGGAATCTTTAGATAATCTTCTATTGATCCTTGAGACGCATCCTAGTGGAGATGTGCATCGTGCAATTTATGATTTATGACCATAATTCCATAAAGAACATGATCGACTTAGTCTTGGGAATCTGATTATAAAAAACCTTGTTTGCCAGTTTTTAAGAAAACTGAATGGGAAGCCTATCCCCGACCCATAGAGGACGTTTAAGCCGTTCTTAGACGTAAAATCAAGAGAAGATATGAGCCACAATCACAACTACCTATACATACACATGCTTTTTCAAAATAAATAAATAGAGAGAGAGAGAGGGGGGAGAGAGAGACTCCAGCTAACCTACATATAGGTGGTTTGATTGCATTTTCAATTTCTCATCTATAAAATCTTCTCTTCCTTCCCTTCATTTGTACTCAACCCATACACTCAACAAATATAGAAGTGTGTAGAAATGGTAGGTTCCGCAAGTCATCACATAAGAAATATTTGTGTTTTCGGTGGATGCAGTTCTGGGAAAGAAAAAGAGTTTTTAGAATCAGCAAATCATCTTGGTCAAGTACTAGCTGAGAGAAAGATTCATTTAGTGTATGGTGGAGGCAGCCTTGGGTTAATAGGGGGTGTCAATAGTTGTATTTTTAGGAGGCAGTCAAGTTTTAGGGGTCGTCCCCAAAGCTTGAGCAAAAGGGGACATCATTGGAAAAACAATTGGAGAGAAACTATAGGTCTCCACAATGTCTGATCGATTGAATGCAATTTTTAATCATGCTGATGCCTTCATTGCTTTACCAGGTGGTCTGGGCACATTGGAAGAGATCTTTCATATTTCCTTTTGGGCCCAACTGCACATTCAGCATAAACCCATAGGTCTGTTAAATGTTAATGGTTTTTATGATAATTTGTTGTCTTTTCTTGATCAAGCTGTGGAACAGGAATTTCTAACATCTTCAGCATGACAAATCATAATCTCTGCTGCTACTACGAAACAATTGATTGACCAACTACAAACTTTCATCCCTGTAATTGATCATTCCATGAGTCGCATAAATTGGTCAACTAAGAAAAGTCGTAAAAAGCTTAGATTGGATTTGAGCCTTTGTTTGTTAATCCTTGTGTCTTTTGGTTTTATTAATAGCATATTATTTTGTTTTGTTATTTCTTATATTTGTTTAAGTGTGTTTCAGGTTTGTCAGTGTTTATTGTTTCAGGTGATGTCTTCTATACTCTATCTTTCTACCTTATGACATTGAAGACAATGTCTCGTTCTGGTTGGGGGGAGAGGGTAGTAGTTGACATTAAAAAAAAAACTAACTTACTAACTGTTTTTGCTATTATTAAAACCATTTGACAAAACTGTTATTAGGATGGTAGAGTAAGGAGGAATTTTATTGACTCTTGAGATGCATCTTAGTAAATAGTCTTATCAAGGCCTATCAGAATACTTCTTGAAATATTCAGATTTACAAACTCTCGCATTGTTATTACTTGATTCTGCTCATATACTCATTTAACAAGTATTCTTAAACCTTCATTTTCATACACACATACTCTAACATATGATTGTGGGTTGCACATTGGATTATTACATTAGTTATGTTCTTTTGTTAAAGGTAACAACTAAGGGAAAAAGGGATAGTATAAAATTTGCCAAAAAAAAAAACAAGAAATCGATAATATTGATGATAATAAAAACATAGATAAGTTTGGTTTCGTAGCCTCCCTAACCTAAGCAATTAAGCTTGAAGGGGTGTTTTAACACCTAATACCCTAAAATCAACTGACTTGGGAGCTATTGGCCCAAAGCTTGTTACATGGGTTAAGGAGAAAAGATTAAGGGAATCAAACATTGCACTATCTACGTATCAGTATCTGCAATCTGAGTTATTAAACTCATAGGGGTTTCTCAACACCTAATACCCTAAGACCAACTGGTTTGGGAGTCATTAGTCGAAAGCTCATTACATGGGTTAAAGATTCATTGTGTTTTAAGTTATATGTATATATATTTAAAAAAGAAAAAAGAAAAAAAGAAAAAAAAGATAATAATCTCAACCCAAGGAAGTTAACCTTAAAGATTAGAACAGAATATTGTTTTCTTCCAATAAAAGCCCTATCATCTATGTTTTCATACATTAAGCACATAAGAAGGAAGGTTTATTAATATTTTGTTTAAGAGGTATTGAGCAGATATATAAATTTAATGAGAGTTTGTTTATCTAGATAGATTAATGGAAGTTGAATGATGAATGCCTTGCTTTGTAGAATTTGCTAATTGTTTTTCTATTTTAACTCTTTGATTACTAGGGACTAGTAATAACCTGGTTGGGGGGTGTGATTAGTACTTAAAAGTGCATTTTTATCAAGGTTTTATATCATCATTTTGCACTTGAAGTATTAATAACTCCTTAACTAAAGCATGTTTTATAATAACAAGACTGATACCATAAGATACCTTTAATTTATGGTAAATATTCATCTTAAATGTAGGCCTATCACATAAATGAAAGAATTGATTGATGAGTTTAAGTACGGAAATTGAAAGGACAAAAAGAGGGCCAAACTTAGAAAAGAGATGTTGGTTCAGTCCAAATTGGAACACTGTTCGGTTATCGGGTCATATCTGGAGCTGTATATCTTGGATTTAGGTCTACATTATATGGATAGAAAGCTAAGACATAGGCCTAAAACTTTCATGCGGAGTCTAAGATTTATAAAGGCCGTTTCAAGTCCAAATTGTAGCAACAACGGAGAAGTCTGAATCTATCCTATAGCCCAGATACTGTTCAGTATTCAGCCCATATTTCGAGTTCTAGAAGTCCAAATAACCTCAACTTATTTTCCTAGAAAGCTGAGACAATTTCCTAGAACTTTCATGAGTTAAGTCTGTTCAAATTATGACGGTATTAATGATTTTTTTGACAGACAAGAAGATAAAGATTGTCATCAAGTCAAGATGTGGCCACTCACTCAACAATTAGTCAACAAATCAATAGTTCCAAATTTTAGCATATAAAAGGAGGCATTTGCCATGTATTTAGGCATCTTGGTTTTCAGATCAAGATCATGCTCTTTCTCTCTCTTTATATTTTGTAATGCTTAAGTTTTGCTTACATTAATCTCTTGCTTGTGCTTTTCGTTTCCTTTCCTTGTTTATTTATGTTTCTCTTTTTCATTATATTTAGCTAAGTTTATCATGTCAAGGTGAAAAGGTTACACTAATGGTGTAAGAATAAGTATAATATAAACTCAACATGGACCTTAATGTGTAATACTAACATGTTTTATATTTGTTATCTTGTTCACTTTTAATACTTTGCATGTTAAATGGTTAATCTAGATTTATGTTGTATAACCCTTGGTACAACAAATACTTGACACTTTCATAGCCCAACCGTATGGTATAACCAACACCTGTGCTATGAAAGGAACTTGATTTGTTGTTAACATAAGTTATAATCATGAATGCCTAACAACATTTACAAGTATTAGCATTATTCGAATAAGATAACTAATGTAATCATGTTAACAATTTATAATCTGATTGGAACCATCTTTGTGTGTGGTTTCCAGTTGAGTAATAAAAAGAGTTTATACTAGTTTGAAATACCATTAGTGGCTCCTCTAACCTTGACAATTATTTTATCCTTGTTTAATCCTTACATCAATATCACATCTCAAAGTTCTCTTTAACTTATTATTATTGTTGTTGTTGTTGTTATTTATAATTTATATAGTTAACCTCCTTATGGTTAGACCCCGGTCTTGCTGGGTTATTTATTACTTCGACACTCCTGCACTTGGGAGAAGACATCAATCTTTTGGCCGTGTCATCATGGATGACGCATGGAATTGTCAAAAATGCTATGTGATTGCTGATCCATAAATCATAAGCGAAAACACAGTCCCTATAGACCTTTAAATCGTCAATGAATACTGTGTGACAACTAACATATGGAATTGACAGCGTCAATGAATTCACTACCAACGCATCAAATCGATAGCAAAAATAGAGTTATGGTTGACACATAGAATTGTCAAACAAACAATGTCACTGCTGATCCATAAATCGTCAGCAAAAACAGGGTCCCTATTGAACTTGAAATCGTCAATGAATATTGAGTGACAGCTGATGTATGGAATCGACATAATCAATGAATTCACCACCGATGCATCAAATCGATAGCAAAAATAGAGTCATGGTTGACGCATGGAATTGTCAAAAACGCTATGTCACATCTGATCCACAAATCAGCGGCGAAAACAGAGTAAGTATAGACCTTGAAATCGTCAATGAATACTGAGTGACAGCCGACGTATGGAATTGACAGCGTCACTGAATTTATAAACGACGCATCAAATCAATAGACAAAATAGAGTCATGGTTGATGCATGGAATTGTCAAAAACGCTATGTTACTCCTGATACATAAATCGTCAGGAAAAACAGAGTAACTGCAGACCTTGAAATCATCAATGAATACTGAGTGACAGCCGATGTATGTAATCGATAACGTTAATGAATTCACAACCAACACATCAAATCTATAGCAAAGACATAGTCATGGCTAACTTTGGGAATTGTCAAAAACACTATATCACATCTGATCCATAAATCGCCGGCGAAAACAGAGTAACTATAGACCTTGAAATCGTCAATGAATACTAAGTGACAGACGACGTATGTAATCAACAGCATCAATGAATTCACGATCGATGTATCAAATTGATAACAAAAATAGAGTCATGATTGATGCATGGAATTGTCAAAAACGCTGTCACATCTGATCCATAAATCGCTGGTGAAACAAAGTAACTATAGACCTTGAAATCGTCAATGAATACTGAGTGACAGCTGATGTTTGTAATCGACAGCATCAATGAATTCACAACCAACGCATAAAATTGATAGCAAAAATAGAGTCATGGCTGACACATGGAATTGTCAAAAATGCTATGTCACGGCTGATCCATAAATCGCCGGCGAAAACAGAGTAATTGTACACCTTTAAATCGTCAATGAATACTAAGTGACAGCCGACGTATGTAATCAACACCGTTAATGAATTCACGACCAACACATCAAATTGATAGCAAAAATAGAGTCATGGTGACATAGACAGCGTCGCTGAACTCTCTACCGACGTATCAAACCGATAGCAAAATTAGAGTAATGACTGACACATGGAATTTTCAAAAAATGCTATATCACTACTGATCCATAAATCATCAGCAAAAATAGATTTCTTGTTGAACTTGATATCATTAATAAATACTGAGTGACAGCTGACGTATGGAATCGACAGCGTCAATGAATTCTCGACCAACGCATCGAATCGATATCAAAAATAGAGTTATGGCTGATACACGAAATTGTCAAAAATGTTATGTCACGGCTGATCCATAAATCGCAGGTGAAAACACAGTAACTGTAGACCTTGAACTATGTCACAGTTGATCCATAAATCGTCAGTGAAAACTGTCTCTATAGACATTGAACTCGTCAATGAATACTGAGTGACAGCCGACGTATGTAATCGACAGCGTAAATGAATTCACAACTGACCCATCAAATCGATAGCAAAAATAGAGTCTTGATTGACGCATGAAATTGTCAAAAACGCCATGTCACTACTGATCCATAAATTGTCTACGAAAACTGAGTCTTTGTAGACATTGAAATCGTCACTGAAAACTGAGTGACAACAGATGTATGGAATCAACAATGTAAATGAATTGACGACTGACGCATCAAATCGATAGCAAAAATAGAGTTATGGCTGACACATGGAAATGTCAAAAACGCTATGTCACTACTGATCCTTAAATCATCAGCAAAAATAGAGTCCCTGTTGAAGTTGAAATCCTCAATGAATACTGAGTGACAGCTGACGTATAAAATCAACAGCGTCACTGAATTCAAGAACGACACATCAAATCGATAGCAAAAATAGAGTCGTGGCTAACTTATGGAATTGTCAAATATGTTATGTCATGGCTGATCCATAAATCGTAGGCGAAAAGAAAGTAACTGTAGACCTTGAACTCGTCAATGAATACTAAATGACAGCCGAACTATGTAATCGAAAACATCAATGAATTCATGACCGACACATCAAATCGATAGCAAAAATAGAGTCTTGGCTGACGCATGGAATTGTTAAAAACGCTATGTCATTGTTGATCCATATATTGTCAGTGAAAACTGAGTCTATGTAGACATAGAAATCATCACTGAAAATTGAATGATAGCGGACGTATGGAATCGATAGCGTAAATGAATTGATGACGGACGCATCAAATCGATAGCAAAAATAGAGTTATGGCTGATACATGGAATTGTCAAAAACGCTATGTCACTGCTGATCCATAAATCGTCATAAAAAATAGAGTCCCTGTTGAAGTTGAAATCGTCAATGAATACTGAGTGACAACTGACATATGGAATCGACACCGTCACTGAATTCATGACAGACGCATCAAATCGATAGCAAAAATAGAGTCATGGATGACGCATGGAATTGTAAAAAAAGATATGTCAATGCTGATCCATAAATCACAGGTGAAAACACAGTAACTGTAGACCTTGAACTCGTCAATGAATACTGAATGACAACCGAACTATGTAATCGACAACATCAATGAATTTACGACCAACACATCAAATCGATAGCAAAAATAGAGTCATGGCTGACGTATGGAATTGTCAAAAATGCTATGTCACATCTGATCCACAAATCGGCGGCGAAAACAGAGTAAGTATAGACCTTGAAATCGTCAATGAATACTAAGTGATAGCCGACATATGTAATCGACCGCGTCAATGAATTCACTATCGACGCATCAAATCGATAGCAAAAATAGAGTCATGGCTAACACATGGAATTGTCAAATGCTATGTCACTGCTTATCCATAAATCGTTAGCGAAAACAGAGTCCCTGTTGAACTTGAAATCATCGATGAATACTGAGTGACAGCTGACATATCGAATTGACATCGTCAATGAATTGACGACCGACGGATCAAATCTATAGCAATAATAGAGTCATTGCTGACGCATGGAATTGTCAAAAATGTTATCTCATTGTTGATCCATAGTTCGTGAGTGAAAACAGAGTAATTGTACACCTTCAAATTGTCAATAAATACTGAGTGACAGCCGACGTATGTAATCGACAGCGTGAATGAATTCACTTCCAACGCATCAAATTGATAGCAAAAATAGAGTCATGGCTAACACATGGAATTGTCAAAAACGTTATGTCACTACTTATCCATAAATCATCAGCGAAAACAAAGTCCCTGTTGAAGTTGAAATCGTCAATGAATATTGAGTGACAGCTAAAGTATGGAATCGACACCGTCACTGAATTCACGACAGACACATCAAATCGATAGCAAAAATAGAGTCATGGATGACGCATGGAATTGCCAATAACGCTATGTCACTGTTGATCTATAAATCATCAGCAAAAACAAAGTCCTTGTAAAACTTGAAATCGTTAATGAATACTCACTGACAGCTGACGTATCAAATCGACACCGTCAATGAATTCACGACCAACGCATCAAATTGAAATAAAAAATGGAGTTATGGCTGACGCATGGAATTGTCAAAATTTCTATCTCATTATAGATCTATAAATCATCATCGAAAACAAAGTCCATGTAAAACTTGAAAGTGTCAATGAATACTGAGTGATAGCCGACGTATGGAATCGACA
>Ga0325414_1009451_pt1 | contig 10262 bp, 8 predicted proteins | sample PopdelMetagenome_8_FD_206183 | JGI IMG/M metagenome (GOLD analysis project Ga0325414, IMG submission 206183) | Populus deltoides microbial communities from Bellville, Georgia, United States - Leaf-PdKOR-R3 | ecosystem: Host-associated > Plants > Phyllosphere > Phylloplane/Leaf | place: USA...
GCCAGGGTCCAATACCTATAGGCCAGGATTACTGGGCCCTTCTACTATCGATCCTTTGGTTAGGCCCTGAACTTTCTTCCTCGTCTGTCATGTTCTTATAGGAGAAAAAAGGATGCCGATTTGGTTCCATTTGCAAGTCTCTTCTCTTACAAGAGAAAACGTCACTCATAACGTGATCAAGGCATATACCATGCATATTAAGAAAAAGAATAACCCCCGCCATTGAATCCCTGTTAGGGTTCGTCCAAGACTTCTTTTAACTTGTAGATCAATGAATTGACTCCTTTTTTCCAATCTAAGATATCGTCACTGATCTTGACAATTATAAAAAATTAAAACAAAAGTTGTGTTTTTTTTTTACTAAAAATTAAAAATAAACTATCCTGGTCTCATGGAAGTTTTAATTGTGTTTTACACGGAATTATAAGTTGACTTGTTAAATTTCTCAGGTTCGACCGAGTAGGGTAAGTATACAGTCCAAGAGGAAACCGGCCCTGATCAGGTTTGACCTGCAGCAAGAGTTTCAGAGCACCAGTATATACAGCCAATTCTTTTTAACAGAGGGTTCCGGTCCGGTGGATGAAGAGTGGCCTCAAAGCTCGTAGCCAAGAAACAATTTCACAAAACACAACATGTTGTGTTGACCAAAAAATGCTTGGTTTTTGACAGTTGTAAGAAGGTGACAAATTTAAGTTATTTAGTACTTGGTTCGAAATCTCACTGTTAAAATAATATTTTTACGTGTTCTAAGTTTCTGTTCCACCACGCACATTCATTAATTTACAATAAAAGACAGCTTGGAGGCTTCCAATTCCCATGTCGGAAATCTGATTTCATGGGTTGACTCGCGAGCCCATATCAATGGAAATTCTTGGATCTTGGTCTTTAAAATAACATCAAAACAGCTTTGCCTCGTTAACATGACGTATTGAAACTAACATGACTCATCAGATTCAATGCTTTGTTCCCTTTTCACACTTCTCTTATAAGAATTTTATTTTTATTTGTTTTAAATTAATATTGTTTTATGTTTTTATATTATTTTCATGTGTTGATATCAAAAATAATTTTTTTAAAATAAAAAAATATTATTTTAATATATTTTTAAACAAAAAATACTTTAAAAAATAACTATTATTACACTTTCAATTAACCCCGAAATCATCCTCCCCGTCGGTAAGAATATCATTATCTCTTAATTATTCTTTAGCTATCGACTTCCTAAACAATAATGTTAAGATGTTCACAGTATATAGTTTCATTACTATCATGGAACAATGGGAATAAAAAAAATATCTGATTAAATAAAAATATAAAATAAAAATTTTCATTGAACAATTTTAGAATGGGTTTCAAAATAGACAGCGCTAAGGGAATATGTTTTTTTAATCTTTTCTGAATCTATTTTTTCCATCCCAGATACAGTAATAAAACGCTCTTCAAATATCACAATTCACACTCATGCATGTACATAATTAACATAAACAAGGTTCAATTTCAGTAAAAGAAGCTATATATCTCATTCTATCATATACTTTTCAAATTGTCTTCAACATTTTTCTCAATCTATACTATATCATACTCATGTGGTTCGTTCGATAATTTTTCTTCCCAAATAGTCAAACTCAAGCCTCCTTTTTACGAAGGAAAAAACTGAAGCCTGCCTCGTATTTAACTTGCAGAGGTTAAATTAATGTACTTGGTGTTGTTAGCCCCTTTACCTAGGGATAGAAATTGTCTATGGTTGAAACTTTGGACAACTGACAAAAAAATATTTGACTGTTAGTTGTACACAGAATTATCCGCAGGAAGAGCTAGCTAGCTCAGGCTCGGCCATCAAAACGGCACATTGTATGAATGGTTGACCTTGGCCTCATGTGATTAGCTATTAATGAATCTATTATTTTGTATAAATTAACAAAAATTATATGATGTATCTGGTGATGAATGGCATTTTAATTTTTTTTTTCTTTATAATTATACGATGGATCCCACGCCAGACATGCAGAATGTGTCTTTGCCTCTTATCTTTGCTGTCTGCTGTTGTATGTTTCTTGCGATCGGTGAGTGACAAGCTAACAAATGTCAAAGACATGCACCATTTCCACACTATTATAATTCTTTATTTTTATTTTTTTTTAGGGTTCTTATGGATACATCTTTCCTATGATATTGTGATGGTGTTTCTTAGTAGATGTTTTTCTTCTGGTTTTACTGGTCTTTTTCTCATAAAGAATTTTTAACAAATTAATTACCTATACGTACTAAAATTGGAATATTTATTTACAATATTATTTCCATCCAGAATCTTATTTTAATTCAAAGCTCAACGATAATTAATGTCTTGGTGGATATCATAGAGGGAAACCTTTTAGAATGCTATAGAAATAAATAACAATACTTATTTTATGTGTTTTAAAAGATATACGATGAAATAGAAATTCACATTTGAACGTATAAAAAATAATAATATTTCCACGTAGACTCAAATATATATATTTTAATTTTTCTCTGTTATTTCTCTTATTTTTATATGTATCTCTCATATGAAAAAAATAACAATAAAAATTATTTCTGAAACACTAAGATTTTTCCAGGCCTTGTTTAGTGCAACAGTTAATCAAGTATTGTTTGATTTTTTTTTCCCTTTCCTCATAAAAACCCTGAAACAGGATTTGGCCCTTCAAAATATATGTATAGAAACACATCGAGCTTTGTAAATTTAGTTTGTATCTAGTGACTAGTTTTTTCATTGTTCGGCTAGTCAAACTCGTTTCACAGCTTATAAGAGATATAGAGATTTGCTTGAGGTTTGTGCTGGTGCGTGTGTACAGGCAAGCTAGCAGAGGTACTGTGGGGTTGGCATTCCTTGACTCACGAATCTCTGTCTGCCTAGTGTAATATTAAAAAAAAACCCCACTTCAAAACCTTGATCCTTTTTACCTGCAAACTTTTCAACATTTGTATAATCTGTATATGTTCACGCAAGCTAATCCTTTCTTTAATGCGTGCATGACGAGATCACTCGAATCCCAATGAGTAGTGTTCATTTTCTCAGTATTTGCGGCACAAAGATCGGTTTGAATATTGTAATTATTTTACCAGTCCACTCGGTGACTCAAAGCATTAAAAGAAAAGGCAAACCACCTCATCAAACGGAGATCACAATCTGAATTCAATTCTGAACCCTTCTCCTGCCACGGGCTAGATGTCCTTTAATTATCTCTTAAAACACTAGTCGATACGCTATTCATTGCCTTCACCAAAATATGTCTGGCGATTACTTTATAGAAAAAAGCCAGCATGTATATCATTGCAACATTAAAGAAAAAAGAAAAAAAAAATGCACCAAGGAGAACTGTATTATCATTCTGTAACATGCAAGCTTGGCATCTCCAACAAGATGATCCATGTGTTGGAAAAGAGCTTGCATTTGTAGATGCAAGAGAGATGAGACAATGAAATTCGAATGCCCGGATTGGATGGCATCGGTGATTAACATAAAAGTCATTTCCTTGGAAAGTTAAATTTGTGCTACAAGCAGGGGAAAACATGTCCTAAATGTGGATGAAGTGGGGCTTATCCCACAGCTCCCAATAGACAAAAAAAAGTGAAATGTTACAATCAAAACAAAAGACTTGCGAACTGTACATTTTGATGGAAGTTCCTCGTTGTCTATCTTCCTACGTTGTCGCTACTTGCATCTGAAAGAATCGTTAACCTTCTAGCTGTCTTCAAAAACTCACTGCACAACAATCAGAAGTACAATCTATGAACAAACTGTATAACGATGAAACAAGCCAAAAAAGTTGTAATGTGGAAAAAAAAATGAAATGAAAATACCTAAAGGGTTCATCTCCAGCGTGCTTGGTGGCGCCAGCTGCATTCCGGTAAAGCACGTTGCTCAGCATCTCTGAACTCTCAATGCCAAACATATTAACCAACTTTCTGTGCAGCTCTTCATACGAACCAAGGACTGATAGGTCAAGGGTTCGACCCACATCCTCTGATTCCATGAACACCTTGCAATGACCGGTCTCCAGGCCAGGATCAGTTTTTTGGTAATCTTTGTACCAAGGACACCTCCCACCTGAAGAATTTTCCAGCGGACCATTCTGTTGTGATGCAGAACCAGAACCATCTGAAATTGCCTTCCCTGGATGTCCATCTGATGAACTGTTTGCATTTGTATCACCCGAGCAGCTTTGAGAACTCTGCTGATCGGTGACAATAAGCTGACCAAACAATAAAATGTGGGGTGTCTTTGTGTCACTGCTTTCCTTCATACTCTGTGAGGAATTTCCCATTGTCAGCAAGCAAGAAATACTCTCGCTGTTTTGAGTATTGCCAACGAAGTTACTATTGGAGATTCTAGAAGGAAGGGCAGCACGATCAAGCCGCTGAATATCAACCGGGAACAGTCCCGCCTGCAGTTTGTTGAAGTGGAGATCCGAAGAAGATAGTCCAAATTGAGCATGCCTGGCTCCCTGTATGCCTGCAGGAATGTTATCTGAGACACAGCATAAGGGAATGTTCGATCTAAGAGGGTTGCCAGTAAATGACGGCATTGGGATTTGACCAAGTAAGGGAAAATCCGGGGGCTGTGGAAGTCTCAACTTCTTTCTTGGGGGTGAGAAGGGTGATAGGTGGATGGCTGGCATGTTTGATACCAATTCAACCAACCATGGGCTCACACGCTTTACATTATGGAGTAGATCTGGCTCATCCCATGCTACCTGACAAATGACAGCATGAAAGAAGAAGATATAGTCAGGAAAATAATGATCAAAATGAAGAGATTCAAGCCCAAGGAGGGACATTTGCAACGTGCTCTTATTGATGAAGGTATATTAGCTACATTCTTCCTATCGCTTGCAAGTAACTAAACTAAGAAAATAGCAGGACATCCACAAAGACAACAATTCTGCTATCAACGAGTGAGAATAGCAGGACATCTAGCATCGTGGACTTTAACTAAGCATTTTCAGATTCACCGATCCAACTACAACATCATTCGTTGCCCAGATTCAACAATTACATGCAAATATATCACTCCACATCAACATTAAATCAAACAGGTAACAGGAAAAAAGAAAAAGAAAAAAAGGCACTGAGTGTTGACGATCTACAAGTACAAAATTCCACATTCAAAATTGAGATTCACAGTACCTGCAGAAGCCGCCAGGGAGAATTGGGCCAGCGGATGGGGTCAGCAACCTGAACAGAAGATATAGTTCCCATGAACCAGCTAATCCGAGACGAATCCTCAGTTTCAAAAGCCATTTTGAACCTCATCCCTGGACACCACTGGATCTGTATTGCACTCCTCACAGCTGAGGCCTTTACACAAAATTCTGGAGTACTCGCTCTTGGATAATAGACAGCTTCAAAAGGCTGCCCATTGGCTGCAAGAGATGCAGCTTCAATAACAGACTCAGCCTTCACTTTCCCCTTCATATCCCCATTGCCATTCCTCCTCATCAATTTACTCTCATCTTCCCTAAAAAACCCAGAATAGCCCCCAAATGAATTCCACCCTGATGAGCATTCATTTCCACCAATCCCTCTCTTAGCACGTCTAATTCCAACACAAAGGTCCCCGTTCTCTGCTCTCAAAAACACAATAGAGTCCCCAGCCACAAGTTTCTTTTGGTTCACGAAATTACTCCATCCAGTAGTCAACAAATGGCGACGAGGCGTCCCTCTATAGATATGCCTAAACTTCCAGGTCTCTCCGTGCACATCCTTAGCAAGAATGGTCTGCACAGGAGGCTCAGCAGTGTAATCCAATCTTGGGAATATAGTCTCGGCGCAATAACGTGGCACAGAGAAACCACCACCGTTATTAGCATCAGATTGAGTCAATGTCTTAGCAAAAGAAGCAGGCTTCTCTTGAGACTCATTCCCACTGTGCAACCTATCATCATTATCCTCACCACAACCATGTCCAAGCATTAAATCGCTATTATTCAGTGGGATTAGCCTAATTTTGGCATAAACCTCATCGGTTTCAGGATCTGCCATGTACTTAATAGCAGATACCTTACAAGGGATTAGTGCAGGAATCTGGAAATGACCAAATTCTACACTCCCTTGAGCATGTTCTGCATGACCCTGTGGAAAGTAGAAAACTTTTGAGTTAACTGCTGGCATTTGAACCATGCTACCTGCACAAGCATGCCATAATTGTGAATCTAAGCATTTTTCTGCCACTCTCATCTTTTCCTTTTGGGAATTCATAACTGCAAATTCCCTAATCATTGGACCACTCTGTAGTTTTGGGATTTGTAGAATCTGGGAAGAACCTGAAATTTGCAAAAGAAAAAAAAAATCAAATTACATGAGGAAGGAACAAAAAGAAGACATCTTTATTACACATAGCAACCGCATGATATTTCTATCACATGATGTTTTCACACTTAATAAGCCAAAACAGGAAGAAAAAAAAAGATGAGAAAAGGATCAAATTTTAACATGGAAAAATTTCAGAAAAAAAAATCAGATCAAGTGGAGGAAGAAAGAAAACAAAAACTTTTGAGAAATCGATAAAAACTCATGTCCTCTATCGATAACTTACAAAACATTAAACAGTCTTCTAATAAGTTTCAACAATAATGAAATGAAAGAATAACATACAGTCTCTTAGCTTTGCCTCAAACATCAAACTTGAGCTTCATAAGGCAACAAAAAAGTCGTAAGCTTTTCAAAGGGTAGAGATCAGAACTGTGAATCTTGGAGAGAATCCTTGCAAAGAGAGTAAGGAAGTAAAGGGGGTATGAAGCGAGGGACTTTCTTAATGGGTTTTGAGAGCGTGTGTGAAGTTGAAGCTTCCTTTCCTTCGTTGCCGACAAGACTCACAGGGAAGTATTTGACAAAAGAGAAAACCAAGGGAAGAGAGACGGTAATTGTTTTATGTGATTCCTTGAAGGAGAAAAACTAGATTAGATGGCTTTTTAATGATGTTTTGGATCACAAGAGTCCACCACCATAGACAAGCTTCAGGTGAAAATGAATCATCATCTCCGTGATTTTTTTTTCCCTCTCTATCTGCTAATTTTCTACTTTATTCAGTTTTATATATAGAAACATTAGTACAACAGAGTGTTTATGAGTACTTTTCAGTTCAGTTTGGTCTTTACTTGCGCCTGTAGTGCACGCTCTCTCTCTCTCTCTTACAGTTATTTTTTAATTCTATTATGGTCAGGACTTTCTTCTTTTACCAAGCAATTATTGTGTTGTCTTTTCATTTTTACATTTCAGTATTTTGAGCCCAGCCTCATTAATTTTGAATTGATTCTCTTGACATTCTAAATTGGTATTTTCTTCTTTAAAATATGAATATAAGTTCCTTAATATTTGATAAAAATAATTCTTACTAATTAAAATAAGCATCATCATCATCATTATTATTATTATTAGAATGAGTAAGTAACGGTTGTGGTTCTTACAGGAGTATTAAATTATTAAATAAAAGGAGAGAATTTATTTAATAAATAAAAAAATACTTTCACGGTTTGATTAAAAATTAGATAATCCCGAAAACAAGTTTTTTTGGCTTCGCATTACAAAAAGTTTTTGTCAAAAGCTGTGAGTTGTTTAGGCAAAGCTCTGAAATCAAGGCAACCAGAGCCAAATCCTAACCAGATACATTTGACCACAGTTAAAGCTCATTCAAAGAGAGTGAGGACCAGAGCCCTAACTCTTAGGGCTAACCATGGTACTGAATACCGAGGTTATGTTTAGTTAACCATGGTCATTAGTCAACACCCCAGACACACTTCTCACTTGTTATGTGTGTTTCTGATTTTTTGGTCGGAGGAAAAGATGTGGTCATGGTAAATTTAGGGTTAAGGGAAGGATATAAGCGGGAATTACTCAACACAATTTCTATTTTTGTTTTTACATACTTTTCAGAAACGTTTTTAATTTGAAAAAATATTATTATTTTTTAAAATATTTTAAAACATTATAAAGCAAAACTTTATTTTAAAAAACACGTTACACCATGATTTTATAAATCCCTTAACAATTGCTTGAAATTTGAGTCTTTACGTTGAAGTTACACAAATGCACTTTGGAGTTCGGGTTTGATTAGATTAGTTTTTTCGTGTCCGGGCCCAAATGGGGACATTTGCTTCGCACATTACTCGTTGGAGATTAAGCCAAAGATTACGATTTTGGATTAGGGAATTTGGTTGGTAATGTTTGATGGTGACATTGAGATTAAATACAAGTTGATCTTGATGATTTTGATATTGGTTGCATAAACACTCCAGATAGTTTCTTATCTAGTCAGTCTGATTAGGGGAGTATATGTTTGGTATATATTACAGTGTAGTGTATTTTTATAAAAAAAAAATACATTAAAATATTTTATTTATTTATTTTTAATATTAACACATCAAAATTATCAAAGATATTATAAAACAATATTAATTTAATTTTTTAAAAAAAAAATACAGGTACACTTCTAATCTCAATGTACCCACAGTAAATATTAAACAAGCTCTTGATTGGTAATCTATTAGGCTGCAAGTGTAGAGTAAAGGATTCCAACGAATTCCGATGGCTTAGATAATTTCGATCTTGTTAGGTTTACATGCCATTTCTTTAGCCAGCGCCCCAAAAAAAACAGTGCCTGTAGAACGTATATTTACTGTAGATTTATTTATCATGAATTCTTTTTAAATTCTAAGTAAGGGTGGCTGGGTGGGTGCTTTTCATGTATTAAATTGTTGTTCACAGAAAAAGAAGAAAGAAAAAATCATCAAACCTACATCGGCAATGAAAGTCTGTCCACGGTGCTTACAATAAAGTAACTCAAGCCGAGAGTGAGTTAATTTCATTAAAATGCCACAAGAACTGGGCCACGGATCAAACCAAACCAAACCATTTATGTGACTAGACTTTGCATAATTAAGATGGAGATGTGGGAGTTGAAAAGGAACAGTTCTGTTGTTGCGTGCCTAAATTTCTGTTAAAAACTTTGTCCAAAGTTTTAATTGTCGACAGAGACGCTGCACCAATATGGAAGAGGCAGCATGTGGACTGTGGATACCATCACACCACTGGCTATTATTGATTGAAGGAATTAATGATGTCATTTTACTGTTCAAGTAATCTGTATTGCATAGAAAACGATTGGATGGCTCATGTCTTTTCAATGGCGCTAATGCTTTCCAAGGTGGAAACTCCTTTTCTAGCTAGTGCTCTGATAAATCAAGAGAAGGATGAAAAGGAGAGAGCGAGGGGTGGGGGGGCGGAAACCCATCTCTCCTTCTCTCAGGTATCAGCCATGGAAAAATGAATACACACACACACACACCAACTCCTGCTAAAAACATTCCTGAGAGTTTCCCGCAACCCCAAAGCACCAAGAAAGAGACCCTCTAACCAGACATACAAGATAAAAATGGACATGAATGGAAGAGACAGAAACAGTTGGAAGTGAAACAAACATTGACGAAGACAGTACCAGTATTTGTCAAGCTTATCGTTCTTTTACTTTTCTCCAACAAACTTTAAACAAAGCTTGACCCATCAATTAATGTTTATCAAGTGACCTCTCAACTATGTGTGTAGGTGGGTTTGTTTTCTCCAACCAGTGTTTGCTTGCTTGGTCTTTACACCACCACAAACCCTAGACGTGGAGCATCTCTAGGAGGAATTTTATCCAAAAGTTAAATAAATCGTTGTCTTCTGGTTGTCTTTCACAACGCGTGCCTTTGATAAGGACGACGCAGTTAAATTACTAAGAAGACAAAAGTTACCATTGTCTCTTGCATGCAGTTAATCTTCCTAAATTATGAAAATTAAGTTAAATTCAATTATTAATTTCAAGTCTTAATTAAATTGAAATATTGCTCGGGATTATTGTTTTTTTTTTAAAGAATTGCTTAACCACATGAGCATGTACTGATCACAAGACATTAATTTTTCATGTTGTTTTGCTATTTTATTTTTATTTTTTGCGTTTTTCTCTGCGAAAACATTATATAGGGCATAGCCGCAGAAATCATTACGCTGGGGGTGGTTTTCATTGACATCTCGTGAAAGAGTTATCTGGATACAGTGAGATTTCTATAAAATTTCAAGGTTCAAATCATTTGATGGTTGCTTGCAAGCATTTGATATCCGAAGCCAGCAGCACAAAAGAGGCGTCCTAACCACCCAAAAAATCACAAAACATGTCTCTATTGTTGGCATCGCGAGAGGGTTGTTTGAAAATACCAAGCTAAAAGGGAAAGAAAAATTCCGGGTTT
>Ga0325414_1009452_pt1 | contig 10262 bp, 3 predicted proteins | sample PopdelMetagenome_8_FD_206183 | JGI IMG/M metagenome (GOLD analysis project Ga0325414, IMG submission 206183) | Populus deltoides microbial communities from Bellville, Georgia, United States - Leaf-PdKOR-R3 | ecosystem: Host-associated > Plants > Phyllosphere > Phylloplane/Leaf | place: USA...
CTTTTTGTTAATAACTTTTAATGTTTCTTTATCATTTTTAATTTTAGAATGAAATTATCTTTAAAATAAATTTATTAAAATGATATTTAAATAATTATCCAATTATAAATAATTTTATATTAACCTAATATGCATAATTTATTTAAAAACAATCTCATTAATATTAATAAGAAAAAAACATCTATTTTTTTTTTATCTTTTTTATTGTAAACGTTTTATATAATAGTCTTACATTTATTGTTCTTCTATTTTTTTCTTTAATATTCATGATTGTTTTATTGCTTTCATGATTTCTATTTAAAAAATAATTTTTCTAATAAAAATATATTTTTCTCAAACAAAAAAAAAAAGAAATACATGAATAAGGAAATATATTTTTTATTTATTATAAATATACACCTTTTCCTCTTTTAAAATCATTTGAATTTTTACAAATATATTTTCTTGAGTATTCATTAGTTTTTATTCAATAAATCATTTAGCTAAAAAAAAGACATGTTATTGTCAAAAACAAATTACATGAATAAGAAAAATACATTTTTTATATAGAATTTTAAAAATTATCTTTTTTACAAGTATATTTTTTAATTGTCATATAATTAAATAAAAATAAATTTTAAAAAGTGTCATATGATAACATGTATATTTATTTTTTTTAAAAAAAAAAAACATGTTGTAGATGATTGTTAACCATTAAGTTTAACATAGACCGGTTTCAAATTAATGTTATTTAACTTTAACCATTGTGAAAAAAAGAAAAAAAAAAAAACACAAACCCTTAAACCCTGACCTTTTAATCATGGAATATCTAGAAAATTGTATATATGACTATAAGTCATCTACCCCAATAGATATAGGTTGTTTATTTAAAATTTAATTAATACTCTTTCTCTCTCTCATTTATTTGTTTTATTTTATTTCACTTTCCTTTAATTTTTTATTAAAATTTTAATTAATACCCTTTTTTATTTTTCAAATTGTTTACTTCATATTTATTTTTTAAATATAGTTAATCTTTAACTAATTGCTTTTTTTATTTTATTTTATAGTGCTTCAAATAAATTATTATAATTTATCTTTAAATCTTTTCTTTTTTTATTTTATATAAATAAATTTTATTTTTATAATATATTTATAAAAATAAAAATCATTTGTTTTTAGCAATAATAATTAATCTCCAAGATCAAATAAATAAAAACTTATAAAATAAAATAAAAGATGGATGGATTATATATTTGCATGCTCACTCATTTTCTGCCTAACACTTTTATAAATTATATAGTTACACGACTGGTTTTTTACTAAATCTAAAAATACTAATTTTTACTGACATTCAAATTTTAAGAATCTAATTACATTTTATTTAAGTAATCAATCGTTGAATCACATAGAACCTCCAGTGACGAAAAACAAAGAAAAACATACACAGAGAAGCTATTGACAAGAAAAGATAGAGCGTAAAAGTAGCTAAAAGCGAGCGCGATGGGCGATACAAGATCCTCCGCCACCGCCTACGATGATTTGCTTCTCAAGAGCTTCTTCGCCGAAGTCAGCGAAGTCGAGCGAGATAACGAAGTCGCCAGGTCTCTCCTCTCTATCTCCCTCTCTCTCCCTGTACTTATTTATATTCATGTATGTATGCATTTGAATCATAATTTGCCACTTAATTAGGGTTTTCTAGTTTATGATTTTGAATGAAAACTGAATTTCTCATTCGATTTCACATATGTAAACGCCTATAATTAATCTACTTGTGAATTGTATATTTCTATTGCTTTTCGATCGATTGATTATTTTGATATGTAAATTATAGAAGTGAGATTTTGAAATTTGTGCATGAATATTAATTTTGAGAAACTAAAATAGTAGTTTTAAACATTAAAGAAGGATAGGAGTTGAAAGCTTGAGCGATGGAATAGTTAGAGATGACCAATTCATCTGTGTAGGATTATTTTACTTTAATTTTTCGTTTGATGATACTCTTTGAGTAATGCGATGGTCTTTGAACTATTGATTATATCATCGCAATCGGCCTCTCGTCATGCTTAAAATGTTTACCTCTCATTTGGCAGAATTTGTTTTATTCTCTTCTAATTTTGTTCTGTCTCTTTGGAAAAATTGTGAACTTTTTAGGATTCTTTCATGCTTCAAGTTAAATCCATTTGAGTATCTAAATTTACCATTTGAAGCTTCTCCAGAGGATCTCAAAAAGCAGTATCGTAAGGTAACTGTTTTTGATAGGTTGGAATTTAATGGTATGATTATTACATTCATTATTTTTGTGTCTTATTCACATGCTCTATGTCTAATTCATGTGCAGTTATCTTTGCTGGTTCACCCTGATAAGTGCAAGCATCCACAAGCGAAAGAAGCTTTTGCAGGTAAATTAGTTGTGCATAATATCTTGCATGGTTTGAGAGTATGAATATTGTGGTTGGCTTATTTTCTTTTAGCATATGGTTTTTCTATTTACAAACTGGAAATATCAACTTTTGCATTGACTTGAAAAGATTTCTACTCCAGCTCAAGTTCTTCTGCTGTGGTTTTGACAAGTTGAGTTTAGAACCGGAAAAACTGGATTGGCCTGAATATTTTGAACCAAACCAAACCCGACCCAACCTAACGTGAACTTAGCTCAATCCATCATATTGCAGTCAAATTCACAGACCAGATCCAAACAGCAAGTTCATATGCATCATTTTGTCAATAGGGGACTGAGTTAACTTGGTTGCAACTCAAAATGTAAGCGAGTGGGGCCATGTAAAGAAGCTTGTTTTTGGAACCAGAGTTCACCCAACCTATCACACCCAAAAATGTCAGCCTTTGTAGAACTATACATTTTGAGAAACCTGGTTAGTGCAACCGTAACTGTTATTTTCTGATGTGAAGTGTAGATAAATTACTTGTTGTAAGTTTTATAATTTTCTGTGGAATGATTCTCTGGCATAATGAAACTGGCATACTGTCAAGGTGCAGAGGATTTGAAGTAAAGGAGAATCATTAAATGATGGCATGTTGATGGTAATTTGATGTTGTCTTGGTGTCGTGGTTGAAAGACGGGCAGGACAATGTTGGATTAGGCATCCAGATAATTTTGTTACTCTATGAACACTAGCTTGGTAAAGCTCTTGGAAGCTGTATGCACAACAACTGATAATTGACAAGCTCTTTTCTTCACAAAGGTCAAAATTATTCATTATTTAAGAACGTATTCTATTCAGATTAGATTACAATGCTTGTGGTCCTCCACAACAATATTCTTCTGTCATTTAGGCACAGTGATGCAAGAGTTACAGTGGCAGAAAGCAGAGAGGTGCTGGGAACCTCTGCAGGAGGACTCTGAAGGATTAAAAGTGATGTTTAGGGTTTTAAAACAGAGTCAGAAATTTGAAGAATGACCTGACTGGTGTGGTTGTGGGTTTTAGACTTTGTTTATGTTGTGCTAGCCTTAACTCTAATCTTTAAGGAGACTCATTTCAATATGTTGTGTATTTTATGGTTGGTTGTGATTTTTTATAATTGTTTCCTGATGACTTTTTCATTAATTTTTATATCGAGTGAATTGTGAATGGGTAAGGAATAGCAATCATAAACATGCATTATGTAAAGATACATAACTATGTACTTGTTTCCTTCTTGAAGTATTCTTTAATGATTCACTCACATGGCATTGTTAAATTGTGAGCAGCATTAGCAAAAGCCCAGAAACTCTTACTTGATGAACAAGAAAGAGATTATGTTCTTACCCAGGTTAATGCAGCTAAAGGTTAGTGCTAAAGGTTTTATAATTTACTTTCTCCCTTGTTTTTTAATGGACTGTAAACAATTTTTCTTGAAAACAGAAGGGAAATTTTGTTGGGTGGTTTCATGTTTGTTTATGCATCTTGTTTATTTTCCTTTCCCCTTTCTTCATTGCTGGAACATATATCCTGTATGTACCTTCCATCTATGTGGCAGGTATATTTGGGCCATAATTAAGATGTGTTTGCATTTTCTATGTGAGTATTGCTGCTGTAGCAACATTTGAAGGGGTTTATACTGAAATATTAAAAAATGTGGCTGTGCTCTTTGTTGTCCTCTGCATGTTGAATGGGAGCATTTCTGTTCACTTTGTTTCATGTTCTTTCTTTTTTTCTTTTGTGGTTATAGATAAAGTAATGTGAATTTGCAGAAGAACTTCGAGCAAAGAGGAAGAAGCGGTTGAAGAAAGATACAGCCTCCAAAATAAAGTCATTGGTTGATGAGGTCTGTGAGTTTTAATTATATTTTTTCCCTTGATTGCATTTTGTATTTGTGCCTATAGATCATTCTTGATGCACAAATTGGAGTTTTAAAAATGAACTATCTTTTAAGTTGGATACTATAGGTTTCGAGCAAATGGGTAATTACTTGTTGAATGCCTCCTCTCAGAGAAAATTTGGTAAAACTACAGTCACTTTTAACTTTCCAAAAACTTATCAAAACCCTCTGGTTGTCAAATACTTAAAAGAGAGGCTTCTATCAAGTTTTACTTAGCAGTTGAAGATTTGAGTTATTAATCAAAGCCAGAAACTTTTGGATAGCGCTGGTACTTTGCTATACCCTAGGCGGAAACTGAGCATTTACCTTAAATTAATTGCTACAAAAAAAATGCTATCAGTCGCATTGTTGCTAAACCTTGTTGCCAAGGTAGAACAATAGTTGTGGAATAAACAGTTGTTGCCTGACCTTCAGAAATGAGAATTGACAATAGTTTTTCACATTACTACTTTCATGTTTCGACAATCAAAAGGTAATTTGCGATGCTGGGATTTGTTTGCGTGTTGATTCTCATCTTACCATATTGTCATGTTTCCTTCTCACCACTTTACTCCCTTTCCATCTATAAAACTTTTTGTTTCTTTTACCTTCTTTGTTTATTGCCATTTCAGAGTTAAATTGAGTTGGTAAATTTTTATTTTCTCAAATATACATCTGTTAAAAGTCTTGCGGATATATTGAAGGGGAAGATTTCTATCTGATAGCTTCATTAATATTGAGTTAGCATCTTTTACTTTCCAATACACCTAATAATCTTGCCATGTTTGTTTGGAGTTCCTGGTATCTTTGAAGGGATTGTTCTTGTTTTTTTAAAAGAAAGTAGTTACTGCACCAGCAGTTCTTCAACCACAATTTGTCATCTATGGAACTGAGCCTCTTTTTTCTCCTTTTAATTTAAGGGTTGTATGTTGAAATCTTGACTTTTATCCCTCTTTTATGTGAACAGGGAAAATATGATCAACAATATGAATGGTCGGAAGAGTTCCAGCAGGAGCTCAAATTGAAGGTTCGAGAAATTTTAACTGATCAAGAATGGCGGAGGAGGAAAATGCAGATGAGGGTATGCTGGAAGATCTGTTATTTTCTCTTTTCCTGCAGGTGTTCTTGTTTAAAGTCAGACGCTTTCATGATCCTCTTTCTTTTGTTATTAGATATCAGAAGAGGAAGGTAGATTGAAGAAGGATGAAGAAGAACAAAAGGAGACGTGGAAAAGAAAGCGTGAGCATGAGGAGCAGTGGGAAGGAACAAGAGAAAAGAGGGTTTGTTTCTGCATTTGTTTCAAAATCTAATTCCTTTTGGTGACATTTAAAAAACTTACGAGTTTAAACTGTTTCTTCCTCGAATATGTGTTTTGTTGTTCAGTTGTCCAATTATATCTAAGGGTTCCAGTATCTGATAGATCTAAATTCTCTGAGTAATAGCATTCAATGAGTGCATAACTTGAAATATCTTGTTGCACGGTAAATTTGATTTCATATTTCTAACTCTATCTTGGAAAGCAGGTTAGGCCTATTGAATGGAGAAAGTTATAGGCCTAGATATGCTTTCTTAGGAGGCAAATGCTGTTTTGTCTATAAATTTGGTTCAGTTTCTACTAGGTTAAAAGGGAAAAGGCTTGCTTTTCATGGGCCTTCACTGTTCTGATTTTGAAGATTCTTGTTCAGGCATTTTGTACGAACAAAAAACTATTCTTTATTTCTTTTTCCTCTCTTAGGTATGATTAGGAATTGAAAACTAGTGGCCATCTTAAAATTTGGTTTTAGAGCATCTGATTTGAACTTGTGCTGTAACTTTTCTATTTGTTATCCCTGATTTGAGTTTTTTTTCCCCTAGACCTTAACTGAACGTCAATTAAAGTTTTGCTTATGCTGCCATTATTTTATAGTATCAGTGCTGGTGTATTCAGCTACATCAACAACATGTACAAAATTAGATAATGTTATGCACCTTCGACTTATTCCACCAGGATGGACCCGCTCCATCATCACCTTGCTGATTTGGTTACTAGGAAAAGAAAACCCACCATTGTGTCACCATCCTCTCTTGCCACTCTCTTCCTCACAAGTCCATGCCTGATCATTCTTCTCGTTTTCACAAAATTATCACTGTTGTCCACACCAACCACCATTTCCTTCCTTCTGAACACCCCTTATAGGGTGGGCATTAAATTCCTTTGGTTAAATAATTTACATAGATGCACACTCATGCATGCACTGCATGAAAGCATATGCCTGTGTTAGTGTAGATATGGATGAGGCAAAAATAGGTGTCAGTAATTAATTTATATTAGATCATGAGATTATGAGCTACAGTTCAAACGTGAGATGGAAATCTCACCTGTTTAGCTATGACTCGTGCATCATCATCTCCATCCTTTCTTCTTATCTTTTGAAAATTTCATGTTTCGTATTTCTTCTACTTCTTACCCCTCAAAAGCAGAATGGTATGTATTGAAAAATGTTTGCTCTACCAGTTATAGAGATTTTTAGCCTTTTATCATTATGTGGCATCGCATTGATTATTATTGTTGTTATTGATCATCAGGTTTCAAGCTGGAGAGATTTTATGAAGACGGGAAAGAAGGTGAGACTATTAAATACTGATTTTGTTGAGCCTGGATGGGCAACAATTTCTACTTGTGTTATTTTTAGCAAGCAATAAAAACAGGCCTGAAACTTATCTTCTTTTGAACTCTGCTTGCAGGGGAAAAAGGGAGAGACTCGACCACCTAAGCTCAAGACTGAGGATCCCAACAAATCCTATGTTCAAAGGCCTGTAAAGCGAGGTTAATCGTAGCTATGACATGACAACCAAGTTTCCTGGGAGTTGAAGGAGGCTTTGAATGCAGGTATAAAATTGTATCAGTCCATGTCTTGCCTGTATAAAATACATGATTGAATTGGATATTAGGCTTTTTGTGGAGCTTTGTCTTTGTGTCTTAAAGTGAACCAAAATCCCTGTTAAGGCTTTCTAGATCTTAATTGTCAGGATACAGTTACGGATACTTATATTACTAAATTGTATATCAAAATAATTTAAAAATATTATTAATTTCAAGAAAAAAATAAAAAATATTAATTTTTTTTTAAAATATTTTTAAGACACTAAAACAAATAGCCCCCAACTACCTCCAGCAAGCCTTCTTTGTAGCGCTTCAATGGATTGGTCACCATTTGATCACGTGCCAGCCTCTACTGCTTTATCCTATAAAATATTTTTAGGCTATCCTATTTTCTATAGAGTTGTACTAACCAGGGTATCCGCGTAAAAAAAAAAATAACAAAACTTTTCTGTAACTCAAAAAAAAAAGTTCAGATGTTATGCATTTTTTAGCTTTAATTTTCTTTCCACTATAAACAGAAAAGAGAAAAGATATAATATGTATTAATAAATATTTAAAAATAAAAATGCTAATCACTAATTAAAGACCGAGTCTTGTAACTACGTCTAGTCAAATGCATATCAATCTTCAAAAGTATAACCGGAGAAATAAACAGCAGTTGGCTATTTACAACTAATTTCGATTTAAATGATTTGGATTCAATTGATTGATAAATAAATAAAATTTTTATGTTAAAAAAATAAATTCATTTTATTTCATATATTATCATCATTACCTTTATTTTATTCCTTAAAAATATCTAAAAAAATAGATAAGTATTTTAAATAAACAAGTTTTAACATTAATTCTTTCTTTTTGGTATAGTAAATGAGAAAGGTTATTTATTTTTATAATATTTTTAGAGATTGAATTTCATTTAAAATTCAATTCTTGGCACTCTAAATTATTCCAAACATAAATTTTTATTAAAACATTTTAATTAAATTCAATTCATAGAATTTCAAATAACTTGTAAATGTAAATGTAACGCAAAATTCAATTCCAAATGGTTGTACTTCAAATTGCATAACATATTTATTCAAAGCCCTACTAATATATAATTGGGATATTAAATATAGTTCATAGTATGATTTATGATAATAGGATCCAACTTTTATGTTATTGGGTTTTATTTAAGATTATTTATTGGATTTGATTTAATTATTTTTAGATATTTTATTTAGTGGTCTATAAACTTAATTGATTGATCTAGTTATGATTTAGTATTTATATGTTATTTTTCTAAATCTTATAAAGTTTTTGATGAATTGAATAAAATTTATAAAAAAAAAATTAACCCCTATTTTTTTTTTTTAATCTTCCGCAGTCTTTTCTTCTATGAGCATAGTTTTTTCTTTCTTTCTCTGTCCTAAAACTCAATAACAGTTTGTAAAGCCTAGATTATTTTATGGGAAACTCTTATCAATATAGATTTTTTAAAAAAAAGAGGTCTGCTGCCCAAATCTACCACTAGCTGAGAACCACGATTCAACCACACAAACCACCTCACCTGCCATCCATATCACATCCCGACAGCCTCTCTCTAAAAAAAACAAGCCACGAGATTTCCTTTCCTGAAATTCCAGCAGCCTCCACCACCAATTTCCTTTCAAAGTCAGATCCAATCACCATCCGATCTTGTCAGTAAGAGTTTGTTTGTTTTTTATATATATATATATCCATTACAGCCGAAGACTTTGTTTAAAGCAAGCCAATATTTTGTCAGTTGGTGTCCTGACTATTCCAGCCGAAGATCCAGCATCAATATGGCATTTTTTTTTTTTATCAAAAGAAAGCATAGTGGGTCAAAAGCTAAAGCTTTATTTTAATAATAATAAAAAAAAGCAGAATGCATTTTAAGCTAAAGAACTTATTTCAGTGCCAAAAAAAATCAACAGGATAACGATTAAAAAAAAAATATCATGACCATGTAAAAAAAATCAAAGTAAAAAAGTGACAATAACAAAAGAAGATTATACCAGTTGAAACACCATTGCTTCATTGGTATTAAATATCAAGAGGTTTTGTGTTCCAAAAATATCCGTTCATTATTTAGTTTGATAATTTAAGTCTTGGTTAATAAATTTCTTTACCTTTAATTTTAATTTTTTAGTTTTGCATTTATTATTTAAGGTTGTTATAAATTTACTTTTGTGCCTAAAAAAACAAAAAATAAATCATCTTGTATTTTTATACGTTATTTTTTCATATCAATCACTTTTATCATTGATATCTAGCACATAATTTTCTTTGTTCATTGTGAGTCTTTGTCTGTGACATTGTATTTGATTAATCATTTACACTTAAAAAATATCATGATCGTCATCATAATTCTTGGATCTTTGATATGTTAATTCATGACATGAATCACTTCTTTGAGTGACATAACTTATCTAATAATAAAAAAGTTAAAATTTTTAAAATGAAGCTCATTAGTAAAGCCTAACTTTATTAGAAAGATATTTAGAATTGTCCAGAGATGAGTAAATCTCCAATCACTTATTGAAATGAAATGAAATAAAAATTCGAAGAGAAGCATCTACTCCAATCTTATATAATTAAACTTTTACACCAATATAATAGTCTTAGACAAAAGAACAAATCTGTTAGGAGTACATAACACACCAATATCATCACTTTGTATGGATTTTATAAAGGTTTGAATGATAATTTTAGAAAGAAAAAAAAATTAGGCTCATAGATGCTTTTACTCAACAAGATGATGAGTTGCTTATAAAGAGCTAATAACATAATGCATTTTAAGCTAAAAAACTTATTTTAGTCCCAAAAACAATAAAAAAAAAGATAATGAAAAAAAATATCATGACAGTGTAAAAAAAAAATCAAAGTTAAAAAGTTAAAAAACAAGTGACAATAGCAAAAAAAGATCACATCAGCTTCAATGGTATTAAATAACAAGAGTCTATGTATTCCAAAAATGTTCATCCAGTATTGAGTTTGATGATGTAAGTCTTGGTCAATAAATTTATTTACCTTTTGATTTGTTGAATTTTACTTTTCTAGTTTTGCACTTGTCATTTAAAGTTGTCATTAATTTACTTTTGTGCCTAAAAATAAGAAA
>Ga0325414_1009453_pt1 | contig 10262 bp, 9 predicted proteins | sample PopdelMetagenome_8_FD_206183 | JGI IMG/M metagenome (GOLD analysis project Ga0325414, IMG submission 206183) | Populus deltoides microbial communities from Bellville, Georgia, United States - Leaf-PdKOR-R3 | ecosystem: Host-associated > Plants > Phyllosphere > Phylloplane/Leaf | place: USA...
TGGCGCTTCCTAAAACACCAGCTACAAAGTGTCATGCTTTGTCTAGGTAAACTCGGGGGGGGGTGGGCTCCCCGCAACCATGGATTTATACGATACCATTTCAAGTGTTGTTTTGGGTATGCTATTCTCTTACCTTTTTTTTTTATCTATTCTACCATTTCAGGTATGAGATAAAAGAATGAATGAAATCAACTCAGAATGTCCTAAAGATTTAAAGGATAAAGACCAACATAGAACCCACACCTGAAGAAGATAGACAGAGATTGGATGTCATCTATTCAAGACACACAAAAGCCTACAACCTAACTGTATCGAAGGAGGATGGATATTAGTTTTGAAATAAAAAGTCAACTGTACCAGAATAAGTGTCCAAATTTTACAACCAAAAACAGGACTGCTTTCATAGTCCAAAATTTATGTACACAAAAATCATACTTTACAGAATGATCAAATATATTGATTGAAAGTTATGAGAATGAATCCAACTAAAACTAATTACATGAGCAAGATTCTAAACCGCTATTGCATAATTCCATTCAGTTGATGCAGGGAAAGAGAAAGAGCATACATTATAGTGCTCAGACTTCTCTAAAGCGTCTGAAAAGATAGCATGAGAGGACAAAAATAAATTACAATAAGACAAACAACCAGAATTTTCTGAAAAGCTCATCATTCTCCCCATGTTTAAGAAAATGGGACAGCTTTATCATTAAGAACATGATATTACATTCATCATTTCTCTTGCAAAATATCATTCAGATTTCATTTTTCATAAACAAACTAGTAACTTTAAAGTATATTTTCTTGTAACTTCCCTTCTGGATTTCTTCTTGAGTGGGACAATAACTATACAATCCCTAAAACTTTTAGCAAACATTTAGCAACATGTTTTCCAAAATTATGTTTCTAAAATTACGAGATAATCACTGACATTATCCTGAGATACATTTAGCATTAATTACTTAAATTGAAATATGTTGAATTGATTCTCATTCATTCTAGGAATGCCAGATTTTCAGTTAAAACTTTTGTTCATAGCTTGAACGCACCAAGTGGATAGATTCTCCCTGTTAAGAGACATGCTTCTTTAGAAGCTGGCTTTTGCTTGGATATGGTCTGTGATGAAACCCCAGCGTATTTACTCCAAATTTTTGTTGCAAGGCTTAAAGATGTAGATGCAAGGAGAAAGAAAAGTTGCATGAAGCTGGTTCACTAATAGACAGGATGCACTTGAAAGCAGCAAAAGAAAATAATTTGGAATAATCCCAAAATTTGTCATATAAATCATTTATAAAGATACATTCCATGTGATCCCACCGGGTAAAGAGCAAACAATCTCAAGGATACCTAGAGTAGTTAGTTCCATCATGGATATCTTCAACTCCACATGCATTCGCAATTTCTTCTGTAATTTGAGGACAGTTGATTCCCCCAACAACAAAACAGAATTCTGCCATTACATGATGATGTAGTGCACCCCCATAAAAGCGCATCCCTGCATTCTACATATAAATTGCAAAATTGTCAACCTTTCACTGAGATTACCGAACTGTTCAATATTTAATATCAGTTGGGTATGGCAATTGGCTCATGTTTTTTTATCTGTGTCCTAATACTAATCATTAAAAAAGAATCCCCTCGTATCATGCATATGAAACACAACTTACAGACAAGAAATTAATAAGACAAATATGGAACACAAAAAAGAATCCCCTCTTATCAATACAGGTCAAACAAATATGGAACACAACTTACATACAAGAAATTATTAAGACATTTAATGACTTAAAAGAGGAAAGGAAAAACATCCAGCATCAAGCCTGTAAATCTAGGATCTACACATAATGCAACACGTGCGGAAGGCAACAAGAGTAAGGAAAAATACAGAAGTAAAGAATACAATATTCTCACAAACTGAAACCAAACCTGCTTAAATTCATCATTGGAGCTATAAACTGAATCATGGGCAGAACCAACTCTTCCAAAAGGAAAAGTTGTAAAGAAGGGAGACCCGCCCACCATGAAACCATCAAGTGTATGAACTGGCAGTGAAAGGAATACTTCAACGTCAGATGAGCGAGCAAACTAGGGTATTCTCGTGTCACGCTTTGTTGAGCCAACAACAGTCTTTGAGAGCTCAGGATCAATCTGTTAGCAATCAAAAAGGTATTGATGTTTTACAGATAGCAGTAAAGACTTTAAAGCAAACAGTCATTCCTAGGACAGACTTCCAATCACTATGAATCAAATAACTTGAAACTTCACTCCAGTTTGTAAGGATAATTAAAGCAAAAATATTTGTTCCCAAGTATAGAAATTTATCAAACACCTGGAGCATCAAACAAAAATAAATTAGCTTTGATGCTATCCAAAGCTTCTCCTAAAATTTACCCCAACTGCAATCTCAAGTAAGATCATTTCCCTCCTACTGTTCACACAAAAAGAAGCACTATATGGTTCCTTAAATCCAACAAAAACACTAACACACTCGAGTAAAAAAAAACTTGCATCACAAGTCTCCGAGTAGTTTCATTACTCCGGTCACTACAATCTTCAAGACGCTATATGATAAATTCTTTATGCTGCATTTTTGCTAGCACAAGCGCCTCCACTGCCCGAGCTTGACTCTGAATAAACAAATAAACATGCATACATCTCATCATCAGAATCCCACATCACAATATCAAAGCCAAATTGTTAAACTCCCTTTTCAAACCTGTAATGCATGATTTTTCGACCTGGTGCAGCAGCAATAGGTCCAGGAGCATCAATAATAGTGAGATTAGTTGATGCTTGTATTCCACTCTTATGATTAATTCCTTAGATGAAAATTGAAACGACTCCTTCTCCAACCTCATATTTTCATATTCAATGTATGCCTAGACAAATTTATCATTCCTACCTTGATAAGAAAATTCCAAAAAATTAATAAAAAATCGAAGTTAAAAGTAAAACCTGAATTTCATGGAGAGATTTCTCCTGGGCAAAAGCGGCGTCATCATCAGAGACAAGATAGCAAGAAGGGACCTCGCATTCAGGATCATATTTCATATGGAGAATAACGGGGCGACGAGATTTGGTGCCACCGCCAACTCATGAGACCTTCCACCAGTGCGTGACCTCTTTCCATCGGTCTGCTGGCCAACCAGTAACACCGCCGGTGCGTCAAATGGAGTCTTCAGCTCCGGTGCTAGCCCGTGTAGGTCATTATAAGCTTCGCACAGTCTCCATTTATTGTTTTTTCCAAACTGAAACTGAAGATTTTGGCTATCTGACTGTTTTCGCTCCTCTATCCACTTTTTTCGGGGTTTTGGGTTTTTGTCAACGGTTCGGTGACTTCAGTTCACGGTTTTGTCTCGTTGAGTTAATTATAAATTAGTAGCTCTAGTTTATCAAAACATATTAATTGGTCCCTATATTATAAGAATTAATTAAATAGTCCCTTTAGTTTTCTACCCTTTAATAACGCAGTGGGAAATGTTATTTGGACAACATTCCTTATTGGGAAGATTTCAAAAGAACATTTTGTAATCCTCAGACTTAGGGGAAAAAAAAAATTGTCCATGGGGCCTTGGAATCGATTTCATGAGTTTTTGTGTTATAATTTATTTTTTAAAGTGTTTTTAAATTTAATTTTTATATAAAAACATTAAATTTATTTTTTATATACTTTTGAATGATTTTGATATGTTAATGTTAAAAATAAAAAAAACTAAAAAATATATTATTTTAATATATTTTTATTTTAAAAATATTTTAAAAAATTACCTTACAAAACACGCAATGTACGAGCTTTTTTCAAGATTCATTGTTTATTAAAAGGAAAGGAGAGGCTTGAGCTTGACTGAAAAAGAAAGCTTTATCAACCAAGCAGTTTTTTCTTGCGCACACACAGCTAGCCTGGCATGGGATGGCAGCGGTTGGCATCTCAATTCTCATTTTCAACAAACGTGTTAGGTGATCTTCATTACAGTTCCCCCATAATGTACATGAGACTAGATGCCTAATTATCACCCAATCTGTCCTTGATGTTACCAGCCTACCGCCTTACTTAAACCAGATTATTGCTGATCTTCTGCTAATGATGTTGTATTAACAGCTTAACCCACCCACCCAAACCACCCAGGACTGGTGAAAAGAGTCAACGACAACGGTGGCTCTGGCAGCAACAGAACAGTCAGGCAGAGGACACCATGAGTGTGAGGTTGTCATGTCCTTCAGTTTCTGAAACAGTCTTGGCATGGGAAAGGGAGACGGAGCTCTCCCATAATTCTGCCTCGGACTGCGAAGCCAGGACATGAGTGGTAGTGACTGTCTAGAAGGTCCACCCAATAAAAACAAAAGAAAACGATGGCAAGAATATGGTGCAAAAACTTTAGCTTTGTACTCCAGAAACGCAAAAAGAGATGCGGGACATGGGTGTCGAGAACTCCTTGTGAGAAATCTGTGGACACAATGTAAAGTTGCTATCAACGAGCCCACACAGGCACACCCACTCGCTTAAAGAAGACAATAAAGTTCTTTTCAGAGGCATCCATGCCCCCAGCAAACATAAATTGACCACCACTAGAAACCGACTTGCCATTAATCATATCATATGCTAGGGTTGATATTAAACCTTTAATTTCAACCAAACAGTGGATTTATGATCTACGCACCACCACTCCATGGATCTCTTGGCTCTCATGTTACCAGTAGAAACCATGGCCTTGAATCTTGATGGCGGTGGTCCATGCGGCCACCGACTTCCAGGCAAACCACCACAGAATATGAGTGCTTAATCATGACCAGGAATAAGAAATTACAGGCAGGGTTTACAGAAACATGGAATCCAATACCAATCTCTTGATACCAGCAAGGTGAAGTCATTTCAGGACCATGGATTCTTGGTTCCTAGCTCCACGCTAACAGATCCTGAACAGCTGGAATTTTTAACTTTCGATTGACAAAGTCATTTTTTCTCGGATAACTGCTGTCAGTTGACTCGAATTTGTATAATTATAGGAACCTTAATAGGAAAAGCAAATAAATTATCAAATCCAGATCATATTTTTGGTTAGCTAACTTGTCAACGTTGAACCTTTCAACATGCATTGAATTATACTCCAATCACAAATGACGTGGAATATCAGGGATAATGTGTCCAAGCTTGGATTCAATTTTATCAAGCCACGTTGTCAAAGACACAGAATCCTCTCAATATTTAAAAGTTAATTAAGGATTGGCCTCCTGACACAGACCATTTACCTCGCTAACCATCCAAATCCAAGGAAGAATTAGAATTCAAGGCACTCTGTCTAAAATGCACGACTTGATTAGTTGTCGTATTAAGCAGGTCATTATCACCTGTTAGATGATAACAAAGTACTGCTTCCTAGTAGCTATAGTTCTCCAAGTTAATAACAAAGATAGATTTCAGCAAAATGTTACCATTATGGGATGCATCGATAACTCTGACTGATACGATATCAAGATGATGGAAATGCTACAGTCTTCTCCCCAGCTAAAATCACGGCAGTGGGTCAAGTAATCAAAGTCATATCAGCTTACAGAAAATATAGACCAATCATCTGGTGGGGGAAAACCTCTCCTCACCAAATTTGGTGGAGCAACTATTCTTCCAGAATAAACAGCGATCATTTTCCCAGCTCTTAAAGTTACAAGGGAGAAAGGGAGCAAGCACTGCTAGGAACTTGGGAACTAAAGTTTTAACCCTTGATCACAATGCATATAGAATAAACAACAGGTAATGCGGAAGCCTCCATGCCAAATACCTAGCTCGTAACGATGCAGATACATGGTTCATCACGACCAGCAATAAAAAGGAACAGTTTTTACAATCAATAGCAAGAAGCAGCGGTTTAGATCGTGTTAAAAGTAGTTTTCTGCTGTTTCAAACCAATGATAAAAGGTAAAGAAATAAAGAATAAAAACGTCAGAAGATTCTAATATTACAAAGCACAAAGAGACATCGCAGTTCCAATTACAGGTCTCCCAAACATCAAAATTCCCCAGCATCATTAATCTCTTGAGCTCGGCGTCCCCCTCTCCCAGTCACTCCCATTTTGCGCACAGATTGCAGGAACAACATGACATCATGTATTTTTAAGAGAAACAAAACACTAAAACGATAGACGTGAACAACTGAACATGAACAAAATCTATAGATAAATGACATTCAAATCAGTAAGGAGTGTAGTAATACCCGGCCGGTGGTGGCCCCATTCCATTGACAGGTGGCATTCCATAAGGCATCGTTGGCATAGGACCTGCATTGTAGTAACCACCACCGCTGATCTTGGCCAAACTAGTTTGACCTTGCATCCCATCCCTGGCATATTGCTGCCATGTCACCTGCTCCTGAACAAGCAATTGTTGTTTCTTCTCCATATCTGCCATTTGGACGTACGAGGGAGGTGGAACACACAGAGATGCGGCGAAAGGGTCCTGATTAACTGCCTGGACTGTTCCATCTGGAGCTGGCAGAGCTAAAACAGGTGTTGTACCATTCCCAGGCCCTGGTAACGCCACGCTACTAGCACTACCTCCACTCAGTTGAGCAGTGCCAACATGTTGCCTCACCATTCCCTGATCATACATTCCATTTAACAACAATGGATCAAACCCACCTCCCAAAGTTGCTTTCTGCTTCGATAAATTACTAGCTGTCTCAACCAATGCCAATTCCCAATCTGCCTTGCCAGCTTCAGCAGCTGGAGTCTGCCATGCTGAGGTCACTTGGGGCTCTCCGTTAGATTGGAATGCTTCCCATGATCCGTTCCCACTATTGGCTGCTGGACCAGCAAACAAAGCCAAAGCCAACCTATTCCCTTGATCGTCAGCCGTGACAGCATCATCCCTCAAATTCACCAAATCCTCGGTAACCGGTGGTTTCTGAGGCCTGGGCTCCGTCTCCGGAGGTGGGGGAGGAGTAAAATCCTCCGGTGCAGGCAGGGCCTTGATTTCATTCATATCAGGCACAGGCTCCTCCTCTTGAGGCACAGGGGGTGCCTCCTCTTTCCTCTCCGGACTCTTAGGTCTCTTAGCTCTATCCCTCACAAACTCCTCCAAAGTCTCCAACAACTTGCCTGTAATCCTCTGCACTTCAGGGTACTCGGACGATCTCGCCACTCCAGTATCCTTACACCAATTATAAAACGCAATCAGCTCGTCAATCTGCTTCGCCGCACTAGCATAAGCATCAAAGGCCTTAACACAATCCGGATACTCCATATCAAAAAACTTATCGAGCAAAACAGCCAAAACCTCACATATATCCGCGTATAACTGAAAACTCTCTTTCACAACCGGATACAACGCAATCAATATCATCCTATTATTCTTGGCCAACCCCGTCGGCCTGCATGACAAGAACCTATCCAGCAACCTCTGTAAATGTCCCATCTTCCCAAAAATCCTCTCCGGCTTCATTTCCCTCAACGGCGTTGCTGTCTTCTTCTCTTCCCTTCCTTCTCCGCCCCCCATCTCACTCATATCCCCATACGACCTCGTCCTCCTCGGCATCCCATACCCACTCTCCCCCCTATTATAATCCCCATTATACTGATCACTATACTCATAAGCTCTTGGCGGCGGCGACCTGAAATCACCTCTACCTAAATCTTCCCTGCCAAAACCACCCCTGCCTCCATAATATCTCTCAATTTCACCACCATGAGCACTCCCCGCACCACGACTCCCACCGACACGGCCACCATCACCTCCTTTCCGTTCAAACAAGATCAATTCAAGTCTTTGATCCAAATACATCGCGAAAGTCCTAACAAAAGCCGAATGGTCCCAGGAACTCGAATGCGCTTCATCTCTAAAATCACTCATATTCAACAGCCGAGTACCTTTCCTAGTAGCATACAAAATCTCCTCTTGAAATAACGGATCTCCTTCGTTCAATAACCTATGAATAAGCATCAATGTTTTCAACGCCACGATCCAATCCCGCGTTTTCCCTAACCTTTTCGAAACGAAAGACACACAAGCATGAACGTAACCGCGAGAATACGACGTTAGATTCAAGATCTCGTGAATATATTTCTGATTCGGCGGATCATCGTCGTGGCTCGTTGCTTTCACGATTGCCACTTCAAGCTCTGGCGCCATGTTACTCGCTACTTTCGCTATACCTATGCTTGTTTGATCTTTAACGGTCCCAATCGCTTTTCGGATCGTGCTCGGCGCCATCTTGACCCTTGAGCTGGCAGAAGTAGACTATAAATGAGGATTTAGTTTATTTGGTTAATAGAAGTGATTACCGGTGTGTCGGATTTTGAGGTTGTTGGATCTGGGATCTGTTGAAAACGGCGTCGGATCTAATGACAATCCCTGTGCCGGGGGGGTGGGGGGGGAAGATGGAAAGTGTTTTTGGGTGTGAGTTTGCAATTAGCTGTAATAATAAAATTAAAAAAGGTAGATTTAAAGAGGAAGTTGGAGTCCGGAGAGGACGTGGAGGAAGGAGAGGCGTTGAATTGATCAAAGATGTGGAGGAGGACAGCTATAGTAGCGGAAGTGTCTTGAGGGTGGGGGAGCTTTTGTCTGAAAGAAGCATGTCTCCGGGCTGTGCGTGTTTGTTTGTCGGAAAGGAGTAAATAAATACTTGAAGAAAAGAGAATAGAAGAGGCCACTCGATTGATTTGTTTTCTTCTGTTTAAAGAGGTTTCTTTTTTTTTTTTTTTTGCACGATAAAATTGAAGATTTAATGGACATTCTATATATTCATATAGAAAAATTATATATATAAATTCTTACTAGCATTAATAATATTTATGTAATGATTTTTTTTTTGTTGTATGTAATTTAGGAGGAATTACAGTAACTTTTTTTTTTTATGTATATATAAAATATTAGGATTCGACTTAAACTCTTTTGATGTCCAAGATTTCTTTAATTATCATTTTTAAGAAAAGGTAGTTAGATTAAAAAATCATGAGTAATTAGAGAAAATTTTTAAAAATAAAACAAAAAAATAAATAATTAAATTAGATTTCTTAATATATAAAACAATAATCATGCCTATTATTAATATTATTTTCCTAAATTTTTTAGCATTTTGGCTAAAAGAAAAGATTCTTGGAGTGTTTTTTTAAGGATGAAGAAGGGTTTTTGTCAAATTTTTCAAAATCTTGAGCGGTCTAGATGATTTTATGATACATGAAGAGGGTTGTTGTAATTTATTTTAAAATTTAGAGTTTACTAATTATTATTTGGATTTGAATTTAAATAAAAAAAACAAATAGGATATTATTCGTTCAAGTGTGTGGATGATTCATCTAAACTTTAATTTTTTTAAAAATATTTTTATTGGTTGAGAATATAGATAGAAAAAACTCAGGAAATAGAAGGAATTTATATCAAGTTAGTAATTATTATTGGTTTGTTTCTTTATAAAAAAGAACAACGAAAAAAAGATGTCCACCATTGTGTGAGCTCAACTAATGTGATCCAGCATATAAAACGCATTTTTTTTAAAGAAATGAATTTGATGTTTAGGTCATGTTTCATTGATTGATTGTGTTTTTTTTATTGTTATTAACGTGGATGTTGAGTATAGTTTGTGTGTGTTTTAACTAACCCCATGAGTCTTGAAATGAACTAATAACCATTATATTAGTAATTACAGGACTCGAATCTGAGACCACAAGGAAGCAAACTCATTAATTGGTCACCTACTATATAGTTGTCATTAATTAGTTGTTATTAATTGATTGTTTAATTGATATGTTTTCATAATAAATTAAAAAAAAAACCCTTTTTTCTCTCGTGAGTTTTTGGTGGAAAAAAGGCTTTTACTGCTTGAATCTTTAAAAGCAACTATTTAGTCCTTGAAGGGCGTGCTGTTGACAAATACAGGAAGTAAAATTCTCTAACATCATAAGATAAGAGGAGTAAAATAGTAGGTTTTGATCTTTTAGGGACTAAATCTTAAATACAAGCAAATATATTTGCAGATGGAGAATATATATATATATATATATATATATATAAAGAAACATAATTTGTTGACACCATCACACCATGCGTACGGTAAACGGTGATGTCGATTTTCTCATTTTGTGGATTTTAGAGTTTCGGGATTATTGACGTGGCGGCTGATCCGGTTGCTTGGTCCCACAATCACTGCTCATTGATGATTGATGTCAAGTTTGGAGACATTTGCCTTTGGAAGTACTAATTAGATTCTAACTGTGATTAAAGTATTAATTAACAATTTAATGAACGGGGTCTGAAGGGCAAAAAGGTCCCAGAAG
>Ga0325414_1009459_pt1 | contig 10260 bp, 3 predicted proteins | sample PopdelMetagenome_8_FD_206183 | JGI IMG/M metagenome (GOLD analysis project Ga0325414, IMG submission 206183) | Populus deltoides microbial communities from Bellville, Georgia, United States - Leaf-PdKOR-R3 | ecosystem: Host-associated > Plants > Phyllosphere > Phylloplane/Leaf | place: USA...
CAACCGACCTGAATTGATGCCAGATAATATACAAGGGATCCAATCAGTTCCAGTTAGATCAAATCATACTCAAAAGTTAGATCCCACCAACATCATAAGCAATTATCAGATTTAACGGATTTATCAATAAAAATTTCTATCGATATTTAAACTAGTAGTCATTTATTAGTATGTATATTACTAACAGTATAACAAACATAAACATTTTATCGGAAAAATTTTCATCAGTAATTTATGGATTTACAAACGGACAAAGTATGTCATAAAAAATTTACTTGTTTTATTCTATCAGTAACTCTATCGGTAAATTTAACATATCACTAACAGGAAAATCATATATAATGTCATCGGTGTTTTTATTTGTTTGTCAATATATCCATTGGTAAATTTAACATATCACTGAAAAAATATCATTTGTAATTCTGTAAGTGAGTTAATAGTAGTAGTGGCATTTGTAGTAATTTTTTCAACTCTCTGTAATATACTGAAAATATAGTTTCATCAGTAACCTTATCAGTAATAGTTACAATTTCTGTAATTATTTTCCAACTCTCTAGAATATAATGATAGATTTGTGTCGTTGGTAACCCCGTCAATAATTTCAAAAAAAAATTAATAAAAATATATTTAACAAAAATAGAAAAATAATTAAAATAATATAAAAATCAAATATTTATTATAAATTTAAACATTTATACGTTCAAATATAATAAATTTAAAATAAAGATGGCGCTAGAGGAGGAGGCTTGTGGTCGCCGTGACCATGGGGCCAATTAAGGGGTGCACATGAACCACTTATTTGTGATCTCATCTCCTTTACTTATTGATGGAGTTCTTTATGATTAGTAATAAGTCATTCATGTTTATCATTAAGATGGGTCGTCCGAGCCTGTACTCGTTGGTCAAACATTGCCATGAACTCCGGATTTTGAGTGCTTGGAATCGATTGCGAGCATCCAACGGTTGAAGCACTACAGGTCATCCACAAGTTCTCAGTCGTAGTATTAGAGAGTCCATACGCATGACTTCTATCGAGTCCACCGGATGATCTTACCTCCAATCACAAATCCGGATCAAGATCCAGATAGGTCAAAGGATTGTCCATGTGTCTCTCCTTTAACCGACTGTTATATGTCTATTAAAAAGAAAAAATAAATTCATTAAATTCAAGGAAATACTAAAGAAAACAATGATTGAAAACCAACATGTCACAAAGAGTTGAGGTCGGCTATCCACAAACTGTTGCATCTTTTTTTGACGGTCATCACTTTGCACATGCGTTTTAAGAAAAAGCTTCATCGGGCTTAACTCACATCTAAGAACCGTCACCTAAAAGAGAAAAAATATTGTCAGCTAAATATATTTATAAAAAAACAACTAATAAAAAATGGATCTAATAAAAAAAACCTTTTCATCTGCTTTGCATGCAAAAGGAACGGAACAGAGTCATCGGTGTGCGTCGTAACGAAACCGTGAACACGCTGGTTTTAATTTTCTACACCAAACTATGACCATTGTGTGAAAAGTGTGGATGTCACTTGCTAAATCAATTTTGCCCATACAGCCTCTTAGATGTGCGGCAATTTGAAATCCTTCTAAACTGCCATATCATTCCAACTTGAAAACTTTTTTTTTGGGCTTTCTTTTACGTCTGGTATCAAAAATCACACAAGCTATATGGTACAAATTAATTATTTGTTAGTAAATGCAAAATAAAATTTTAATATTTGGAATAAAAAAATTTATCCTGAATTCAATCTTACCTAATTGCAACATGATTCTCTCAAACCCTCCTCACAATATTATTATCAACTATCTCCCATTCAAATTTTCCTTTGAAGTAAAAATTTATAAAAGAAAAATTTCAATAATTTCAATAAACGGTCCAAATTAACATAAAAGAATATTTAAGTTAATACAAACCTTGAAAACCATGCATCGACCTGCGATTTCCATTCAGGATTTTTGAAAACCTGGCTCTATTGAAACAATTGAATTTTCATTAATGATTTAAAGGCCAATGTTATTGTTATCTACAACCTCAATGTTTGTAAACCTGAAATTGCATTTGTTAAATGAAATTATTTTTTAAAAAAAATGATTAAACATGTCGTTATGAAAGCTAAATAAACTTATATTGAAAGATCTTCCTTCCACTAGACCTTGTACTTGTAGGTAAATGGATCCCGATGTGAAGGGACCCCACCTCGATGTTATGGCATCGCACTCGATAAGCCTGCATCTTAAGTCGATGCATGTGCCTCAAGTGTTTGTTCTTGATCGATACCTAATGACTCATAGTCATCAACATCACTGCTAGAAGAACTAGGAGTGATCATGTTCTTGTGATGTGCAATAGACTTTTCTCTAAGCATCTACATAAATTAACGGATAAAAAAATTAGATGATTCATATTTAAAAAAAAAAACAATTCGGTAGCATATTCCCTATACTAGAGACTACTCAAGATTTTTAAAACTATAAATACACAACATATATGCAATAAACCAATTGATTTTATTCAATTTCTTTTAACAATATGCCATAATTTAATTTCGTAGAAAATTTTTATTTTCTATGTGATAATATTTTTAATCATAAATTTACAAAAAAAATATTCTAAATTTATAAAAATTAAAATTAATAATTAAAATTAATCCTACATATTTAATTGAAATTGAAGAAAAAAATTTAAAAAATCCAACAAAATAATGCAAATTATTACAATAAGAACTAAAATTCAACAAAAGTATTTCTAAGTGATAATATTTTTAATCCTAAATTTAAAAAAAAATTATTCTAAATGGAATAAATAAATAATAATTATTAAAATTAATCTTGCACATTTAATTGAAATTGAACAACAAATTTGAAAAACAAATAACTAAAATTGAAAAAAATAATGCAAAACTTATTTCAATAACAACTAAAATTCAACACATTTATTAATTTATAAAATTATTAAGAACACAAAATTGAACAAAAATAATGACAAAAAAATAATGCAAAAAAACACAAAAAAGAAAGAAAAATGAATGAAAAATACTTATTTTAATTGTGTGCTTAATTTCAACTGATAATTAAAAAAATAAAGAGAAGAGATTGTTAATAAACCCAAAAAAAAAGAAAAAATAATAAAGAAAGACAACATACCTGAGAATGAGAAGAGAAGAGAATGCTTGATTTAGACTAAGAAAGTCAGAGAGAAGAGAAGAGACAGAGAGAGAAATGGTGTTGTGAGAGAAGAAAAGAGAAGAAGATGTAGCCTTGTCTGTTCTGAATCTAGTCTTTTAATTTAGTTTTTACCGATAGAATTATAGACTACTTTTCATTCCATCAATAAAGCCAAATGAAAATTTGTGACTGTCACAAAAAAATTCAAAAAGCCCCTCCAAGTAGTGTTGATGACTTTTTATTTTATTGGTGATGTCATTGGGAAAAAAGTCAACAGTCAAAAGAATATTAACTATCAGCGCATTTATAAGTGAACAGTTCTCATGGTCTCTAGAATATACCGACAAACATAGTCCGTCGGTATACCAGTATGTAATGAACACCATAAATAGTGTCAAGGAGAAGGGGAACGATTCTCATAGTCTCTAGCATATTTTTAAAACCCGGTCCGGCCCAACGGGTCGACCCGGGAACCAGTCGACTCAGGGCAGAACCGGGCCGGGTTGAAGAAAAAATGGGGGAAGAAAAAACCCGGTTTGACTCGGCTGACCCGACAAGTTGACCCGACAGCCCAGTTGACCCGACAAGACCCGGTTGCAAACTCGTTGACTTTTGTTTTTTTTATTGAAACGACGTCGTTTTGATTTTTTTATAAAAAAAATTTGACCCAGCCGACCCGGTGACTCAGTTAAAACCTGGTGACCCGGTCAAAACCCGGAACCCAGACCTTGGACCGGGCTAAGTCTTAAAACTATGGTCTCTAGAATATATTGACAAAAACATTCTCTCGGTATACTCGTATGTAATAAACACCATAAACAATGTTAGGGAGAAGGGAAACAATTTTTATGGTCTGTAAAATATGCCAATAGACACATTTCTTCGGTATACTTGTATGCAATGAATACTATGAACAATTTTAGGGTGAAAGGGAATAGTTCCCATAGTCTTTGAAATATACGAAAATATACATTTTGTCGATATTTCTATCAATATAAAATAGTGTCGATGCCAAATTGTTTTTATATTTCCTATTTATTCATCTTGTAAATACTTAAATTCACTACTGCACACACATCACAATAATAAAATAAATATTTTTTGTCATTTAATAATAAATTAACATCATTGTCATTACATTGAAGTGAATTTCATTCATAAATATTACATTATAGTTTATGGCATTACACATTAATGTTGTGCAAATTAATCAGAATAATCTTCTTCTTTGTCAATTGACTTGTCCCCATCTCTATCGCAATCTTCTACGTTGATTTCATTAATATCATCTTCATTAACTTGTATATGTTTACTGGAGCTTAAAACACCATTCAACTCTCCACCATCAACATCAACAAAAATATTTTTGGTGATGCGAAAATTTAAATTTTCGTCTGAGTCATTAGACGAAGCAACTCAATATGGATCAACTAACTCACCAAGTTGAAAGAAAGTCATCCCCATAGTTAATTCATCGTTGTCATCCTGAAAAACCCCGACAAGACCCCTGAGTTTAGTTTTCTCTACAAATAACCAATCAACTCTTAAACGATCCTTTCTAAAGGAGTGAGTGTGTGTGTAATAAACTTATTGGTATTACTTAGTGAAAACAAAGATATTGTCAACGTTGTAGAGTCTTGCCTTTAAATTAATTTCAACCAATCATGATGGGGATTTACTCTGATTCTTCTATCAATGGTGTCATACCATTTGAATAAAAATACTATATTCTATTCGCTATGATATTGCAATTCAAGGACCTTTTCCAACTTCTCATAGTAGTCAACTTCAAACTCATTAAAAGTCGATCTCTTAACATAAACCTTATTGTTATATATCTTACTACCCTACCATATTCTTCAGTATGAAACACGTGTCCATTGACAAAATACTTGTTGTAGCAATTTACCTTCTTTCAGGACCTAGACTTAGTAAAGACAAAGTAACACTAACATTCCCTCTCAATTGATAAACCTTGTACATGAAGTACAACTATGAATAATTAGCGAGAAATGTGTAATGAAATTAAGTATATCGAGAGATAAGAATAATTAAACAGTACTTACATGTGTTTTGAACCTCGTGGAAAATTGTTCATCTTGTAATCGAAAGATTTGGTATTCAGTTAGTTGTGAGTTTTGGGAAAATAAATATTGACGATGTTACCTATGAGGAATTCAACAATATATCAGTTTATGATATTATAAGAGATAAAAATTTTAAAAATATCATGTTAAGTAGTATAGTTATTGAATAAAATGTCTCAGTTCATCGCAGTTAAATATCACATAATTATGTTCTTATCTAAATTTTATTTCTTACAACTATCTTTCCCTCACAATATTTTTTGGTACGGGTCAGTCTAGGATGGAAGAATATTGCAGGTTCCCATATGAAGGAACTTCCCCACCATCATTATGCTTTAAAATGCGGTTGATTCTTGTTCTCAATTAAGGCTCGAAATACTACTAGATAAATGTTAAGATATCTTCAACAATATAGGTCTCACATATCGAAGCCTCAACAAGTGCCTTGTTTTTTCACATTTCTCTTAAGGTTGAATAAGTACCTGGATGGAATTAAATGAATGTTTTGAAATATGCAAAGAAAGACAATAAAAATTTAATTACAATGCATGTGTAATTCTTAACCTCTTAAATGAATAGATCCATCTATATTAGACTGGGCCTCCAACTTTTGCCTCAAACGATAAATATATGGGTAGATGTTCTATCGAGTTGAAAAATAATTGAGGGAATATCATCTCAGGTTTGCATATTATCTGGACGATATTCAATTCAAGTCTCTCTATGTGTTGTGTCTACAACTTATTGGAGCATATATCTCTAAAGAAGAAACTAATCTTTGTGAGTGCATTTCATATCCCTTTTCGCAGTAAATCTCAATGAGCTAACGGAATAAATAGTTGTATAAACACGTGGCAATCATGGCTCTTCATTCCAAACAATCTACAATCCTTCAAATTCACTAACTTTAATGTGTTCGAGGCATGTCCATTAGGAAAATATAGACTTTTAAGTTATTGGTAGACAAGTAACTGTGCATTCCTGTCTAAGGTGAAGCTGACTTTGGGCTTTGTGGCCCTTAACCCAACATAAACCAACTTCATATTTGTATGGTGACAAGATAAAGTTATATCCATTATAGCCTTAATGTTATCCTTTGTCTTCCCCTTCACGTCCATAACTGTGTTGAAAAAGTTCTCAAACACATTCTTTTCTATGTGCATGACATCAAGGTTATGGCAGAGGAGATTGGTCTTCCAATAATGAAGCTCTTAGAAAATACTTTGTTTTACTCAATTACAAGTCAAACTAAAATCAGGAAACTTCTGCTTACCAGATAAAAAACCAAACATAATGACATCATACTCCGACATCATGTTATACAATTCTTCACCCGAAAAAATCAGTAGCACAATATCCCTTTAAACTCTGCCAACAAAGAAGTCATTTTTGTTCTTTTTAAACCATTGATCAGTTGGCGAAAACAATTGATAATAGTAAAAAAAAGATGTTTTACCATTGTTTGTTAGCGTGAATGCCTTGTTATTTTTCATATAGTATGGACATGCTAGTTTTTCAATCATGCTCCAACTAAAAACCATTCCATAAGCTAGTAAATCACGTGAATGCCTTGTTATTTTTCATATAGTATGGACATGCTAGTTTTTCAATCATGCTCCAACTAAAAACCATTCCATAAGCTAGTAAATCACTGATAGTCCACAACAAAGCTGCCTACATCGGAAAATTTTGTTTCCTCGATACATCATAAATTAAAGACCTAGATGACCACAACTGCTTCAACTCATCAATCAACAATTGAAGATAAATATCTATATTTCGACCTGGACCATTAGAACCAAGTATGATCATAGATAAAAATATAAACTTCAGCCTCATACACATCCCTGATGGCAAGTTGTAAACCGTGAGTATCATCGGCCAACAAGAATAAAGAGCAATGAATGACCTGAATGGATTGAATTCGTTTATACATAATCCAAAATGCACGTTCATTGTCTCCATTGAAAATTGAGGGTGCAAATTGTTAAAGTGTTTCTAGGCTTCACCATTGGAAGGGTGCATCATCACTCCATCCACCACATCATATGATTGGTGCCTTGTCATGTGCTTAACAGTTTTTTGTGACATGAATAATCTATGCAGTCTTGGTGTGATTGAGAAGTATCTAAGTGTTCTATGTACAATAAGAGTCCTTCCTCTACCATTCATGGGTTTATAATGAGAATGTTCATATGTTTTACACTCGGTCAACTCTGCATTTTCAAGGTAGTACAAATGCAAAAGTTTGGACACATGTCAATTTTCTAGTATCCTAGGTCAGGAGGTTTCATCATGGACTTAGCAGTATAAAAGTCCTCTTTCAACTTATTCCCTTTAAGTAAAAAGCTTCTCGTTTATTCAACAATTCTATCATAAGTGCCTCACTCAACCTATGATTTAACTTTATGGTGAACACCTGTGCAACAATTGATAATTTACTGTGATTTGTGCAACCATCTTATAATGGTTCATTATAATCTTTTAAAAGATCAAAAAACATGATCGCATTTGCATTAGGTTCTTATTTATGATTGGACATGACCAGAATGACCCTAATTTATTCTCATTGCATCTATAACCATATTCCTATAAGGATTATTGTTGTCATCAACAACTCCTTGGCACATTACTAGAACTAGAAGTTGACCAAACTATCATTTCTACCATGGTATCGTGAGGAACTTATGGTTTTTCGTATGCATATCAACACAAGTATTTCTCTATGAACCCTTTTTATAAAATATGCATCGTTACAATATCTGAATCGAGAAATTTTTTTTTTTATACATCTTGCATGGACATGTAATACCCCTTCCACTAATATTTTTTAGATTAGATAGTATGTAATTAATAAAACCTTAAACCCCATTACAATAACCCATCATTTGTAACCCTTAGAGTAAATATCTATACATCCATGAACAATCTTTCATTGCTTATATCAAATCTATATAAAATAATGATGTCAACATGTATTAATTAACTACATTAACTAAACAATTTGTAAAAATATTGATTTAGCTTAAACTTATTCAATCTATTTTAATAATACTCTTAATTCATTATCAATTATCTACATAAATTCAAATTTCTACACATTTACCAAAAAATTCAACTCAATAATAAATTGATAAAATATAAAATGGACCCATTAAATGAGCCATTTTTATTTCATCACAAAATACCTAAGTCAAAAATTCGACATAAGTTTCACCAATTTACAAATAAATATAATTTTACAAAATCTAAAACAAACCCTAACATGTACAAATCATAAATTCATACAACAAATTTGTATGAGAAAAAACTATAAAACAACACCCAAACAAAATACATATACTACAAAAAATATGCAAAAAAACAATCAACATTTTAAATTTGAGTTCAAATTAAAAAAAAAGGAAAATTTGCTTACGTAAAGTGGAGAATCCTTAATAAATTTTAATCAAAATACGAATGCTGACAAACTGAGTGTTATGGTGGCTGAATTTATTGTGGGAGGTTGAATTATGTAGAAATTAGGGGGGTGTCTGTTTGTTGTAAAAAAAACGGATAAGAAAGAAAGAGAAATGGAGGAGGGGGAGAGGAGGGTCAATCGTCAGGTCATAAATTAAATATCATCAATGACATTATCAATGGAATTATTATGTCAGTAACTCCATCAATCATTCTGTAGGAAAACATTTCACGCCATCGTATGATGTATCTTTTTGAATCCCACTATAATACTCTTCATAATTCCCTCGGTATATAACGATGAAAAGTTTTCCATTGGCATATTTACGGATGTACTTTAATGTCAGGTTAATTTCTTTGGTAATGTCGTATGTAAAAGTTACATATCATCGTGTTGTTTGGCTTTTTTTAATTTTTTATTTTCCCACTGCAATTCTCTCGATATATACCAAGAGAATTTTTCTGTTGGTGTTTACTGATCGATACAGGAATGGAAAATTTTATTGGTAAAGGTCTTTGCAATATACCAACAAAAAAATTCTGTTATTATTTCCGTTTATATTTGCTAATTTTTTGGTAGTGAGCTACCACCTCTAGTGAATGCATAGTGAGCTATAAGAAAGGTTTTTTTTATTATATGCTCTTCATTTGTTATATTTTGGATTTGAATCCAAAAAGAAAAGGTTACAAGAAAGAATTTCTAGTTAATGCATCATTCTAGTTGCCAAAGGCATGTTAAAACATGATCATCAAGGAATAAATTGGTTTTGATATACAAAAACTAATCTAAAAACATGTCGGACATTTTCTTTGATGAATAACATATGTATTAATTTCATTAGAATATCTTGACCATTAAACAAGGAAAAAAGGCAATCTATTGGTTGAATAGGATGTTGGAATTTCATCGGTCGAGAGATAACTTCATCACAACTCTTATCTCACGTCGAAGCGTAAAAGAACAACTCTTATTTCTTATAATATTTGTATTAATCTCAAATAGCTTGGAAAGTCTCCAAATTAATTTAGGCTTTATATTTGTACCAATTCAGCAAATAAGCTCCAAAAAAATTTAAATTCGGTCCAATTGAGCTGTCTTTTATACTATATATAGTTCCTTCTAATCTGATAAACTCGATATTGTTTATTATAATTTAATTTTATCAAGTTGAATTGACGAGATGTGATGAATATATGATAATTTTTCAGAAATAAAATTCATGAGTAATTATTGGTCGAGCTTATACAACCACAATAGCTAAATTGGAGACAATTTCCAAGTAACATAAACTAACAATTTAAGCCACAAGTGCCTTCTTATTGACATCATCCCATACGCCACAGGAGTGATAAACTGTTTCTCAAGGAAAGAAACCGCGGGGGGGTTGCGAATGTGAACAAGATGCTGTTTTACTATAGCTTACGCCGTGTAAAAGGGTTAGAATTTCCCTAATTATCAACCTGGTCTTTCATTTTCCTATTCCTAGCTACTTGTCACTTTAAGGTCTAAATAGTTACAGAAAGGCAAATATTTGCAGAG
>Ga0325414_1009461_pt1 | contig 10259 bp, 1 predicted proteins | sample PopdelMetagenome_8_FD_206183 | JGI IMG/M metagenome (GOLD analysis project Ga0325414, IMG submission 206183) | Populus deltoides microbial communities from Bellville, Georgia, United States - Leaf-PdKOR-R3 | ecosystem: Host-associated > Plants > Phyllosphere > Phylloplane/Leaf | place: USA...
TAGATCCAGATAGCGAAAGGTCAAAAATGGAACTCCAATCCAACGCCTTGATGTGGTTTTGTTTGGTTTGGTATGAAATTAAAATATATAAATAAACAAATACAAGATGAAGATGACTTATATATATGCAAATAAATAAATGAAGCCGTACTCTACTTTTTTTTTAATTCTAATTTCATGTCTTTCAAGGTGTTGGCTATTTTACCTGCTGTAATTCGTCGTACGTTACATTTTTTTAAAAAAAAATGTATTAAATATTTATATTTTTATATAAAAAATAAATATAAATTAAAATTTTTATGGACATGTTTAATTAACTAAAATCAAAACTAGAAAATTTAAGAAGCAGATTTAAGCAAAACATGTTATGTGGATTTTTTTTTTTGACATATGGTCTTTCTCCATATGAATAGATTTTTTTTTTAGAAAAATAAATATATATATATATATATATATTCAGTTTAGGTTTTTCTAGTTTTTCTATATAAAGATTTATAATAGCATGTTAACAAGTGAGACTAAATTGAATAAAAAATAAATATTTTATATGTTTTTTTTAGTTTTAGTATTGTTGACCTTTAAAGGTTTTGACTTATAACAAACTATATCATCATTTTCATTTAGTTATGTCACTTGGTATCGAAGCTCAACAAGTTTTTATGGTTAACTTTTATGTATTGCTATTAAAAATTCTAGTGATAGAACTCGTGATAGAGTGATCCATACCTGTATTGGGTGTTAGAGATCTATATATATATATATATATATATATAAATTTATTTATTAACTAAAGAGGTTTTACTTGAAAAATGTTATATTGGATGTTATCATGTGGATGATAATTTTTGACTGAAAAGATTTTATTCTATGAATAATTTAAATTTAAGAACGAGTTTTTTCTAACTTGGAGAAACTAATGCATAAGTTTTTTGAGAAAATAAATAACTATTTTTATGTTTTTATTTTCAATTTAAAAATGTTGTTTGTTTTTTATTTTTATTTTTCTATTCGATATTATTATGTGTTTTATTTAAAAAAATTATTTTTATATTTTATATTTTTCTATTTATTATTTTGGATATCTCACTATTATAGTTATGATGTTTTCCATCTTTAAAAATTTTAACGTGTAAGAAACCCTTTATTTCTCACTTTCAATTACAGCATACTTGTACTCGTATAGACTTAAACTTGTTATCAGTACTCTCTAAAGTAAAAAAACTAGTCGAAGATGAAAATGATTTTTTCTACCCAAAAAAAAAAGAATATATCAAGATTACAACCATTTTTATATATAAAAAATAAAAGCCATAATTTATAATAGATATTTTAATATTTTGTATTGTGATAATAGAGTGTTAATTTTATTTTATTCAAATAATAATTATCAGGCAACTCAAAAAATCTTTATATTAATTTTGTAATAAAATTTAAATTTATGATACTAACTAAATATAAAAAATAATTTAAATTTTTTACATTGCTAAATTCCTAAGAAGGTATATTTCTCATGTTTGTTTTTGATTTTTAAAACAGTAAGAAATTATATTGGAAATATGTGGAAAACTTTTAAAATATATTTTTTAAACTCAATACAAATTTGGAAAATAAAAAAACTAGTCTTTCAATTTTTTGAATGAAAAAATATTGTATTTAAACAAGAAGTTCTAGTTTTTCCCTTTTTACTTTGGTTTTTTTTTAAATTAAAATATTACTTTATTTCTAAATAATCTCGGTGTTTAAATTAAAAAACAAAGTGAACTTCTTTGAATTAGAAGAAGTAATTTTCTTTAGCAAAGCAACTAAATAGGATGGTTAAGATAAAGATTTATTATTTTTAAATACATCAAGCCAGTATATGGATTACATCCTTAAACAATATTTCATGTCTTTTTAAAAAATTTATTTTTATTTTTTATTTTATAAAATTGAAAGAGAGAAAAAAAAAAGTAGACGGAATCAAATATAAATTAATACATTTTTTATAATAAAATATTACTAGATTAATTTTGAGTAACACTAGTTGAAAGACTATTTAAGGACTTTTTGTACAATATAAATTAATAAATTTATTTTAATAAACAACATGGAATAAGTGTGCGTTTATTTTCTAGAAAATAATTTCTAAAAAATTATTTTTCAAACTTTCATATATTTGTTTACTATTAAAAAAGTTGATCAACAAAAAATACTTTCTAGTTAAAAAAAAATTTGACTTGGTTTTCAGGAAAGTGTTTTCCTTTTATTTTGAGCGGAAAACACTTTTAAGAAGTTATGAAAAAATTTAGAAATGTGATATTATTTACTGATTATATCAAATTTGATGCTCAAACTTTTGATTGCTATATATATTTTGTTTTGAATATTTGTTTTTTAATTTTATCCCTTAGAATTTATTTTTTATATTAATTTTGGTCCTTATTTTTATAATTGTTATTTGCTTTTCCCTTATCATTTTTTAATTGAAATTTTTTAGCTATCAAATTTGGTCCTCATTCTTTTGACTGTTACTTATTTTATTTGAAATAATTTATGAAATATTAATTATTATTATTTTAATTTCTTCATCTTTTATTTTTTTTATTTTTTAGATTTGATCTCTATTATTTCGATTATTATTTATTTTATTTGATATAATTTATAATTTTTTTTTCAATTTCATTCTCATTTAACATTTTGATCTGTAAGATCTGTTCTTATTATTTTAATAAATTGAAAAAAAATAAAATATTAATAAGTTATTTTCCATCTTATTTTTCATGACATAATCAAATACTAAAAAGTGTTTTCCAACTTATTTTTCATTATACTACTAAATATAAAAAAAAATTTATTTTAAAAAAATTTATTTTAAAAAAATTTATTTTCACCAAACAAACCACACTAAAATATTTATTGCAGATGGACAGTAGTACGTGGCTCACTTGTCCATTCAGATTCTTCGACAATTCACATGAGCTAGCTTTCTTCTTCGTGTAGATAATTTCATTTTGGGTGCTCATGATTTTCTGCGCATTTTGAAATTAAACTCACTCAATTTTCATGCTCATTAATACTTGAATCATGGATTAGTAAATAATTTAATTCTAAAAATAATTTAATTAATCAGTTAATTTAAAATTTTTAATCATTTGATTAATTGAATTAATCCGATACTTGGCATTATCTAACAATTTCAATGTTGTAGTTAACGGATTCTATTAACAAAATTTATTAGAAGCAAATTATGACTAGAAATCACTCTAAGAAAAATATATGATGTATAGGAAAAGGAAAGAAATGTGAATGGAAGGATAATATTGAAATTAAAAGACAACTTTAAGGACTAAATTGATTCAATCGAAAGGTAAAGGAGTAACATTGTTAATAAGCATATGGGTAAGGGTATTTTTTATAATTATCTCTAATCACCTTTATTATAACATTCATTACCATGTTAACGCTATCATTACCAACTTACACGCCGCCATCATTTTGCTATCATAACTAGTTTTTTTAACTAATAATATATTTTTATATTTTTTTTAAAAAAATTATGTATAATTTTTTTCCTTTATTAAAAATACACAATTATTTTACCATCCGATTATTTTACAAATAAAAAATATTTTACCATTTAATATTTTATATTGTGATATTTTGAAACATTATACTTATTGATATAATTATATTTATTTATATGATTTTTGTTATATTTAAAAGAGAATGGTAACAAATCTGGTACTTATGGAATATGTGTATTGACCCGGATTTGAAAGTTTGCATGCGTAATTATCAACAACCTACATTATTTTCTTATTAAAATCAAAGCTTCAAAATTATTAATTGTTTTTTTAAAAAATAATAAAAATAAACAAATATTTCATAAGAAATATTTATTTAAAGTTTTCGATTCATACAATTTCTCGTGTTTTCTTTCTCTTCAAATCTTCATTAATGTTTAAGTTATTATTTATTTTTATGAGAACAAATGGCATAGAGAATCCACCACACTTTCTAGTCTTCACATGTAGCATATAATATAATTGTCAATTAATTATAAAAACTATATAATTAAAAAAATCAATATATATATATAGATATTATTCTTATCTTCGAAACGAATTTACTAACACTAAAATTAATTTTTTTATAATAGAAATATGATTGATCAAATTTTCTGTCTCCTCTTACTTTTCAGTAATTCTCATTTTTTAACATTCAATAATTGAATTATGATAAAAATAAAATTTTAAAATTAAAGCATAAAAATCTAAAATTAAAGGATTAAATAATATAAAAATTGAAAACTTTAGATGCTAAACTATACTTTGCTGTAAAGGAACGCAATTCACGGGAATTTGGTGTCTTGCTGCTGTTGATGTTTTAGTTTAGAGCTGTTTTAATGATTTCTTTTAAAGTATTTTTTAATTAAAAATATTTTAAAAAATACTTTTTTATTTTAAAAAATTTATTTTTAACATCAACATATTAAATTCATCTAATAACATAAAAAAATTTAACTCAAAGAAAAAAATAAAAAAAATTAAATTTTTTTTAAAATATTTTTGAAACATAAAAACATACGAGCTTAATGTGCATTTAATATTGTGATACATAATAATTTTTAAAAATATTTTCACTTTAATATATATATATATATATTAAATTAGATTTATTTTTAAAATACAATTCCAAATATGAAAACAAATTCTGCCTGCGAGTCATTAGAAATCATTAGGTTAGTATTTTTTCTATTTTGTTTGTTTTTTATCTCAAATTAATTTTTTTAATATTTTCAAATTATTTTAATATTTTGGTATTAAAAATAAATTTTAAAAAATAAAAAATATTATTTTTATATATTTTTAAATAAAATTTATTTTAAAAAACAATTATTATTATAATACAACTGACTGACTTTACTAATACTAACTGTTTTTTGTACCGTTGTGCGGAGGCCAAGACATTTTAGAAACCAATTTTGTTATGTTAATTCAACGTTTTGGATAGACTATTTTTTTGACTGATGTTTTTGCAATATTCTAATTCATTCCCTAGTTTCACGTTATCTAACGAGGGGTGGGCCCCGTCCACAGCGATCAAAGGTGGTTAATGTTATGTTGTGGGTCCAATCGATATTTTTCTAGCACAAGAAAAAAATACAAATGCTAATTTTTAAAACCGCAAGAAAATTTTTAAAGTTTTGGAACTTGAGTTATTGATTTAAATAAATTAAATAAGATTATTTAATTTAATAATATAATTAAAAAAATCAATAACAAAAAAAAATAACAATGAATAATAAAAAAATACTTGTTAATTGATGGGTCAATGTATTTTTATATATATACATTTATTTATTTGTTTGTTTGTTTAACAACTCATGATTAAAAAGGTAAAAAAATAGGGTAATAATTCAATATATCCAAGCTTGGTAGAATGCCAAGCCTAAATGACATGTGTGTTAGCTTGTTTATAGGCCCAATATCCTTTGGTTCAGCTATATATTGAACCCAAATACACATGAGTCTCGTAAGATGTCAGATCAAACCTTATTTTTTTATAACAATATCTTATTAAAAATCGCTGACTTTATCACCGGATGATCCCTAAATCCTGCTAAAAAGGGATTGCTTTGTAGTTTTTTATTAAGAGATCGTTCTTGTAGACATTAAGCTTTCCCAGTAAGAGGTTTTTCTAAACGTGATACTTCCAACTACCACAAGCTTAAAGTTAGCTATTAATCCTACCATTCCATGTTAGAATTCTCTAGCTCCGTAGAGCCTATTGGACAACAGTTGGGAAAAAGCATAACTGATACATACTTCAATACAAGGTCTACAGTCCTCATGAGATAAATAAATCATTTTTATCTAGGAGGATTTTACACACCCTCATCTTTAAGGAGTACATCTCCATGAAAATGACTTTGAAAAACTATGATGGTCTCCTAGATCCACGTGAACATATCTAAAATGTGCATAACATCTTTGAGCTAGTCATTCAAGATGGTGATGCTATATATAAGATCCTCCATATTCAAGGTGGAGGAATTGATTGAGCTAACAGCTTTAGATGCTTTGATAAATTGAATAAGAGAACATTCTCTATAGAAAGATCTCTATAGAAAGATTTGTATGCTCTACCAGATATAAGCTTATTAAAGGTAAAACAAATCATGAAAAATCACATACAGGTAAAGAAGGCCAGTAGGTTGAGGTATGGGCATCCCCGTTTCTACTAGGAGGCTGAGGATGAGACGCCTTTAAAATGAAATCACTTTCCCAACAAAGATAAAATGACCATTAAAGGAACATATACAAAATACCCTGAGAGTAGACATATGACTTCTCCGAATGCCACTATCATGGAAGTTTTTAAAGCCATCAAAGGAAAATACTTTGTTTAATATCCACCTTATATGGTGTCGTCTTCACACATACACACCTCTAAAAAGTTTTGCTTATTCCACAAGGATAAATGATATAATACAGAAGATTGCTTCACATAAAAAAAAATAGATTGAGAGGCTGATAGCCAAGGGTTATTTAAAGTAATTTATCAAAAAACATGTCCACATGAAACATGATAGAGAAGAGCTTAACCAACTTGTCCAAGCCCTACACGAGATTAATGTGATTCTAGAGGGCATTTTGACTTAGGGAGATACTTTTAATGAAGAAAGGAAGTATGGAGAACAATTCCTTATAATGGCTTGTTAATTAAAACCATGTCATAAGCCTATAACTTTAGATTTCTTAGAAGAACCTTATTTGACTTCAACGATTGGAAATGAAGCTTATCACGTAAAATTGCCCAACATCATAATCCTAGAGTCAAGAATAGAAGGTTAAAATTTGAAGACTCGATCCTAAGAAAGTTTGAGGCTACGAGCAACAGAGAGAGTATATGTAAGTTGGCCTTAAAATGGGATGGTCCTTTTAGATTCATGAGGGTGGTCAAGGAAATACTTACCATTTACAAGATATGGAAGGGAATAATCTCCCTTATGCATAGTACTTTAATCATTTGAAAATATACTATAGTCAATGACAAATAATATAAGTTTTTTATATATGAATTGATTTATTTGAAGATGATGTTTTCAGTTTATCCAAGTGATGCCTAAGGGCCTTTCATCAACTCACCAAGAATAAGATTGACTTGGTCTCTTTAGTGTGATTGCACAACTCACCAAAGATGAGATTGCCTCGGTCTTTCTAGTGAGATTGCATAACTTATAAATTTACTTATGAACTAAAATTTCCTCTCGGTTCTAGACAGGGGGCAAATCCTACTAAATTCTATTAAGATTAGGTAAATTTCAAAGTACAATTTAAGTTCAAAGATTAATTCTTGTTGAAATTTGAAATATTTTATCAACTATGGGTGTTAGACCTATACAAACTGTCTAAAAGATCCCCTTCTAAATACTTTTCTAAGTATAGGCGTTGAGCTCATACAAACTTTTGAAAAAATTTCTACGTAGAGGTATTGAACCTTGCATGAAATTTCTACTATGAGCATTAAACCTATATAAACTACACAAGTCCACAACATATAAATGAAATATAAAAAGCTCATAAATTGAAAATAATATACAAAATGATAAACCCTAAAGGACCAGGGTTGTTTACATAGCTAAGGGGAGATGAAGGCTAAAGGTTATATATCTAGGTTAGGCTCTTAGAAAGGTATTCCTCATGTTGGGCAGTTGCAGCCCTAACAGGGAACATGCCAGTAAAATCTAATATAAGGACTGAATAAAAGGCAACATTGAAACCTATTTGCATTCATTTTGATTGATTAAAGAAGTACAAGTTGGACATGACAATGAAGATCTTGTCCCAAACCATTTCGAATAAAGTTATAGACCCTCCAAAAAATTTATGAAACTCCACATGAGAGTTTTTTAAAGCCTCTAGCACATTTAAAAGCTCCAAGCTTCTTTCTTGACAGCAAAAAGCCCAACCCTCGAACCATCTTGAGTTATTTTCTCCGAAAAGATCCCCTATTTCAGGGTATCATTTTATTATGAGCTGTTTGAAACTATCTTTCAGTATAGCTTAACTGAAGGATAACGCTTTGCATGTCATCCTTCAGAGCTATGTACTCTTTTAGCTATCGATAGTTGACAAATACCACCTCATGTACGCTTAAGATGATAAGGGCATCGTCTTTTTGGGCCTACAACAACCTCTCTCTCTCTTTCTCTCTTTCTCTCTTCCTTGATGTTCCATAGTAATGGTAGAAGAAAAACTTCTCCGATGAGGATAACTACCTTTCCCCTACTACGATGAGGATAACTACCTTCTTCCTACTAGAGGTGGACGTTGAGGTTCCACCTCCTTTAGTTTTAGGGCGTAATATGATAAACATCTGTTTTTTACTACTTCTTTTAGTTTCAAGTTGGAACCTAAACTTCTCATCAAAGGCAACAATATCCATATTATCAGGGTCAGATTTAACTCATTTTGGTCCATTTTTCTATTCAAGAAGAAGAATAAAGAAATACTTGGTGGAAGATACCTAAGATGACATTTTCTTCTCAGAATAAAGCAAAATTGGTTCAAGGATTCTGCAACAAAACTATTTTTTTACAGAGGTTAAAGAGAGTAAAAGTAAAAGAAAAAATGGAAGTAAAAACAACTAGGGTTATAAAGAAAAAAACATTTCACCCTTACCATTAGATGAATGACCTTTCATGTCATATCAAATCTCTAGAAATCTACTTAATTGATGTATTGAATGAACGTCGTCATTTTGTTTCCCAATGGATATCTCTTTTAATAAAGATAGGCCATCTGACCATTTCTTTCAATAAAGACAGCCACCTGGCCACAATAATCCCAACAATTATATGTATGATAGACAAGTCTCACGAGGAAAGTTAAAAATCTTTTAAAGCTAATAATCTTTCAAATCTTTGTGTATTTAATACACAAAGACTTGAGGGCTACTAATGGATCAATTTGTTTTATATATGTAATATGTTTTCTTAAAAACCCATGATTAAAAGGGCTAAATACAAGGTAATAACCCAACGTACCCAGGCTTGGTAAAATGCATAATCCTGATGATATGGGTCTGGCTTGCTTCCAAGCCCAACATACTTGGATTCAACTACATATTGAGCCTAGTTACATGTAAGTCCAACGAAATGCCAAGCCCAACACCATTGGTTTCAGCTACGTATTGAGCTCAAGTATATGTGGGCCTAGAAAGGTGTCAGACTCAACACTTTTAGGTTCAACTATGCGTTGAGCCCAAGTACGTATGTGTCTAGAAAGGTATTAGACCCAATATCTTTAAGTGAGCTACATGTTTAGTTAATGTGTATTTGGGTCATGCAAGGTGTTAGACTCAACATCATTGGGTTCAGCCATGTGCTGAGCCTAAGTACATGTATGTCTAAATAGATATCATACCCAACATTCTTGAGTTTAGCTATGTGTTGAGCCCGAGTACATTGAGGTCTAGCAAGTTGTCAGACCCATCACCATTGGGTTTAGAATCATTCTAGGTCTAAATACATATGAAGTTGATAAATTTTTTAGGCTTCATGTTGGGTCACGAAAATTTGTTTGTTTATTCTCATGTATTTTAACATAAAAAATTAAAAGTTAAGAATGATCATCTCCCTACATCTTTAGGTACATAAAAGTGTCCAAATGACCTACCATATTTTCATCAATATTAATATTGTGTAAGGGATATCTATCTCTCATTAATATTATGTAAATAATATTTCTTCCTCGTTAATGCTATCAGGAGGAAATGACACTCCAACCCCTCCATTTAAGAAACATGACAAAGTTCAGAGGCTATATATACCCTCTGAATTATCTAGGTAAATGGTTCATAGTTTTTCTATTCTTTAAGTATTTATACTTTCAAAGTATTTATCATACATAATTGAGAAAAACACATTTGTCCGAAACTCAAAGAAATTTACTAAATTTTTTGATTTTTTATGTTTATACTTTAGAATTAGTATTAAAGATAATTTATTAATTTTTCTTAGCTAATATGTGGGGTGCATTTATGAGATTGTTAGAGAAGAGATATATTGCACATTTGAAAGTGTGATAAATATTGGATTTCAAAGTATTTTTTGTTTGAAAATGCATAAAAATAATAGTTTTTTATTTTTTAAATTTTATTTTTGACATTAGCATATTAAAACAATCAAATAACACAAAAATATTAATTCAAAAATATTTTTCCTTTAAAAGTACGATTGGAATGCAATACCAAACAAGACCATAATCATAATT
>Ga0325414_1009462_pt1 | contig 10259 bp, 5 predicted proteins | sample PopdelMetagenome_8_FD_206183 | JGI IMG/M metagenome (GOLD analysis project Ga0325414, IMG submission 206183) | Populus deltoides microbial communities from Bellville, Georgia, United States - Leaf-PdKOR-R3 | ecosystem: Host-associated > Plants > Phyllosphere > Phylloplane/Leaf | place: USA...
TTAAACTATTTTACCTCCTACAAGCCTAGGATTTGTTTTATTTAATTATATGGGGTTTAATTATTTTTTTTGGCAAAAAGAGTATTAATTTAGGTTCCGTTTGTTTGCTGGAAAGTAGTTTTTTTTTTGTAAAGTGAATTCCGGGAAAGTGAATTATTTTTTGATATTTGGTAGTGTAATAAAAAATAAGTTAGAAATCACTTTCCAGTGTTTGGTTATGTCATGGAAAATGAGCCGGAAAATAACTTATTAATATTTTATTTTTTTCAAGTTTATTAAAATAATGAGGAACAAATCTTACAAATTAAAAAGTTGAATGAGAATGAAATTGAAAAAAATTGAAAGATGAAGAAATTAAAATAATAATAATTAATATTTCATAAATTATTTCAAATAAAATAAATAACAATCAAAAGAATGAGGACCAAATTTGATAGATAAAAAATTTCAATTAAAAAAATGATAAGGGAAAAGCAAATAACAATTATAAAAATGAGGACCAAAATTAATATAAAAATTAAATTCTAAGGGATGAAATTGAAAAATAAATATTCAAAACAAAATATATATAGCAATCAAAAGTTTGAGGACCAAATTTGATATAATCAGCAAATAATATGATATTTGTAAATTTTTCACAACTTCCGGAAAGTGTTTTCCGGCTAAAATAAAAGAAAAATATTTTTCTGGAAACCAAGCCAATTTTTTTTTCTATGAAGAAATATCACATTTTTATCATATGTTCTCAATTTAATAAAAATAAAAATAAGTCAGAACAAATATATTCAAAAAGAAATTGAACGATTTGAAATAATAATAAAAATTTAGATCTCTAAATTAAATCCCTCCATCTCATCAACTATATACGTTTAGCGATAACATCTATTAAATATAACATTTATGAATCGTGATAGGTATAAACTGTGTTTTTGGCTAATTTTTTTTTAAACTATAATGTTTTACTATTTTTTAATTAATTTATATATATAGACACACACACACACACTGATTTTATAGCCATACATCAAACCGAAAATCTTCAAGCTGAAGAAGTAATGCTTTCAAGATTTCGGAGGAAGAAAGGGTAATGGGCTATTTTATCATTTGAAAATAGAACGCAACGTTCATAATTATAACAGTCTAATTTTAAAAACTTATATAAATTATTTTATTCTCAACAACATTGTTTGAAACAAAATAATTTATAATTGCACTGTTCAACAACATCATTTGTTAAACCGTGATATTTGTTGTTTTTAAAATCGTGATAGTTTTTTTTAAAAAAAAAAAAAATTACTTGCTATATATTTTGAAAAGAAAATCTGGATTCCAGTGCGAACAGCGCAAGGCCACCAAATTCTTAAAAGTGGAAACAAAATCATGGAGGTTGAAGACTAAAGTGAAAAGACATAATTAACACAGTAAAAGCCATCCAATCACTAAAATGGGATTTCCTTGGTGCATTACCTTTTTCCATTACCATTACTTGGCTAAAGAGAAAACATGGAGAGGGCATTGAAATTATCCTCATCATCTTGTGTGGTTTGTGACCTTCTTGTTCTTGTTACTCTCTGATAAATTAACCTCAGAGCTCTCCTCAGTCTGGTGCTATCATTGCCTACCGGAGCAGGTTGATCAGTATCGAAGGCGATTTGGCTCAACTGAAATAAGAAGAGCCTGGATGAGTGGAGCAGACCGGTGTAAGCTCGCCGAAAAAGCCTGACAGTGAACGTGAGTTTAAGCACGTAAGGGAATAGCAGGAAAGTAACCAAGGAGGCTCCAGTGTGGGAGGTAGATAATAGGAGGCTGAGCTTCGCCACCGCCACCATGGGTAACCCCATGGTTGCATATAAGCAAAGGATTCTTGAAAACAGAAGGTAGAATATGGCTTTAATATTGTAGGATAGCAACTGACTGAATGGACATGCTAATCAGTGAAAACAGTAAAAAACAATCAAAGCAGCGCTGTTGTGCAACCTGTCAGAAATTGAGAAAGTGTACATGAGTTTATTGTCCGAGACGTCCTTGTAAATGTTGATATAATATTTATGCCTCAATTGCATTGTTTGGACAAATATGTCTATTTTTTTTATTTTTTTTATTATTAGATTTTTTATTAATATGAATATCCGAATTAATTTGTATGTAATTTAACTAATTTTACGAGTCCTGAAATTAACAACTATGTAAATTTTTAGTAGCCTTAAGATTTATAAGACTCGAACTGATAACCTCTAGATAGCAAACTTAGAGTCTAATCGGTTGAGTTACACCTCTTAAAATTCAAATATACATTTTATTGCAATGACATGATATACCCTTTTTTTTCTGATAATAATAATAATAATAATAATAATAATAATAATAATGTAAAAATTCCAAAAAAAAAAACTACATGAAACATATTAATAAATACTAGTTTATTGGGCAGTGTGGGTCAAAAAATTTCTGATAAAAAAATATCCACACCACATGCGATAACAGTGAAGGAGTTCGGGTTTCCCAATTCTATCCGTATAAAACTTAATTGTTAATTTACGCCAAAAAAAAAAAAGAGTAATTGTGAATAGATGAAAATCTAGAACCAGAAATCGCATGTACACGTAATATAAGGAAAGTTTCCTAATAAAATTCAGTGGGATCTTTGATGATAGAGTTACTAGCTTTATTTTATTTTATTTCAACAAGACTGGCTGTAATTAAATTATAAGAAACTTTAAAAGATATGGATATTTCACTGCAGCAATCAATAATAAAATATTCATTTCGTTCTAAAAAAATAAAATTATAAAACATGTTATTGTGGGTAATTTTATAATTTTACAATGGTCTATATTTGTCTTTGTCAAATTTAAAGGGGGCAATTAAGTCTTTTTATTTTTATAATGCATTGTAAAATGATTATTCTACCATTAAATTAAAACTTACATACATGAGTTTTTTTTGTATTTTTAGTTTTTATGAACAGTAAAATGACTTACATGCTTTAAAGTGGAGTTTTCTATATCTTATATTCATGGATAATTTTGTATTTTCACTTTTTTTTTGTTATTATCAAGTTGGTATAAGGGATAATTTTGTAATTTAATATATATAAATATTATTTTTTAAAAAACTTGTTGACAAGTGCATTGCACAAGTTAGCGCATGAGCGACCCTCATGCCCTTTAGGTGGCAAGTGCGAGGCTTTCTTGTGACCAAACATTACCTTTTGCAGCGGTGTTTGAATTGTCTTGGCGCCTCTCTGTGATGTGGCAACGCGTGTGGACAACTATTATTGTTTAGCGTTGTCGATCTTTTCTTCTTTTTATTCCCTTATTGTCTTTCTCCTCCTCGATTTTTATGTCTTCCCCTTTAAAATTTTAAAGCAACCCTTCAATTTGCTATTCCTTCATATTTGGTCCCTATTCTTTTATTACATTTTGTTTCATCTCGAATAATTTATAAAATTAGAATTATTTTTTAATTTCACCCCTTTTAATTTTTTCATCTTTCAAATTTTGGTCCCCGTTATTTAGATTACTATTTGTTTTGTTTGAGATAATTTTTAAATTATTTTTTTACAACTTCATCATCCTTCAATTTTTTTTCTATCAAATTTGATTCTCGATAGCTATTTTTCTCACTTTGGCAATTTTTATTTTTTTTTCTGATTTGATGCTTCAACATTAAATTAATTTGGAATTCAGTTTCTTGATTGAGTTTGGGTTTAGAATTTCATGAGTTACTAGTTTTAGAAATCAACTCATGTTTAGGAGATTCGTCCAAGTTGTTTTTTTTCCTTCCTTTTTTCTAAGCTCAAGTTTTTTTTCTTTCACTTTCAGACTTTATCATCTATTCAATTAAAGATTACGTTTCATTGTTCTTATTTATTTTCTTTCTATAGAGATTTTCACTAATTTAAAAATTAGTCGAGTTATCTCAATTCTTTTTATTTACCGTTCTTTGTTAAATTTACCTTGATAAATTTTTTAAATTAATATTTTTTTCATGTTTCATCACTCAACATTAGATTGATTTTAAATTATTATTTTTTTGTTTTTGCTTTTCAATATTGAGTTTTTTTTATATATAGTTGAGTTTCATAGTTTTAATTAATTCGCTTTCGTTAACGACCTTTCTTTTATTTTTTATTGACATAGACAATCGTTTGATTAGATAAAAAAATTATTTTAAAAGATATAATTATCAAGTACAATTGAATATATGTTATGTGTTGTAAAATGAAATATTTTAATTTTATTTATATCCTGATCAAAAGATCAATTTAATTAATTAGATGTATATACAAGTATTTTAATTTATAACATTGTAGTAGTGGTTTTTTTTAAGTGTTTTTTTTTGAAGTGCATTATAATAATATATTTTTTATTTTTTAAGATTTATTTTCAATATCATCAAATCAAAATAATTTAAAAACAGAAAAATAATAATTTGAAATAAATTCAATTTTTTTAAAAAAATATGCAAAAACAAACTGTGATTAAAAAAAATAATAATCCGGACCTGATATAAGAATCTGTCCTGGAACATTAATTTATTTTTATTGTTGAACCATGTATTGTTTCAGGGATATATTGGTAATATCGTACGATAAAAGTTCTCGGAAAAAGAAGGCAAATCAATTTATTCCTGTGGCGCGGTGGGGGAGGAGGAAGGTGGTGCACATACTGCAAACAACAAGCAATTCTATGAGTCCACATCACATATGCAGAATATATTTATTTTTGTGTTTTAAAAAATATGTTTTTTTTTTTTAAAATTAACCGCTGAGATGGATGGGAGGGGTAGATGGGATGCATCACCACCCGCATTTATATCACTGTTCTTTGAAGTAGCCGTCTCAATTATTTGCTTCCCTAGCATAGGTTTCGTTTTGTTATTGAAAATGAAAAGAATTGGAATAAAACTTGAAGAGCCTTAATCAAATTTTAATTTCAATATCTTGTTTGAAATAATAGTAAATAATTGAAATAAAATTAATATTTCTTAATGTTATTTTTATAAAATCAAAATAAATAATAATCAAAATACTGATTTTTTTTAATAATAATGATAAAATAATAGAATTGATTTTTATGGAGGTGATGTGTGGAGAGGAGGAGTTATAATAACAATAATGCATGATTAAAAAAAATTATCGAAAAAAAATATACCAATGATAATTGCAAAAATATTGGTGAATGTTATAGAAATATATGGCTTTTTAGAGATTAACTAGGTTATTTTGAGCGCTTTCACCATGAAATGAGATTTTAAATTGAATTATATAGGAGTTGATCTGATATAATTATTGACCCGACAAATATAAATAAAAAATATTAAAGGATAATAAAAGAAACAACCTAAGTTAATCTTAGTCAACTCATCAAACTTACGATCCGGGTTATGAACACTGTCGGGTTAAATTATTATTATTTTATTTTATTATATGATAAAAAATATAAAAACTGATTTTAATCAACTTAATTCTAAAAGATAAAATCCAATAAAAATCCAACATAAATATAACATTTGGTTATTATCTCGTGTCATCAAAGATGGAGACAATTAAGATATGAATATATTTGGTCGAAGAGATATAAATATAGATATAAAAATAAATATGTTACCGAAACAATTTTAAAATGAATTTGTATAATTTCAAAATAGAAGTTACAGAGAAAACATCTATTTAGAGATAAAATTTATTATTTTTATCCTTAAAATATTCATATAAAAAACTCTTAATTTCTAATTTGTCAAACTATGATATATAATAATAAAAATGGTTATTGTTATAGTTTAAAACTCGATTCAGGAGTCGCCATGGAACAAGAATCGGGTCACGTGTTAGGAGGGTTAACCCGGGTTGAACTGAGTCAATATTTTTTTTAAAGATCAATGTCATTGTTACCAAATTTATTTTTAAAAAAGGTCATCAAATTTTGATTGATTTTTACCATTCGTTACTGGTTTGCAGATCGACTCAAGTTTTTAACAAGGTTATGTGGGATCAATCCTTCATTTATTTATTCTTTACACCATACTGGTCCAGGTTTCAGGTTGGTCAAGTCTCGAGTCAACCCACCAGACCGATTCAAATTCCATAACTAAAATTATTAATTTCAAAACTCAATATAAACTAGAGAAAAATATCTAATTATATTTTTTAAATATATAATTTTAAAAATAATATATATCAAGGTTAAAATATTCTTTTTATATATTTTATCATGTCTTGTCCACTATCAATCAAACAGAATATTAAGACAATCATTCTATTTTATAAACTACCACCCAATACAATTTTATTTACATCTTTTATTTTACTTTATCTTCTTTGTTTTTATCTTTTCTTTTTTTTTTCATAACAATAATTAAATACTACCTAAAAGATGGAATTTTCTTTTTTTTAAAAAAAGCAAAAAAAAACCCACGTGAATGGTCTGCTACAACGAAGCCGAGACACGTGGGCTAGTATCTTTTTTCTTTTTATAAGGGGCCCTTCTTTTTTGACAGATGGTGTATCGCCTTCAACCTAATAATATAAGCTTGACTTGAACCCGCAACATTCGAATCAGTAGACATACATTAACTAATTTAGCTAAAGGATAAAGATATTATAAATCAATTAAAAAATTATATTAACCCGGTTCAATTTCCATACAAACATTAAACCAACCCGAGATATTTAGTTGTTTTATTAATTGGTCATTTTGTTTTACTTGTATATAAATAAGGGCACTTAATCTGTGCTAATTAGGTACTCATTTCTGCCTTTCCAAGTAATTTGTTTCGGATTTACCGGTGTTTGAGAAAAAAAATATATAACAATTTGTTTTTTTATTTTATTTTAAAAATATTTTAAATATTTTTATTTATTTAAAATTAATTTTTTTGATATTTTCAGATTATTTTTATGTATTAATGTTAAAAATAATTTTTTTAAAATAAAAAAATATTATTTTGATATATTTTCAAATAAAAAATATTTTAAAAAATAATAATACTCTTTTAAATTAAATTAAGGAGTCACTCTATTTTTTTTCCTCTAAAAGTATTCATTTAAATAAGTAATGACTAAAAAAAAATAATTAAAAAAAGATATTGGTCAAAATAAAACACAACGATTTGGCATCAAGAAATTAAAAGAAAAACAAAATCCTAGGACCCCACCTATTATTCATGATCAAGACATGGGCCATGCTAGTACAAGCATTCATGTGACACATAGCCATAAATTTAACTTGGCCCGTGTGTGTTTTTGCTTGATTTATCGTGATCAATTTTACTTGCAATAATCTATTAGATTATGGACGGATCCTATAACGGTTATAGAAGGACTTAAGTTGAATTTAAAAGACGGATGTGGTAAATTCTAAAAAAAAATTAATATTTATTTTTAATACTGGTACATTAAAACAATTTTAAAAATTAATTTTAAAAAATTAAAAATTTTAAAAGGCATTATTATACGTGTTTCCAAATACTTTCTAAATAATTTGCAAAATGCATTCTCATTGAAAATACCTTAAATTTAATATTTTCTTAATACCTTATGGTGATTCTAATTAATACCTTTATGTATTAAAACCATTAAAAAAAAAAAACCCACACACACTAAACGACGTTTGTGAGTTTGGTGATATGTTATGAAGTATATAATTTGTCATCTTGTGCAATATATTGCGTGAGTGATTACCATTCCAGCATCTTTTTTTCTGGATCATTTTTAATTATCAGTGTTTTTTAAGCCTTTTTTTAGCAATAGATGGGAGTTGCTTCAAAATAAGAATCCGGCGGCCATTTCCCATCATGATACATCTCTAAACCCTTCTCTCCATGGCGCAGGCACCTCCAAGCAGGCGCAGAATCGCAATTACTGGAGCAGGGATGCGAACGTGAAAAAAGTTGGAGTAAACTTGAAAGTAGAATAGCAATGAACTAGATAAAATCCCTGTGCTATGCTGCAGAATTTCTTCTAGCTGAGAAAACTAAGAGTTTGTTTGTTTTTATATTTTAAAAATGCTTTTAAAAAAATTTAAATTTATTTTTTTACTTCAAATTAATATTTTATTTAGTATTTTTAGATTATTTTAATGCGCTAATATTAAAAATAACTTTTAAAAAATAAAAAAATATTATTTTAATACATTTTCGAATAAAAAATAATTTAAAAAATATTATTCATTACATGGGAGTAGCCTTTGTACAAAATATTTTCAAAGCGGTTAAAATCATGCATAATCGGGCTCTTCTTGGCTCGTCCTTCACTAGTTAATTTTAATACTTTTTCCCCCGATGCACTTGATTTTTCTCAAGGTTCTTCTACCTAGCTAGCTTCATATGACCCTCGTTTTAATGCATGATCCTTCTCTATTTTAATATATACAGAGAGCAATGATGGAGCCACGTGGAGATACAAAGAGACAATTGCCCCTTTATATTTTTTAAATATTTTTTATATTAATATAATAGTTTGGTGAATGGTTAATACACGAAAATAAAGTTATTGTTATTAATTTATATCTTAATATTATATATAATATACATGTTCAGTTCATTACCCTAAATTTTTCCCTTTTCTTTTTCTTTCTTCCCCTAACTAACTAAGAGTCTTTTCATTTTCTTTTGAGTTGTTATTCTCTGTCTTTTTATTAGATACAAAATTCTCATCAAGACTTCAAGTACAATTAAGCAATTAATTTCTTTTAATTTTTGCTTTAGGTAAATTTTCTTCATCTTTCTATTTGTTTTATTATCTAATTTTAGTTTTATTCTTTTATAATTAGTTGTTAAAAATATTAAAGTTTATGATAATTTAAGGGTTTTGATATGAATATATTCAAAATAAATATTTGAATATGCTAATTTAATAAATTAAATGTTTCTTTTCTTATTGTAAATGAATAAATTAATATTGTCAAGAGTGGATTGCGAAATAAGATAAAAGATAAGTGGATAAATGACAATTTTGTTGTACATATTGAGAAATATATGTTAAATAAGATTGATAATGAAGTTATTATTAAGCGGTTTTAAAATATAAAAATTCAAAGAGAATAATTATAATATAATTTTTTTATTTTTAAATATTTTTAAATTAATTTTACTTTATATGAATTAATATATATGTTTTAAATTGATTTGTAACACATATCTACATAATATAGTATTTGTTAATAATTTATACTTTCATTTAAAAATTTCTAGCTTCACCACTAATAAAGAGCATTGTGATTATCTTCGGATATGGTGAGCTATTTTACAATTATAATATAAAAAATTAACCTAAAGGTCTTGATCATTTAAAGCTCCATTCTTTTATATTTTTTAAAAATAATCTTCATGATAATATTTCCTTGACTTAAGAATCATATAACCACCTTCAATGCTTGTAAGATGTTATGAGTCAATCATCTAATAGGTGATCTAGCGGTAAAAATTTGGGACTAAAATGTTTGCTTTTCCTGTGGTCTCAGGTTCAAGCCATGTGATTGCTAATATGATGGTCACTGTAGACTTTCATGGTCGTTAATTTCAAAGTTTATGGGATAACCCGAACACCCATGTTAATTAAAAAAAGAATGTTATGAAATCCTTATGAACTGCAAATTTAGTCAAATGTTGCTTTCACCTAGCTTAAACATTGGCTAGATACAACATCAACTATTTTAAAGTATAATAATCTTAAATTAATTAATTAATGCATCATAATATTAATCTTTAAACAAGTATCATTGTCAATAAAGACTTTGACGACAACCATTAAATATACAATTTACAGTAGCACCCTAACTACCCTCTCTGCCTATTATCAAGACATTGTTTGTTTGATATTCAATTAAAAAAAAGCTTGGTTTGATTTTTAGTAAAGTATTTTCATTTTATTTTTAGTGAAATATACTTTTCAAAGATTATAAAAAAATCATAAATATTTTATTGTTTGTTAATTATATTAAATCTGATTTTTAATTTTTTTTATTGATATATATTTTTTTTTAATTTTTTTTTTAATATGTAGAGTGCAAATATTTTTACTAATATTTCTGCTGGAAGTATTTTTCTTAATAATTCTGAACAAAAAAACAAGATCTTTTTTTGTAGAGTGCAAACATCACCTTTTCAGATCCAGCAAAAAACAAAATTGCAATAACTTGGTAATCCGTTTGCAATCTTTCTCAATTAACACAAATAAATAAAATTAAACATATAAAATAAATTAAAACTATACTTAAAAAACATTTTATTTTTTATGCTGGGCTGGCAAATCACGA
>Ga0325414_1009464_pt1 | contig 10258 bp, 9 predicted proteins | sample PopdelMetagenome_8_FD_206183 | JGI IMG/M metagenome (GOLD analysis project Ga0325414, IMG submission 206183) | Populus deltoides microbial communities from Bellville, Georgia, United States - Leaf-PdKOR-R3 | ecosystem: Host-associated > Plants > Phyllosphere > Phylloplane/Leaf | place: USA...
TTGAGATAATTTATGGAATTATATTTTTTTTCAATTTCATTCTCATTCAACTTTTTAATTTGTAAGATCTGTTACTTATTATTTTAATAAACTTGAGAAAAATAAAACATTAATAAGTTATTTTCCAGCTCATTTTCCATGACATAACCAAACACTACAAAGTGTTTTCCAACTTATTTTCCATAAGACTGTCAAACATCATAAAATAATTAACTTTTCTAGAATTCACTTTCCAAAAGAAAACTACTTTCCAGCAAACAAATAAGGCCTAATATGCAGTATGTGTTTGGCTTGGAGGTATAGTGATTTTTTTTAAAGGTATAATTTTTTTAAAGTACAAACCACGCCTTACAAAAACAAAAAAAACATGTTTTTTATATAGATTTTACAAAAAAAAATCCAACCATACCTTCGAATCGAGTACCCCGTAATCATTTAAGATATTGCTTCATGTTTTATTCTTCTGGATGACCAAAGTGATTATTATCTATTTTATTGCAATTAATTTCAAAATACCAATCTCAAACATAATATATAAACCAAGCATAATTTTTCTTTTTTTATTTGCTCTCTTTGGCTACCAAGCAGGTTTTATGGCACCATGTGGATTTATTTTACTTTTAGTTTTTTTTTTTTTTTTGTCTTGTATATTTATTTATTTATTGCATGGATGTATCAAGATAACAAGATTTGAGGCCGGATTTAGGTCTCATGACTAGACATACTTGTTTTCATCAAGATGAGTGGTCGACTGCAATAAATATCACCACATCCATTGTTTAACTATCATATTTTAACATCAAAATATTGTTTAGTTCTCTTTGAAATAAACCTTTGTAACATGTATAATTTAATGATATATATAATATATAGAGACATATTTGACATTACAGTCAACCATGTTTTTTTTTAAAATTTAATTTTTTATTATTCTAATATGCTAATATAAAAAATAAATTTTAAAAAAAATACTTTAAAAAATAACATTTAACACAATTTCAAACGTTAAACTGCCACATTTATAAACCTAGTTTTATTCCATATCCTTTTAAGGTAAAAATCTCTCTCTCTCTCTCTCTCTCTCTCTATATATATATATATATATATAGAGGAAAAATAAAAATAAAATCAGCTATAAATCAGAGAAGAAAATGATTTGCTTGCCGCACAAAACCAAAACGATGTGCTTGTTACCACATTCATCCAAATAAATTTCGTAAATTATCACTAAGGGGATCAAAGGTGCATTTTGATCTCTCCCCTATCGTCATGTTCAATCGACTCTGACTAGTTTCAAGCATTGCCATTGGAGCCCTCATCTCCTCCGTTTGGAAGGCGAGGCACAACGACTGGTCCGCCTCGAGCTCTTTCAAGAGCATAGCTTATTCTCAATGGACGACCTAACAATGCCTGCAATGAAATTATTTACTTTCATTCTTGGAAGCACTTCGACCACCGACACAAAAAATGAAAACAAAGCAAGAATACGCATGCTGACCTTTCCATCCATTGCATCTTTCGCAGATACAGCCTCATCTTCTTTACAGAAACTGACAAAACCAAACCCTCTTGATCTACCACTGTCTCTATCATACAATATATTCACTGAACCAAGACCATCCCAATGAATTCGAGATCACCACAGATTACGTTAGATTAGATTTGACAAAGGAAGGGGATTGAAATATTCACTGAGACAATTCATCGAACAAATGGATGACATAATAATTTTGCAAAGTACTAGTACCTTCCGTGACATCTCCAAAGGAAGAGAAAGCATCTTTCAATGACTTCTCGTCAACTGACCATGACAAACCTTGAAAACACAAAAATTTCTGAAAGTAAGGGCAAATCTCAACATACTCTCACACACACACACACAAGATAGTCTAGCAAAAATAATACATGGGTGACGGAGATAGACCTGCAACAAACAGTTTATTATTGGTGGCGGGATTGTGAGCTTTTGTTAAAGCTTTTCTAGCAACTGACATGAGATTTCTGTTCATTTTTGTTCGATTTTACTTTTATCAGGAACCACCTGTCTTTTGTTATTCCTTCTGCGTTTATATAGAATTTCCTTTTCGGGTTCAAAAGTCAAAACTAGCCAATTAGTCCCTATATTACAAGAAACAATTGAAGTAATCCTTTGTTTTTTGTTGAGCTTGTAATTTAGGGGCATAAGATTTTCAAAATCTTCTATCTGAGTGTCTCTGTTTTTATTTCTGTTATTTGAGTATGTAAATCTTTTCTGTCTACGTATTTAGTTCTGTAGTAATAAATCTTCTTGTTGACCTTCTAAATTTCGAGACTTATTGGACCTTCGCTAATACCTGGGATAAATCTAAAATCAAATATTTCTGAGCTTGAAAGAGGTGGGCCTATTTCATCCTGCATTTTATGCTGGGCTTGGTAAATCATAGCCCAGGAGCCACCACAAGAAAATGAACGTCCATTGATTAGCTGCCGCAGCAAATTTCACATAGAAAAACGAGCAGCGTCTGCCGGGGGACGGAATCACAGGTCAGTTCTTTCTTGCAATGGAAAGAAAAATGTTTTAGCCATCATTTTCATTCGATTTGCATCCAATTAAACTTGCAATGGAAAGTTTGAAGTGGGATTGGTCAATTTTAGACAAAAAAGGGCCTTTAGCTGGTTCCAAGTTTGCACGCTAACTGTTCGATGCAATGCCACAGAGTGTATGTGTGTGACATTTCTTGAGTTCTCTAATTAAGTTGCACTCTGCTGATTCTTGTTCTTTGCCTTGAGCTTTACTATGTCGTAGTGGGCTGTCTTGGTATAGTATTTCTTGCACTATTTGTTTTGGACCCGGTTCGTTATCTTGGTATTAACTTTGTAGCTTGTTTGGGCCTTTGTAATTCTTTTTGTGCTAATACTGCGATTCCATTGATAAAATTTGTACGCCTACAGTTTTGATTCCTTCTGTGTACCTTGAATAGAGCATGCTTTGTTTATCTGAATCAGATATTTAACAAGGGGAAAACTAATGTGGGGAAGGTACTGTACGTGGCATTTTTTTGTATCAGCTGGAGGTTTATCGAGTTTTGGGGTTTTCCCCTAATTTTTCAGTGTTGTTGAGTAAGAGTTGGGACATCCTTCAATTTCTAGGTTTGTAAATAGTCTTACTGATTCGATTTCTTGATATTTACTGATATAGTTAGACAGAATGCGGGTATGTTTGTTATCTCTCGAGACATTTCATTAGAGAACAGGTTTCTTCTGCCTTCAATACTCAGTACCAGTCAGTTGTCATTAATGTGCCTTTCATATAATATATCAAACAAGATATCATGTTCTTTACTCCTTTTGAATGCATTTTCTGTATTTCCATTCATTTACTTGGAGTCATCTCTTCTTGAAGTTTCTGTCCCTTTAGCATTTCATTCCATATGAAAAATAACACTGCTAAGAAGTTTTAGCGTACAATGCAGTTACAAAAGAGAAAACATGAATGCATTCAAAGCTTTCAAAGCCCAAGTTCCAATTGCATGGAGTCCGCACCTGTATATAACTTTGGTGAGGGGCATTCCAGGAACTAGGAGACTTCACAGGCGTACCTTAGAGGCATTGCGTCTTCACAAGTGCAATCGGACTGTCATGCGATGGAATACTCCTACAGCCATGGGAATGCTCCAGCAGGTTTTAGTATAAGCTCGGATTAAGTCGTCAGTTGTATTTTCTCAGAAAAATAAAGTCTTAAATCCTTGTAATTGCTTTGACTCATAGGTCATTGTTTTGAATGTAATTCTTTTTCCCATCAGGTGAAGAGGTTAGTTGTGATTGAGACAGAAGAGATGTACAAGGCCCGCAAACAAAATGAGGCAAACCACCAAGCTTTACGCCCACCATTGGTCATAAATCACTTGCCTGCCTCTGCAAGCAGTTTTTCTTAAGATTTTGTTCTATGTAATTCTTCAGAGGTCAGCTTTCCGTTTCTCAAAGTTTGCATCTGTTGCTCAAGATATCTTTTTTTTTTTCAGGACTGTATTTCTAGAAGGATGTTGATTTTACACTTGTCCTTATTCTACATAGTGGAGTCGGTGGATTATACATCTCTTTGCTTGGGTATTGACATAGATATCAGAATTCAAACTTAGCAACATCATTTGCATCTACAAGCTTTGTAGTTTAACCAATGATTTTAAAAAGTACTTGGTTTTAAATATATGAATCTGAAAATCGTGTCTTAAATCATACAATGAATGGACACCCAACATCACATCTAAAGTAGCTCCATTTTCAATAGGTCTGAAAATTGAGTACAAACTAGCACTCTATAATTGTGTTTTTAAAGGCTGTGTAAAGAAATTTCAGAACATCAGGAAGGCCTTGGAGAGCATGTAGACTACGGTCCTTCCTTTTCATCAATGTTGTTTTCATCTTGTATGTTTATGACAGTTAAATCATTTCCTCCTCCTTCACCATCTCTAAAACAGTCAAATCATTTGCAGTTTTAAGCTCTTTCTCTTCAGAGTTCTTGGGCTTGATATGCTGCTGGACTTTGTACTGATGCCCCCTTGCAAAAACTAGGAAAATGAATAGGTTCAACAGTCCTAGCACTGCAAGCATCCAATAGAAGTTATTTAACCTCCCTTTATTCAAGTTGCTCCTGAGCCAGATTTTCTTGGTAGCTTTGTCAACTAAAGACACCAACAAACTGCTAACAAAGAAACCCATTGAGATGCTGCTAAGGAAAAGCCCAGTGCTCATTGATTTCATCCTTTCTGGTGCCTCTCTGATGAAAAACTCAAGTTGTCCAACATAAACGAAAGCCTCCCCGGCACCCACTAGGAAATATTGAGGGACTAGCCAAAAGGCACTTATCATTGTATTTTGTTGAATAACAGTTTCCCTTCTTTCTTTCTCAATGATAGCAGCAGCCACCATAGCTAGTATTGAAAGAAAGAGTCCAAGTCCAATCCTTTGAAGGCTTGTCAGTCCTTGTGCATTGCGGGTGAGCTTTCGAGCCAGGGGAATGAAGAGTCTTTCATTTAGGGATGTAAAGAGGAGAATGGTGATAAAGAGAAAGGTGGAGTATGAACCTGAAGGAATAACCAAGGAGCCAACTTTTCTGTTCATGAAGGTCGCTTGTTCAATGGTGAAAGTAGTCATTTGAGAGTAGACTGTCCAAAAGAGGATACATGTAGACCAAATTGGGATGAGCTTTAATACCATCTTCACTTCTTCAACTTCCGTAACAGTCGATGCTATCCAAGGGTCATTTTTTTGTGCGCTGGAGGTGGGATCCATGATTGCAGCCTTGTCAAGATACCTGATGAATAACAGATGAGCAAACTTATATCAGTAGTGACAGTAATGATGATTGAATTCTGGGATATAAGGAAAATTTCCTTAAGGGCCTGAGAATAAGCCAATAAATAATTGTTTCTGAAGTAATTGTTTTGCCAAGTCAAAACTTACTTGAATTTCTCTGTGTGGGGAGCTGTGGCACTGTCATAATCATTCAGAAGGCTGGGATGGGAAGGATAAGGGTGCCTCCTCTTCTTCCATGCCAAGAGCGATACCCTCCATATGGTAGTTAATGGGCTACCTCGAGGCTTCTTGAAACGGTACCACGGTGTCCCACAGAGCAATACTGCTACTGCGATCACCATCGTCCCCGCTGAAATTCCATATCCCCACCCTCTTCCCACGTTATCTTGTATGTATACAAGCACTATAACCGCAAACAATGACCCGATGCTAATGCAAAAATAGAACCTATTGAAGAAGAAATGCATCGCCTTCTCCTCCTTGGGATCTGTTTGATCGAACTGATCAGATCCAAAACCTGAGACATTAGACTTAATTCCACCACCACCAAGTGCTGTGGTATAAAGTGCTACATATAGCAGAGCCAGTTGATTTCCACTGGCCTCGATACACTGATAATGCTGTTTCCTGTAGTCATCGCACTGTGGGGGTCTCATGGTAGGAATGGTTGTGGCCATGGTTAATAGACTGAGCCCCTGGTGCATATGATAAGGAATTAGCAGTGTGGCCTGAAATTAGAGATAATTGTGCGCAGATTTTGGTAGGCCTAGCTCCTTTGATTTTTAGGTCCATGTTATTGACACCTTCATCAATGTTCGGCTCAATGATTAAATTATATGCTGCTGATTTTCTTAGCTGGAACTTGAAAGGGTATCAAAGTTCAATGCAATAGCCGATTTCCAGCTCTCAGAGCACGTCGATACTCGAGCAACATAAATTCTCAGAGATTTTATCCTCTTTAAGCTAGTGACATGCAGGCATGCAATATTTTAGTTAGAAGCTTACCAAAGCAGTTATGGATGCGAAGATAGCAACTGCCAAGTACCGACCAAGCTTAGCATCTGCCAAGAAACCTCCTAGGAGGCCGAGAAGGTTGAGAGTACCCATGAAATTGGTGACTATGGTTGCAGATTTTGCCGATGAAATATGCAGCTCTCCTACTAGGTATGTCACTAAATTCATGGATATGCCCATGACGCATATTCTCTCTGAAAGCTCGGTCCCTGCAAATCAAATTAAGGTGGAGATTAACAATGTGCTTCAATACATGTACTTAGTAACACACATGCTCTTGTTGATGAGAAGCACCCAAAATGAGCCCCGCAGCTAGCCATCCTCCATTTCTGGACTTGTCCACAGGATTTCCTCGAAAGTCTACTGCAGGATCAGCGTGCGGACCATCGTTCCCACTGTGGCTTGTTGCTAAAACCTGTTACAGTTGAGAGATGATAAAAGAAATAAGATATTACCGATGAAATATGTAGTATCACAGTAGAGATGTTCAGGCAAGCCGTTACCATTATTGAAGAGAGAAACAGAAACAGAGAGCAAAGATCGGTGTTATGTAGACCTTAACTTTACAGAGGAAGAACAGAATGGAGGTGCATTAGGGACTAAGTATTTAGTTCTGTAGTACTCTTAAGAGAATTGTTGAATGAGTTCATGGTTGGAAGGGAATATAAATATGACAAGGGCTGGACATTAGAAGAAGGAAGTGGTCGCACTTTTTTTTCTAGTGGTGAAGAGTGGCTTGTCATTGTTTGTTGTTTGGACTTATCATCATCCTGGGGTTCAGGTCCCAACAGCCACAACCTCGCAAACTTTGGGGAAGTGACAATCCTTGCATTCTAATTTTGCTTCGTATATCTTCTCATCACATCATTATTATGAGATTTCAAACGTCGTCTAAAACCTTTGCTTTGTATCGTTTAAACCAGATGTTTTTTTTTTTCATGTCAGGTAAAGTGGTGTCCTAGACTCCCAGTGATGTATCAACATATTTTATACACAATTCTTTAACGCAAAATGATAACCTAATATATATAAGCTTCATAAAATAACAAGCCCATGATGTGAATCTAGTTCTATTTCCAAACTCAATACCATTAGGCTCGTTTACGTGCTGAATCATAGTTCTGCTACACGCCGAGCCCAAACACCTATAAGTCTAGCAAGATGTTAGAATTAAGCCCAAGTAGGTTTGACAAGATGACAGATCCAATCCCTTTGAGCTCAGCTATACATCGAACCCAATCACCCGTGGGTCTAGCAAGATGCTAGACCTAACCCTTTTAAGCTCAGCTATGCATTGAGCCCAAGTGCAAGTGGGTCTTGCAAAACGTCAGACCTAAACCCCTCAGATTCACATTAAGTCTAAATGTACATGGCCTGACCAAACGCCAGACCTTAAGATAATCATCCCCTAACACTCCTAAGTTTATAAAAGGTCCTTTAAAAGTTGGCTATATATATTTCAATTGATATTAATGTTATAATTGAGTCATTCTCATCAACGTTAAATGTTATGTATAAAATAAGATATAAAAGTCTTATATAGCTCCATTGTTTGTTCATTAACATTAATAATGTGTAAGGATAATTTATAACTCTAGTGTTTGTTTCATCAATATAATGATGCATAAGGATAATTTTCATAAACATTGATGTTGATATAGGAGATTTTTTCCTTACTAAAATATTTAAGAATTCAATCTTTTAAGCAAAACAATAAGATTCAAAGTATAAAGATTATAAATATCTTCTGAACCATTCAGGTAAAAAGATATACGACCTTTATTCTTTTATAATATATTCTTAAAATATTTATTATATAAAAATTAAGAGCAAGAGTTCTTATTCTTAAAGTTTAATATTTTTCTCTTCATTTATTAGAATTTTTTACTATAAAATTACTGACATAATTATTAAAGAGTTACTGAGCCCTATAAAAAAGAGAGATTATTTTACAGTAATAACTGAGATTTCTACCACCATTGCTATTCCTATCTCTAGAAATTACCATTTACTTTTCAAATACTAAAACACTATTTCTGTACATATTGGATCATCACCCAGTAAAGCATACCTTTATCCCCAGGAATCACGTATGTTACTGTTACGTAGAATGAATATTTGTGGTGTCCCCACCATTCTTTGATTTCTTTCAGCAATGATGGCAAATTGGTGACTTCGGAGCAATCAAGTGAGGTTATACTGATACATGCTTATACGCAAGAGAAATAATGCAGAATTAGACAAAAAAAAACTCTCTTGTTTTTTTGTTCTTGATGCAATGGAGGAGAAACGCTGCTTTTAGGCCCTGTTTGGTTTAGATTGAGATAGGTAAGATGACTCTGTGAGAAAAGTTAATTTGAGAGAATTGTTGAGGATGGTAGGGCTAAAACTCTGTGATTTTGTGTTTTGGTAAGATGCATTCCTCAATTATTTTCTCAAAAAGATCATTCTCGTGAGCCAAATTGCTGATTTTCCCTTGATCTCGGCGTTTGGAGAAACGTCTGGTCGTATCGTTCTTGTTTTTTCTTATAGATCATGAACTTTTAGTCTTATCTTAAGGAGCGATTAATTAAGCATTTCAAGTCAATCCCGAAATTGTCTTTTGAACAACTTTGTGAGATGCAAGACCTGATTTACGACAAGAAACCACATCGAATATAATTTTATAGGGACGTTTGGGGTAGAAATCTTAGCAACAAGAGGTTGTGTGTGTCGAATCTCTAATATCTTAAGCTATTAGATAATGTTTTAGAATATAATTTATATTATTTTCGAATACACTTTCTTAAATTAAAGTCATTTGAGCTTGAAAGTTGCACAGACTCGCATTACTTTGTGTTTAATTTTTATCAAATAAATTGGAATGGTAAGATTCGAACTTGTGATCGCTTGGTCATTAAAGCTCTGTACTATGTCAAAGAATCATCCCAACCCAATAACTTAAGCTGTTAGATAAGATTTCAGGATATGATTTATATTATTTTCTAACAAAGTGATATATTGCGAGCTTAAGATATCGAGTCATGGTGGCTAAATCTCCCAGCAAGCTCTGCTTGGTACCCAACCAGATCAAGAGAAGTTATACAGGGCTCATGCTCCCTCTGTCAATGGATGATTTTCTCGTTCAGGTGATATAGAGCAGCTCTAGCTAGGTCTATCTGATCGTTTCTAAACAAAGAGAACGAACAAAAATTCACCTCTCTCTCCCCTTTCCATGACTGTTATCCGGCCGGTAACATGCTTGTCCAGTTCATTTCGGTAGCATGGAGAAGCCATGAATGAGGATTCGAATCCAATCCAATTACATGGAAAAGAAAGCGAAACCCATCCTGATTCCTGACCATTGCTCCCGAGGACAACCGATGATACCTCCATTAATATTCTTGTAAGCCATTTCCATGGAATGGGGGCAAGTCCCTTCCTAATGTTTAGAGGGAAAAAAATAAGATTTGATGACAGTTTTATTTTGCTTCTAGTATTCAATACCGACCATATCACTTCCGTCTAACTTATTCTCTGCTTTCTGTTTCCGAATATAATAATAATAACACGAAGAAGAAGAAGAAGATGTGGTTGGAATTTGGCTGAACGTAGTGCCCACAAGCCATGCTTAAAGAAGGAGCTGTGGCCATCAATGGATGTGGAAATCTGGACGTGGGAAGCTATGGTTACCACTCATCATAGAGTACAAGATGCCACCGCTGGTGAGCATCTTGAAATTTGAATACTCATCGAGACCAGGGTCCCATCGCAAAAAGTTTTTTTGGTCTCTTCGCCAGTTCAAGAACGGGAAATTCGGCACATTTTTTTCAAATGATGAGTCCTTCAATAATAGATGGATGGTATGATGATTATCTAGCTCACCTTTGTCCTCTTGACTCTCCAAAATAAGTGTTGTCAATTTTTAGTTCCGTGATCTGAAAAACGCTGGCGCAAGCAGTGATGGCGA
>Ga0325414_1009465_pt1 | contig 10257 bp, 5 predicted proteins | sample PopdelMetagenome_8_FD_206183 | JGI IMG/M metagenome (GOLD analysis project Ga0325414, IMG submission 206183) | Populus deltoides microbial communities from Bellville, Georgia, United States - Leaf-PdKOR-R3 | ecosystem: Host-associated > Plants > Phyllosphere > Phylloplane/Leaf | place: USA...
AAAAAAAATAAAATCGATATACACATAGCATATTCATAATAATTACCCACATGAAATTACTGTAAATGTAGTTGCTTCAAATTATTATAGAAAATACCTCCTGTAATTAACTTTTAAAGGTAAAAGCCAAGGCATATATATGCTATGCTTAGCTGAATTGACATATTTCATATTCGTAAAACCTGTATATAAAGAAATGACTAGCAATAGGAAAAAAACAACTCCTTGTCGGGATTTGTACATTAATGATGGCCGGAAGGTCTCTTTCTCGGAATGTGGAACGAGAGAAGAGAAACACCCCAAGAGCCCACCATTAAATTCAAAGACATGCGCATATGCTATGCTTAGCTGCAAACACACCTAAATTTAATGGTTGGGTCATAAATTGCAGCAGTCTTGACTGGCATGGCATGCTCACACGACAGCTTTCAGTTGATTCTTGTTGATTCTTCCCCTTACCCTTCACAGCTTGCAGGTTTCAACGGGTCCTTCTTGGATGGCTGAAGCTTCATTAATTTGCTCATCTTCATCTAAATTAATTTGATGATAATATAAATTATGTACTGAAATTTTATTTAATAGTTTAAATTATTAGATTAAAATAATTATTTAATATAATATCAAAACTCAGATGTCTTGGATACCGGCCAAAATAATTATTAGGTTGAAATAAAATGCCCCGGGCACCGGCCGAGCAAGCAAAAATCAGATTACTGCTCTGGTCCGTATAGAATGACCATTGGACATATGAACTGTTAGCATTTATGAAGAGATAGATTTTATGTCGGCACAATTCATTACTCTGATCACTTTACAGACCTCATTAATTTGATCAGCGTTGATCTGGCATGAATTCCCGCCAAATCTGATTCCACAAATTCGTGTTGATCCGTAGCTATAGTAGTGTTCCCATATACTATCAAAAGTATAATCCGGGGTGAGATTTTTTTTATATATTTTTTTATAAATTTAAAAATATAAAATTAATTTGTGAATATTTTATTTTACATTTATTTTTATAACACTACAAGATTTAACAGTTTTACTGACAGAATTTTTCCGTCGATGTAAGATACATATTTCATCGGTAAATTAATTACCGATGAAATCACCGACGGAAATACTCCGTCGGTGAATCTTTTGTTGGTAATTTTTTGTCCGTCGGTAAATCCCTTGGTAATAAAAAAATAAATTTATTCGTTTTATTTCGTTGGTATATCTCTCAGTAATAATTTTTTTATTACCAATGGATTTACCGATGGAATTACCGATGGAATTTCCATCGGTAATTATTTAAAAACATTTTAAAAAAATTCATTTTATAAAATTATAAAATAATTAAATTAACATAAATTAACACTATATAATATATACTCAAAATGCTTGGAAAAAAGAATAAGAAAATCAACTCAAACAAATTTGCAACAAATAAATAAAACAAAAAAATAAATTCAACTAAAAAAATTCATATGAAAAAAATGAAGTTGCAATTGCTAAAAATTTAAAAATCCTATAAATAAATCAACTAAAAATTGATCTCATATGAAAAAAAAATCTCACAACAACATTTATACAATTATTAAGAACAAAAACAATTAAAATAAAATAAATATAGTGAAAAAAATCATGAAAGAAGAAGAAAAAAGAAAAATCTTACCTTAATGTAGTTGTAAGTGAAGCTAAAGAGAGAGAAAAAAATTTCGTTAAGCATGTTAATTAAAAAAAACTAAGAGGATAAAAGAAAAAAAAAGAAGAAGACATACCCAAGCATGAAGGAAAATAGAAGGAGATGAGGAGAGAAAAGAAATAGATAAGAAATGATGTTACATATAGTGAAGAAGAAGAAGAAGACATACCTTAATGATGTTTTTTACATATAATGAAGAAGAAGAAGAAGTAAAAGAACAAGAAGAAAAAGAATAATAATAAGAAATGGGTCTGTCTCTTGTGAAATAAAGGGATTCGGGCTTTTTATTGGAGCGCGTTATCGACGGATTTACCGACGGATAATTGAATATTAATATTTTTTAATTATTCCGTGGGTAATTCCGTCGGTAGTATTTAATTTAAATTTTCAATTTCGTAAAAAGTTTTCAGAAACCGCCAAAAAATTACCGATGATTTTTCCATCCGTCAGTGATTCCCTCTGTAATATTTAAATGAAAAATTTTAATTAATTGAATTTTTTCAGAAAATCATCAAATAACACCGACGACTTTTCAATCCGTCAGTGATTTTGTCTGTAAAGAACAACAATTAACAGTGCAATTGGAAAGTGAACAGTTATGGAGCTCTCTGGAAAATTCCGTCGGTGATTCCCATTGTAATTGACATGATGAACAGTGTTCACAGTTTACCAACAAATTTACCGACGGAATAAATTCCTTCGGTAATTTCGTTGGTAAAAATGATATGTCATCATTTTTTTTTTGCTTTGTTTTAATTTGTTTTCCCACGGTAATTCCCTCGGTATATACCGAGGAAATATTTTCGTTGGTAAAATCTCTCAAAAATTTACTGACGGAAATATTCCCTCGATATTTCGGTTTGTATTTATCAATTTTCTGGTAGTGTAACCTACATTCTCATAAAATATTTTTTTAACTTTTCTACGTGAAATAGCTATATTTATAACATATATCCTCATGAAATATTTCTTAACTTTTTCATGTAGGATAACTATATTTATAGCCTAAATACTCATATGAGATGACTATATATACAGCCTCTATTCACAAAAAAAAATTTAATTTTTTTATGGGATAACTATATATATAGACTACATACGCAAATGTTTTTTAACTTTTTCATATGAGATATTAAAACCTCAAATATTTTTTTTAATTTTTTCAGGTTGATCTAGATCAACCCATATAATTTAAAACCCGACTTCTTGACCAAATCAACCCTCGAGCTAGATTTAATAAGAGTGTGTTTGTTTTTAAGGTAGTTTTTGTGGTTATGGTTTTAAAAAAATAAGTTTAAAAAAAATATGGTTAGTTATGGTTAGTTGGATTTAGATACGTGTTTGGTAAAAATTATAGTTGAAGTTTATGTATAACAAAAAACATGTATCAAATGTTTGGTGGAAGTGTGGTTGCGGTTGCTTTTCAAAATGTTTTTTTACTTAGAAATGAATCAAAATAATATATATTTTTTTATTTTTAAAAAATTATTTTTGATATCAGCGCATCAAAATGATTTGAAAACACAAAAAAAATATATCAATTTGAAGCAAAGAAAAAAATAAAAAAATAAAATTTTTTTTTTCAAAAATACTTTTAAAATATAAAACAAACAAGATTTTATAAAAATCAATTAAAAAAATATATAAAAACTGCCGCACAAAAACTACATTTCAAACTTAATTTTTTTTATTCTACCAACACAGTACAAAATACAATTTACTTTATTACCAAACATCTTACTTACTGTATTTATTTCACCACAAACATAAGAATCGGTGAAAAACAAACGCAGCGAATATACTTTTAAACAGTTAGATGGTTCGGCCTGGTTTTGTTGTCGAGTGAATGATTCTACGCATTTAAAATTTCCTACAAGGAGTGGATTGAAAGTACAATTACTTGGACAAGAAGTTTTGCGAGCTTGACGGGGTCACTTGTCACAGAGATATATGAAGTCCTACGTGGCATGCACGACCTGTCATGGGTGCCAAGAGAGTTTACCTTGTCCCTCTTTGAAGTACACTAATCTGCGAGGAGTCAACGGGAGCCATCTATACGGAAATACTATTCAGAGCGTAGGATTGCTGGCCTGCATGGACTTGACCAGTTAGAATATTCGGTTAGGAAATTTCAAATAAATAATAAATAAAAAGTTGAAATAGCATGGTGAATAATCAAACAAATTTATTTAATTCATTTTTTTAAAAAAAAACTAATTATGAATAAAATTTAGTATTCCATGTAATTATAAAAAAAAATTTCATTCCATAAAAGAATGCCTCTTTAAACACTTTTTTTACTACTCATTTTTTAAATCTTTATTTGGTTGACATCAATGTAACTGCTATATTAATTTCTATATACACTCGAGTATTTTTCTTGTTGAATCAAACATTTCATGAAGCAATAAAAAAAAATATACAAAAATGCTTTCTGAAACCTTAATATTGATGTTTTCTTTATCATTTGACTTAATTATTTTAAAGAATATTATTAATCAAAAGAAGATGAAATATGGTCAAGAACGAGAGGGAGAGATTGAACTCGCTATACTTTTGTAAATGAATGGCTGTAAAGAGTATTTTAACACCACTTTTCTTAGACGATATATTATTAAGATCGATCGAGCGTATTCTTTTATGTTAATCTAATACTTTCAATAAAATTTAATAAATTCATCCGAGTGCTAATCTCATATTATTAAGAATGAGAGTGGTTATAATATGGCGCATTTACTTCCATAATATTTTCAAAACATATTTTCCTTTTCAATATACTATTCTAATAAGGTAAGGTATAAAGGATACTTAAAACTAATATGTAGGTGTTTGTCATAAAATATGCACACTGAACTAACCCACATGAGAATTTCATATGGAGATATCACATATGTCTATGGAAAGGTTCACATTACGATTATATGAATGGTCTTTAGACTTGAGATCACTAAGTTATTTTATATAGGAAGTGTTATGTTTTGATCATATTACATATTATCTTGGTAAAGGTAACAAATTGGTGGACATTGGATATAACATAAACTATATGAAGGTACTTGAGTAATTAAGAGAGGATTCATCACCCTGGGTGAATTAGAAAAAATATTCCACATGTTCTCATATAGTATTAATTGTTAAATCATTGAGCAAGGTGGAATGAAATTTGAAAAGAATTTTAAATTTTATTTAAAGGATCAATGACTATAATGTTGGAAAAAAAATATATGATTTGACATAGCAGATACACTTCATGCTAAAATATGTAAATCAGAATATTATTAATAAATGGATAATAATTGCACTGAGAAAACGGTCACTGAAAGATCAAGTCAAACCACCTATGACTTTTCTAATATTTGAGGGATCATGACATGTTGCTAGACGGTATACTTGATCTTCAAATATAAATTAATCAATTATTAAATTGATAATAAATTAAATTGTTTGATTTATTTAATTCAATTTATTTATAATTATAATTTATATTTGGACCAACATATTAGGAATAATCAAGTAGAGACTTGATTGGTTAAATTTCTAAAATTATTTTAAAATAATATGTGGGTATTATTTAAAGGAAAAATAGATATTTTATCATTTAAAGGATTTTCAGGATTCTCTATAAATATAAAGTTATGCTTCTTATTTTTTATAAGAGATTGTCTATTAAACAAAAAAACTATGGAAGTCACAAAATAAAAAGTTAGCACTCTAAATATAGCAATCTCTCTCTCCTAAATAAAGATTTAGAAAATTTATTACTGATGGTTCGTGTAGATTATCATTGGAGGCTGAATAATTGGACGACTAGTGGTTTGTGACAAACTAGCCTTTAAAAAATTATTCTAACCTGGAGAAGATTAGATCTTTTGATAGTAAATTCTAAATAACTATAAATATGTTTAATAAAATCCTAGAAACTTTCAAATAATAATTTAAATTTATTATTTTCATTGTATATATATATATATATATATATATATATATATATATATATATATATATTTTTGAGAACCCAACAGTAAAAAGATATTAATAGTAAATATATTCAATGATCAAATGATCATAGTACAGGAACTATGTATGTAAATGACCCCGTAGAGTACCAATAATTAAGAAGCTATTAAAACTATGAGACCCTATCAAGATATTAAATTCCTTGGAGACTTGATCAAAACTACCCTTACACTTGGAGGACCTTTTAAGGTTTTACTGAAAAAATAAAATTCCAAACTCACAAGAAATTTTATAGTGCTTGATGGAGTAACTAGTGGAATTTTATTAACTATTTTCCGAGTTAATTTTTTAAAAAATATATATAAATATAACTATAAAAAAAATTAAGTAGAAATATTTTTATTATTTTTGATGGATCATGGATTTCATCTTTTATTTCCTCTTTGTATTTGTTTTTTTCTTTAAAATGAGCTCAAAATTTAAGTAATAAGATCTTCCTGAGCACCAACCATTTCTAAACAAGAAAAAAACACTAAAAAAAAACAACAACTGTCTAAATTATAAACACCCTCTATTCGTTGATAAGTTCCCTTCGTTGACAAGTTTCCCGTTTGATAGCAATGGCCCAGAGAAACGGTCCCACTACTTGAAGCTTCCCTTCGCAATATGGATGGGCCCTACTGTATATATTTGAAGAGAGATTCGGTCCAATTTGTAGATCATCATCTCCCCTGTTTTCAAGATTTCCAACCTAATTCTTAATTTATAGATGGGAGTCCTTTTAAATTTATTAAAAATTTATATAATTATTAATTTCAAAAAATATAAAATTAATTAAAATACATGCAAACTATATTCAAATATTCATATTAATAAGGATAATAATAATTCCAATCTAAAATATGTTGATGAAAATTCCAAATTTTAATTGGGCAGCCATCCCAAAGAAAAATAATATTTAACCGTTTATACATAATTAATTCATTTAATTAGATCAGAATCTAATTCTCCTTTTATTCACTTTTGGTGCATTTGACCTTGTACAATAGCAGGGTGAGAAACTTAATTTTTTTTTTTAATGAGAGGTTCTAATCTGAGATTTATAATTATTTCATAACATAATTCAAATCAGTAACATTAATCAGCTATAATAAATATAACAATTATATATTAATCCTCAATTTATTATCTCGGAAAAGAAAAAAACATTGTCGTATTTGGTGTGCAAGAGACGACGCGGTCTTGAGTTATTAATATGAACCGTGTTGTCTTTTTTCTATTTTGGTACTTTGGTACAGTGCGTAACCGTGTTGTACTGATGGCATGCTTGTAATAATAAGCAATTGAAAGGGCTCTATTATACCTGCTACAATATAAAACAAGGATGGTTCTAACAAGAGCAGACACCATGCACAACACCTCCAGCGATATTGGCACTGTGAACGCTGAAAAAATGTTTCCAAGGGCGTTTTTCTTCCAAAACCTCTTCTTCTTTTTCTTTCGCATTATCTCTAGACAGTTCAGGAACCCAAAAGGTCTGCAAAGAAGCTTTAGCAATGTCCATGCAGCCCATGGAAAATACCAGAAGTATGCTTCTCTTTCTTTTAGATCAGACTTGTCATCCAAGACATTGGTCTTTAATGTGGAAGGAACTTTGCTGAAATCATACTCTTTGTTTCCTTACTTTATGCTTGTGGCTTTTGAAGCTGGAAGCTTATTAAGGGCCCTTATTCTCTTTCTGTTATACCCATTTATTTGCTTAGTTGGTCAAGATATGGGCTTAAAGATAATGGTAATGGTTTGCTTCTTCGGGGTAAAAAAAGAGAGCTTTAGGGTTGGAAGTGCTGTTTTGCCGAAGTTTTTCTTAGAGGATGTTGGGTTGGAGGCATTTGAGGAATTGAAAAGAGGAGGGAGGAAAGTGGCCGTGAGTGATCACTTCCCTCAAGTCATGATTGAAAGTTTCCTGAGAGACTACTTGGATGTTAACTGTGTTGTTGGGAGGGAGCTAAAGACGGGCTGTGGGTATTTTTTGGGACTCTTGGAAGAGAAGAAGAAAGACATGCTAAACTTGGAGGAGATACTCGGAAAGGATAGTGTTATTAGCCATGACGATATCATTGGCATTAGTCAGTTAAATAGCTCTCTTGATCATCCTTTATTTTCCCATTGCAAGGTGAGCTTTTCTTTTTCCGAACATCAATTCATATATATCCTTTGTTTGTTTGTTTTTTTTCTTGAGCCGTAAACCAACATTTTCATGCATTTGCCTTGTGTATATAAGCCACTGAGTCCTTTGTTAAGTGCTATTTGCCTATATATGCATGTTTTGAGAATATATTTTAGCTAGTAACAATTAACGGAAAGGGACACTGAATTGTTTCTTTTTTTATATATAATAAAGGGACATTGATTGATTGATTGATTGATTTTGGTGGAGAGGGGCATTCATTTGATGATAATATTGTTAATTCTTTAACATTTCCTTTATTCTTTGGTACATTTTTAATTAGTTTTCAACTTTGAGACTCGTTTATGAAGGAAAATTGAAAATAACTACTCGAGATTTCTGCTGGTTACATTTTTTTTTTCCTTGCATGACTACTCTAAATTTCTCGTACTTAATGCTGCTTTCTTGCTTTCTCACAACAGGAGATTTACTTGGTCAGAAGGGTAGACAAGAGAAGCTGGCAACACCTCCCAAGAGACAGATACCCTAAACCCCTTATTTTCCACGACGGTAGACTTGCTCTAAGACCAACCCCACTGGCCTCTCTAGCATTATTCATGTGGGTCCCTTTTGGCTTCGTCCTTGCCTTGATCAGGGCCGCTGTGGCTTTATCTCTTCCATACAGCATGTCCATTCCCACACTGACTTTCACTGGGGTTAAAGTAGTGATATCAAAACCCAAATTGTCTTCTTCAGTGCTTCGAAGCTCAAAAGAAAATGAATCCAAAAAAGGCCTCCTTTATGTCTGCAATCATAGAACATTACTAGATCCTCTGTACCTTTCTTTCGCATTAAAGAAAAATTTCACCGCTGTCACATACAGCCTTAGTAGATTGTCAGAGATACTGTCACCAATCAGGACCGTTCGCTTAACTCGTGATCGCGAACAAGATGCAAAGATGATGGAGAGACTGTTAAATCAAGGGGATCTTGCGGTTTGCCCAGAAGGTACCACATGTAGAGAGCCATACCTCTTGAGATTTAGCCCGTTATTTGCTGAGATGAGCGATGACATAGTGCCTGTGGCTTTGGACACCCATGTGAGCATGTTTTATGGCACAACTGCTGGTGGTCTCAAGTGCCTAGACCCACTTTTCTTCCTCATGAACCCTCGACCAAGTTACACTATTCAGTTGCTCGACGGCGTATCTGGACTGTCCACATGCCAGGACAGTGATAAATCAAGATTTGATGTTGCCAATTACGTGCAGAGTGAGATTGGCAAGGCATTGAGCTTTGAGTGCACCAAGCTTACAAGAAGAGACAAGTACTTGATTTTAGCTGGCAATGAAGGCATAACTTGCAACCAACGGTGAAATCCAAATTTTCCTAACCAGATTTGAGCGTCGAGAACGTTCAAATTTGCTGTACGTCAAGGGCACCATTGAAGTGTTTATTGTTGTTGTGGGCGATAGGTGGCACTCTATTTGTTTATTTTAGTTAGTTTTTGTTTTCATTTTTTATAGCTAACTGTAAAACATCAGGCTAATGTCATTTGATGTCCCTTTATTATATCACTCTATTTGTTTATTGTTGTGGGCAGATAGGTCTCGCTTGAGTTTTGACAGGATGTAATTATATGTTAGAACATCCATTTGACATGTTAGAATCAATTTCTAAAGTTGTTCTTGTGAGATAATTTGAGTGATTACTAAGTTCATAGGGTAACACTACAATATGGCACAAATAAAAAAAAATAGTGTAAGAAAATATATTTAGGTTATAAAAAGTTATTTAGTATTATTATATATTAAATCTGACTCAACATGTTAATCTTAAAAAAAATTTACTTGACTTGTTGTTTAGTTCAAATTTAAATTAAATTGTGTGAGAATTATCTTGATATTATCTAATGGACTTAAAGGATTCGAAACCAACCCAAATGATTGGTAAAAAAGTATGATTTAACTTATAAAGTTCAATATGATTTTTTTTGTAATATTAAGACAATGACATATTTAAATGACTTGAACCTTTTAATATAACCTGTAAAATCCACAATGAACTTCATAGGATTTAAGAATTTTTTAAAAAAATATATTTTTTTACTTAATTATATTATAATAAAAATAGAGTCTTGTAAAATTGAGCATAAATTAAATATCGAGATATTTATTTGAGACTGCAATAATCTTAAAGAATTCAAACTAAAATAATTTATAAAGATAAATTCAAAATGAAATTAAGAAGAAAAAAAAGGTGCTCCCAAGTTTTTTAGTATATAAAGTATAATTTGTATTTTTTTAATATTATTTAACTTTACTAATTAATGTAATGACTTTTCTACCCCTAATATTTTCTTTTACATCAATTTTTTTTCCCATAGCGCAGACAACAAATATAGTAATAACTATGTTAACTATCGTGCTGCTTTATTTGTTTACCA
>Ga0325414_1009467_pt1 | contig 10255 bp, 8 predicted proteins | sample PopdelMetagenome_8_FD_206183 | JGI IMG/M metagenome (GOLD analysis project Ga0325414, IMG submission 206183) | Populus deltoides microbial communities from Bellville, Georgia, United States - Leaf-PdKOR-R3 | ecosystem: Host-associated > Plants > Phyllosphere > Phylloplane/Leaf | place: USA...
ACTTCAACAACTCTGTGGGTCTCATGGTAGCTTGGCTAGTCATGAGTGACATTCCAGTTTTTTTTCCTGCAGGTTCAAAAGTCAAATGGTGGACGTCCCATGAATGTATATAAAAAATTTATCATTTTTAAAAAATGATTTTGCACACCTTAAACAAGAAGTTTATGCTTATCTAATACTCCACACAATCATTTAATTTTTATTTACTAGAGTTCTTACAAATTTAAGTTTATAAGCATATAATATGATAACTCATGACAAATATATTATCAATATAATATAACACTAGCATGCATATTAAATATATATCCAAACTTATAGTTGATATTAATTTAAAATTCCAGTAAATATACTAATAAATTAAAATAAAGAAGGTATTTATTTATTAAAATATATGAGATTTTTGTTGTTGTCAATGATTGTCCTTAAAACTTTATTGCTCCTTATTTGTGCAATTATGATATTTATAATATGACTCTCAAGATTCCAACAACGTTATCGTGGTTTAAATGCACTTCTAAACAAAATCTTTGAACCAGAGATTATTTAATTCAAATATCTCTTAATGAGATGAACATAAGATTTAGATCTGAAAGGAAAATCAAAATATAAAAGGATTAGAAAAACACTAAAAATGAGGTGAGGAAGAGTGTATAAAATCTAAAAAATTCAAGTTACAAACTCTTTTTTTTTTATATAGTGAATTTTAAAAGCTAAGTGGTTAAATAATTAATTCTTATTATTTCAACCTTTAATTAGCTACCATAAATTAATAATTAAATATAAAAAAACAAGTATTTTTTGAATAAAAAAATCAAGAATTTTTTAAGATTAATTTCACCTTTACTAATAATTTATTTAATTAAAATAAATTTTCAACACAGAGTACAAGATATGTTATGTACCTAGCTCATATCACAAAAGGTCCAAGTTATAGTGCTACTGCAAAAAAATATTTACTGAGCAGATGTTGACATTTAGGTAAACTTAGTGTGTTTGGCAGTGTGGTAGTGGTTGCTTTTCAAATAGTTTTTCGTGCTGAAATACATGTCAATGATTTTTTTTATTTTTTAAAAATTATTTTTGACATCAGCACATCAAAACGATCCAAAAAGTACAAACCGCACTTTTAATAAAAAAAAATTTAAAATTCAATTAAAAGCAAGTTGAATTGCAGAGCCAAACAAGCTACGAGAAACCAATTTCAAGTACTTTTAACGCATTTATATGTATTATGAAGCATGTACTCCATTATATCTATAGCTTATTTTTTACTCGTAATTGAGTCTTTTACAAGTGGAGGAGATTAACGTAGGGCATGTGGCTGAAGAGTTCATGGACCAACTTGATAGGCAGCAGCCTAAAAATACAACTTGGAAGGGAAAACATAATTTTTTTTATAACTTGAGGTGTTCTGATCAATTTACATGCATTATAATTAATTTTCGGGTTCACTGAACACCTTGCAAGTCGAGTGGACAGGTAAAGTACCACGGGAATGACAAATATACACATAAAAAATTGAATCCGGGTGCAGAGAAAGGGAATCAGACCCCTCCCCTATTAGGCCACGAATTCAAGTGCGGAAACACATGTTATTGCTTTATCGGGCCTAACTTTTTTTTTTTTCAGCATATGGTTTACTAGGGAAGACTATTTAAACTATAATTTTGATATTGAATAATTAGCTGAAAATTATTGTTTTTTTTTACAAATATATATATATATATATATATATATAAAAGAAAATAAAAAAAATCTAAAGGGAGGGGCTTAGGCTTAGTAGAAATTAATTGGCCCATAAACAAAAAGTGGGTCACCGAAGACGATAGACCTAGGTGAGAGCCCATGATAAAGTTTCAAAACTGAAGTCTTCGTCCTTACCTCTTCAAACTTCAAAGTGAGGAAAAAAGAAAGCAGAGAGAGTGAATGGAGAAGAAGAGCAGCAGAGACAGAGACGGCGAGATGGGTGGTGGCGCAGCCCATGCCAGACCCCTTCCTCCTCCCAGTCGGGCCCATCCTCCTCCTCCTCCTCCTCGTCCCCGCATCGAACCTATCGATCGTGAAAAGGTCTACCTTAGCCTATATAGTACTGTTTGTTCTCTCTTTCAATAGTGTATATTTTTGAAGTCGTGGACTGATATTTATGCTTTTTATTTGTTGAAAATGCAGACTTGTCCTTTATTACTTCGAGTTTTCACTAAGGTACTTGCAATTTTTTTTTAATAGAGATTTCGACTTCGATTTTTAGTGTTCTATAATGCTAAGAAAGGTGTTTTTTTTTTCCTTTTCATTTTTCTCTGCGCAAAGTAATTTAAAGCTACAACTGCATGTATAATGTGTTTTCTGAAATGGGTAAATAACCGAAAGGGCCTTTGTTTTTTTAAATTCTAGGGTTTAATTGTTTAGCATCTGGTTATGCCTTATTTTGAAATTAAGGCATTTGATGATGGATTACTATAATGGAGAATTGGAGTGATGCAATCTGTGCAGGTACTAGGGTAGAGGAGCTGTGGATTCTAGTGAAAATTACAGGAATTGATTTACATGTTGTGAAAATTCCCTTAGGAAAGCTACCAAACTCATTGGAATTGGTTCGTGAGATATATTTCATGAATTTTAAAGGAATTTGGATATTAGGTATTGGTGATGGTAACTTTCCCTTCCAAAAGAAGGCTCTAAAAGAACTGGAGGCAGGTGGCCAGTTCAAAGAGCATTATTTCTTTGAACCAATAATGTATATAGCTTTGGGTGATTATATTATAGTGCAAAGGAATTTGCTTTGCTATTACCTTTAGCCTGAAGTAAGGTTAGTTAAGGGGTTTTCCCTCGTTTTCTTTTTCTTCCCCTTCTCCTTTATCAAGCTCTTCAAGGATCATTCTGCCATTCAATTTAGAGTTAGTGTGAGCAATCTCACCTTTGTATTAATAAGAAATAGCTTGGAATCGGATCAGAGATCAGTAATAACACAGCCAATTTTTTGAATTGTGATTTATTAATGAATAGATACCACGAACTTGTTGTTGAAATAATCAAATATTATCTGACCTCGTGAATAAGCATCAAGCTTGAATGGAATCACTTACTAAATTGATGAATTCACTTTGTATCTGATTTTCATTCTTATTTTCTGCAGATTGGAAGTCATCATAAGCCAGAAGATTTTGCTGTGAGAGGCAAGGAACCAAAAGATGAGGTTCAAATTTATACATGGAAAGATGCAACACTTCGCGAGTTAACTGATCTTGTATGTTGGTTCTTATCCTTCCTGTTTACCCCCTTTCTAAAATAAGATGGATAAAGAAAAAGAAAAAACAAAGACCTTCCCATCAATGGTTGAGAGAGCAATTTTTCTGTGTAGTTAATTCTAGTTTTTCTTTATCAGGTCAAAGAGGTTGCTCCAGAGGCAAGGAGAAGAAATGCAAAGCTGTCATTTGCTTTTGTTTATCCTGATAAACATGGCCGTTTTGTGTTGAGAGTGGTATGTGCTTCTTTTTTAACTGATGTTTCTATTTCCCCAAATCCCCTTTTCTTTTTCCTAGTTCTGAACTATCTTATGCCATGTTTTACCTGCCAGAGTTCTGGGCATACAGCCCCACTCATTAATTGAAACAAATCGCATACTACAAAAGTTACTTTAAACACACATGTATATAGAAATTTCCCGATTGTTTATAGAAAGTCGTCTACCTCATTGCCTTTAACTTTATTTTTTTTAGGTGGGGATGACACATTCAAGTGGGAGACGACCAGATGATCTCAAGGCATTGGCCGAACTCAATTTCCAGGTAAAACTAAAATGTTCTAGTTTGCAGAATCATCCAAAAGCTTAATATTGGGTTTCTCATTGTTTTTGTTCCCATACTGTAGATCGGAGATTACTTGGATGTAGCAATCATGTGAGGTGGAAGAATTTTTATAAATGGAGTACCAATGCTATTGTGTAACTGATTTTAGAAAGGCTAGCATTTGTTAGAGTTTCAAGGTGGATTGATGCTATTGTACCAGAACAGGTGTCCACATACTTCATTTTGCTTGTGTTTGGAATATGAATGCCGAAGGGATGTTACAATGAACTTCTGTAAGAATGCTAGTATTGCAATATTATCACATTATGGTTTGTCTATACTAGCCTTCCCACAAGTTGCACCAAATTTTTTTAAAACATAAAAATTGGTTTTTTTTTGGCATGGTTATGATCCAGTAAATTAAATTTGAAAACTCATATGAGACTTTGTATTTTTTGAAACTATTTTTTATTTAATAACATAATAAAAAAAACAAAAATGCAAAAGTAACTATATTTTATAAATTGTAAGCATTGTTTCTTAAAAAAAAAAATGCTATTATAGTCTTAAAAACAAATTTAAAATGAAACATGGTATATGATTGAAGAAAAAATATTAATAAATGTGATAAAATTATATAAAAAATGTATTAAAACTCTTAAACAACATAAATAAATTTTAGTGTAATTAAATATCAAGTTTTTTTATTCATATTAGGCATATAATAATTAGAAAAAATAAATTAAAATTCCTATAAAAACCCATAGTATTTTATGAGAAACATGATAAAATTGAAAAATAATTTTTATAGTGTATTTAAATCTAAATCCAAAAGAAAAAAGGAAAAACCAATCACTAACTAAATGCTGATGATATGGATCAATTTATTAACACCAAGTACTTATTACACCTTATAAATGGACCTATCCACAAACATCAAGGATTTATTAAATGTTCCAAATGGACCCATCACAAGATTCAAAGTGAAGGATTTGAAAAAAACATTGAATGGACTAATTGTGCTAATTCTGGCCAAAGCTAAACTTGGGGATCTTTTAGAGCATTAAGAGGACACCTTAATACATTTAATCCACATGCAAGAGGAATACAGTCCATTCATATTTAGGCCATGAAGTTTCGACAACAAGACTACTAATTTTGTATTAGTTTCTGCTAAATTTGTTTTGTAATGTTTCTATGTGTTTTGTGGATTCCTAATTAGTTTTAAATTTCTTATTATGTGTGGGAATATTAATTATTTCTTTTAAATATTTATTATTTTTATTTTATTTTATTTGTCAGGCGAGGAGAAAAACATAGTAAAAAAATCTAAGTTATCCGTTTTCTTAAAAAATAAAAAATAAATACAAAGTTGAGATTAACTAAATATGAAGATAAATTCATATCAGAAATTGAGAATAAAAAACAATTAAAAACAGAAAATAAAAACATAACATTGAAGTATAAAATAAATAAATAAAATTCCATGCACCCAGGCCAGGCTTTTATTTATTTATTTATTTTTGAGTAGTTATAAACTTTTTTTTATTAGCAAATTCTATGGTAACATAATATTCTCAAACACTCTCATAAATAAAACAAAAAGAAAAGAAAATTAAAAAGTGAGCCAATAAACATAAATTTTACCATAAAAGTCGAACCTACAGTCCAAGCCTAGAAATATTCACCTGTCTCCTTGGGCACATGAACTTGATTATCATTTACGCCAATATATTTTAAACAAGCCATCTTACTAATATAATTTCTTAAGAGTATAATATTAAATTACAACGAATATTTGTCTTAGAGGAGTTCAAGCCGGTGATCTCTCATCAGAGCAACACGCAAAGAGTTGTTATTTAATGATTAAAAAAATATATTAACCATTTTCACTGAACAGTGAAACTGACCCAAGCCAGTTTTATGTTTTAGGGATTCTTCAAGTGTATGGATTCTCATGGTAAATGATAAAGAAATACTTGAAGTTGCGCTTGATGTTCCGGCATTCTTATGCTTACAAACTGTTGGCACCAAGGAAATCTATCGATGAACTTGTGAAAACATTAGATTTGTCATAGTTCTAGTATTGGGTGTTAGCTGTGCCGGAAAAAAAACCCAGCCAAGCAGCAACTGTGGTGTTCCTTTTGCCAATGATAACAGCAAGAGAATAATTCATTATTCCAGCACACACTCAGCGGATTATAGAGCTCATAACATACAAACTGCTCTCAGCTTCTAATTAACAAGCCTGTGATAGGTCGATGTATATATAAAACATGTACATACTTGCATATACAATATTAGCACAATCACTAGGATACACTCTAGTGTGCACAGCATCTGAAAATCTCTCCTCCACGGTTGTTCGCCAAACTCTTCGCTGCCAAACTTACAAGTTAGTAGCAGTTGTACTGTATATCCCTTAAATGGACAGTTCCTGCATTCGATAGCCGTGAATATTACCATGATGCACAGCATATTGTCTCTTCAAGGATGAAGACTGAAACAACGTTTTGAGTCCTAGCTATTTATATCAAGTATCAAGCATGAGACACTTTAGAGTTTAAGCAGACTGGAGGGTAGACGGTATTTACCTCTAATCAAGCTTCGCTTCCTTCTGGCAGTGTAATCAAGCGTGTTTTTGAATCGTACACCAATTCAGTTGAGCAACTGAAGCAAAATATTGCAGCAACGTCACTAATCAAAGTCACAAGGTCCATTGAGCAATGTGGTCAGCAAATAACATGGAACTTACTTTGAGCATTTAAGGGTGTTGGAGGTTCCACCACTTGAAATAGACAATATGGTTCCAAAGAAGGAGCCGTTCTCCGTGCCACAGTTGGGACAGGGGCCCTATAAACATGGCATTCATCATCAGTAATATTGCAATGTGCAGCTTGTTGACACTATGTGGCTAATGCTTATTAGAGTCTTAGGAAAAAATATATCAGCGCAATTTTACCTTCAAGATCAAAAAGTCTTTCACAATCGCATTTGTTAGTGTCAGAGCTAACCAAACAATGAGGGGCACTGCAGCAAACCAGGTGAAAAGGAAACTGAACGGCTCTGGGAGCTGCAGCGCATCAATTAACAAAATCATAGAAATGTCAAAGATCAATTGAAGATCCAAGTAATGATTTTATTTCATTTTTTAAACTTTTTGACAGGCCATTTGTAAGTGCAAAAGTATCTCTCTAATATGAAAGAAAGACGAGCAATCAATCCAGTCTCACCGGTGATCAGTGCTTTAATCATAAAGTCTTGAGAGGAAATTATGATTTACCTCCAAAAGATAAGTGATTTCAAAACCAGTGAGATCATCCAAGAAGAAAAACCTGTCAAGACAACCCAAGGAAAATTATATCCCACCAGTTGCTGGAAAAATAGATCAAAATCTCAAGTAAAACTTTTGCCATGATTTGGAAGGAGCCTCCTTCATTTACACACAATAAACAAACAGAAGGAAAGGGAAGGCTTAATTAATTAATTATTTATTGTATTTTTTTTTATCAGATTCTACCCAACAGCTTTAGTTCTTTCAAGAGACAGAAGAATATTTGTTACTTACAAGCCTAGTGCAACAACAGTTGCCGGGACGTTCAGCAGGAACATCTTCAAATAGTCAACAGACAGGTCACTATAAACCTGTGGGAAGAAAGTTGGCAGCACATGTTAGGTTAATTCCTGCTTGTCGTTAGGAACACATGCAGAGATTACTTGTCCAGAATACAAAGTAGTGCGCATGGTCATTGCCCAGAATACAAAGTAGTGCGCATGGTCATTGCCCAGAATTAGGAGCAGAAGAAGTAAGGAAATATTTATAGACAAACGCACCTTTCTACTACGAAGACTGCATCTTGGACCTTCAACAACTATTTCGCTGCCTTCTGTCTGTATGAAAATTATGACAAACATTTTATAATTAGAACTAGCAGCATAATCTCAATTCAAGCAGCAAACATTTTATAGTTGGAAAGATGTAGTAAATTGATCTGAAATGACTGAAGTATAGAGGATGATGAATGATAACTGAATTCTTTCAAACTTTTTGTTTGCATTCTGTCAAGCACAGGTATAGTTGAAATTTAACATTGGTGTGGTGATAGTTGTGGAAAAGTACGCAGAGACATGAAAATAGCCAAGTGAAATTAATAACCTTTAATTTGATCTTCAGTTTATCAAACTCATCATCACTCAAGATTGGATTCCCTGATACATAAGCAAGAGAGGCTTCAAGAAACTTCTGTTCATCAGAACCTGTGATGCATTATAGAAATACAGCAAAAGCCATTAATTAAAAGGAAATAGGTGTTAAAAACTTTTCCAATTCAGAAGGACTAGTTCCATAAACAAATAGGGCTGCGGGGACTTGATTATGAAAAGCCCATACTTAGCATAACCACGCTGCTTCCTTGCCACATTAGTTCCTCCTTGAGATTATCAAATTCTTCATTTGACATTATAGCTTTCCCATCATAATAAAATGCCTACAAAGGGCACAGAAGTAAACTTAATCACACCTGTTCTTTGTACAGTCATTATGCATTTGAGAGAGAAGAACACAGAGGAAAATACTGATTCTCCCTACTTGTAGCGCTTGCAGAAAATCTTGCTCCATTTCACCCAACGACTTCTTGCCTTTCTTGTCTATGCTACAATATTGCAGGATCTTACCATCATCCATGTCATCTTCTTGGACTTGATCTGAAAAAGAATGCTGGGAGTCAGCAAATGCTCCTTTGCCGCCTTCTTTTTTATTTTATAATATTGATGAATTTCATTTATAATCAAGGCACCAAATCAGAAGAAATGTCATTAAACTATGTAAACACAAAAAAAATGGTTGATCGATTAATCTCTTATAGAACAAACAAACAAATCACTGTGATAAAACAAAACTAATATAATTGACAAAATTTAAAAGCAACATGCATGGTTCAAAGAGAGGATGACACAAACCAGTTTGCTGGTCAGCAGTGGCCTTGGTAGGAAGAAAAAGCATTCTTCCGCGAAGAGAAAACTGTTTTCCATTGAGTTGAACCCTGGTAGAGCAAGAAGGAGATGATAAGGATGGCAATGATGAAGATGAAGAGATGATTGGTTTTTGAATAGGAGCAGTGAAGACTCGAGGAGATGTCAAATTGAAGGCTAATTTGCTAGCCATTGAAACAGAAGGGAAAAAGGAACAGTATGGTTACTCTGTGGTGTGGTTTCTGGTGAGAGTTTGTATCGTGGATTTTGGTTAGCGGAGGTGTCGTTTTTGTGATATGAGAATTGGAAAAGGATAAGGCGATGGATAAATGTGTGGAGGGAAATGTAACGGCTTTTTCAAAAGATCAAATACTGTGTTTTTGTTTAGCCAATGCAGCTTACAAAATCTGCCATGTCATTGTTTCGGACCGACGTGTGCATGGGTGGTATGATTACGTGCTCTTATACGTGTCGTCACGTGGAGTAATGGGCTCGTTTGTGGGATTTGTTTTTGCACATGGGGCATTGATGGTGGTCATGATCTAGGCTTGGTTGTAAAGGCTACGGTTACGTACTTTTGGTTTGGGTTGGGTTGAGTGCTTTCGGCTCTAGCTGTGTTTCAACTTCAGCCCAAATATTTAGCCCATCCTCCTACATTGTCAGACTTTACTAATATATACATATAGTATTATCCTTGAATTTCATCATTCCTCGTGGTTTGCTTTTCATATTATTCCATTCTCGTAATTCATGTCATGGGTTTAGTTAATTAAGTTAATTTGAGATTTTTTTTAGTAATTAGATTTTTTTTTCAATTTTATCATTAATATTAAATTGATTAGGAATTAAACTTTATGATTTATTTCATTTTACTTTCTGTTAGGTCATCCAAGTCTTATAATCCAAATCACGAGTTTTGTGGGTTAATATGGGTTGAATCATGTTATTTTATTGTGTCATTTTTTTTTAAAATAGATTTTTTTTCAATTTCATTTTTCAACAATGAATCGATTAAAAATTGTACCTCATAATTTATTATAATTTACTTTATATAAAGTTATTCTAGTCTTATAACTAAAGTATGAGTTTGATAGGATAACCCAAGTTATTTTTTTGGTTTGCTTTCTATGAGGTTATTTCGGTCTCATGATCTAGATCATGAGTTTGAGAGGTTAACACGAGCTATTTTTTAATTGATTTTTTTTAATTTTATCATTCAACATTGAGTTAATTGAGAATTGTGCTTCATAATTTATTTTAATTTTATTTTTATGGAGTTATATTGGTCTCATGACTCATGTCGTGAATTTTATAGGTTAACTCCAACTAACTCGGATGATTTTTTTTTTTATAAATTTTTAATTGATTTTTTTTTTAATTTTATCTTTTAATATTGAGTTGATTGAAAATTAGATTTTATAGTTTGTTTTTATTTACTTTATATAAGGTTATTATGGTCTCATGATCCAGGTTGTGAATTTGACATATTAACCTAA
>Ga0325414_1009469_pt1 | contig 10252 bp, 9 predicted proteins | sample PopdelMetagenome_8_FD_206183 | JGI IMG/M metagenome (GOLD analysis project Ga0325414, IMG submission 206183) | Populus deltoides microbial communities from Bellville, Georgia, United States - Leaf-PdKOR-R3 | ecosystem: Host-associated > Plants > Phyllosphere > Phylloplane/Leaf | place: USA...
ATTGTTTAATCCTTACATCAATATCACATCCCAAAACTCTCTTCAACTCCTTTTCTGTTATTATTCTCTTCAAATCTGTCTTTATTTGTAATTTATATAATCCACCTCCCTGTGGTTCGACCCCGGTTTTGCCGGGTTATTTATTACTTCGACACTCCTGCACTTGGGAGAAGACATCAATCTTTTGGTCGTGACACCTGGCCCCCTTGTCGGGTCTCTGGTTTGATGGCTCTTTCCTGGGAATGGAATGGGCTCAGTGTGGGTTTGCTTGTTGGTATGCTGGACTGGAGTATTCTAGCATCCTTGTGCTAGTTTTGCGTTGCTCTCGGACTTGTACCTTCTAGGCTTGCGGAAGCTTCTGCCTGCTGCTTTGTTAGGGCGTTGTCTATTTGGGTGAGGTTCTCTCCCCAATGTCCAGACTGTCTAGTCTGCTGGAGCTGCTGTATGAATGTTTTATGTATGCTTATTACCAAATGGTTTTTGATGCTTGTTCAAGGGAGCATGTTCCCTTTGATTGTTGGTTTGTTCAAGGGAGCCTGTTCCCTCTGATTTTTGTTTAGCAAGTTTGTCTTGCCTATGTTTTGTTCAAGGGACTTTGTTCCCTTTTCTTGTATTGCTGGTCTCCAGCGTATTTTTGATCTATAATATTCTTACATTTGATGTTTCGGATAGTAGTTGATTAATACGTTAAGTATTTGGATTTCTTCTCAATCTAAAGAACTCCAAATTCACTAAGATGGTCTTGAATAACTGTGACACGATCAAAAGATTAATGTCTTATCCCAAGTGTAGGAGTGTCGAAGTAATAAATAACCCGGCAAGAACGGGGTCGAACCATAGGAAGGTGAACTATATAAAATTATAAATAACAAATGAAAAGGAGTTGAAGAGAACTTTTGAGATGTGATATTGATGTGAGTATTAATCAAAGATAAAAGCAATTGTCAAGGTTAGAGGATCCACTAATAGTATTAGAAATAAATATAGTATAAACTCTTTTTATTAATCAACTGGAAACCATACACAAAGGAGGTTCCAATCGGATGATTTATCCTTAATAGTTCATTATAAATTTTAACATGATCATATTAATTATCTTATTTTAGTAACACCATACTTTTAAATATTGTCAGGAATTCATGATGTTAACTTATGTTAATAACAAATCAAGTTCCTTTCATAGCACAGGTGTCGGTTATACCATATAGTAGGCTATGAAAGTCCCAAGTATTTATTGTACCAAGGGTTGTACAACACAAATCTAGATTAATCATTTAACAAGCAAGGTATTAAGAATTAGTAAGATAAAAAGATAAGACATGTTAATAACAAACTTTCTTGGTTATAAACACTGAAGTCCATATTGAGTTTATATTATACCTATTCTAACACCATTGGTGAAACCTTTTCACCTTGACATAATAAACTTAGCTAAACATTATGAAGAAGAGAAACATAAGTAAACTAGATAAGAACATAGTTATCATGAAAAGCATAAACAAGAGATTAATAAAAGAAAAACTTAAAAATTACAAAAATATAAAGAAAGAAAGCAAGAATATGATCTTGATATGAAAGCCAAGATGTCTAAATTTATGGCAAATGCCTCCTTTTATAGGCTAAAATTCAGAATTATTGATTTGATGACTAATTATTAAGTGGGTGGCCACCTCTTGACTTGATGACAACCATTATCTTCTTGTCTGAACACAACGTCATTGCTAACGTCAAACTTTGAATAAATAGTCTGCATGAAAGTTCTTGGCATTTGTCTCGGCTTTCCAACAAAACACGAATGAGCTCATTTGGACTTTTAGAGCTCGAGATATGGGTTGAACACTGAATAGTGTCTGGGCTGCAGAACAGATTCCGACTTCTCTTTTGTTGCTAAAATTTGAACTTGAAAACAGCCATTGTGAATCTTGGACTCTTCATGAAAGTTTTAGGCCTATGTCTTATCTTTCCATCCATATAAACCAGACCTAAATCCATTTTCTACAGCTCCAGTTATGATCCAATAACCGAATGATGTTCCAGTTTGAATTGAACCAGCATCTTTTCTTTAAGCTTAGCCATCTCTGTCTTTTCACTTTCAATAGTTAAACATATCAATCAATCATTTAAATTATGAGATATGCCTGCATTCAAAATTAGTATTTACCATAAATTAAAGATATCTTATGTTATCAGACTTGTTATTAGAAAACATGCTTAAGTTAGGGAATTTAATGATACTTTAAGTGCAATACGATGATATAAAACATTGATAAAATATACTTTTAAGTACTAATTAAACTGCAAGAAAAACAATCCCAATTGGGGGAACTTTAAAATCCTCCAATGGTAAATTCAGTGTCTTAGAAAATATCAAAGTCGTAGAGAATTGGAAAATAGTGAACCTTTCTTATGAAGCTTTTAGGATGTATTTATAGCCTATAAATCTTATTTCCGTGTAAAAAAAGAAGGCTTGTAGTGTAATTACCTTGATAGCACTAAAAGGAGAATAAATATCCCTTACTTGATAAGAATATGGTAGGTCTTTAAAGGACTTTGATACACCTAAAAAGGTGTAGAAAGATTGGAGTTTAAAACATCAATTAACTAGTAAAGAGACTAGAGTTTAAGACATCAAAACCAAACGAGGTCGGTTAGACCCACGCTACCTTAGGCTTGGCATATTGTTGAGTCCAAGTGCCTTGGACTTGGCTGACTGCCAAATCCAAGTGTATTGGGTCTGGCATACATGCAGACCCACGCTACCTTAGAGTTGGCGCACTACCAAGTCCAAACATATTAGGTCAGGCATGTGTGCCAGACCCATACTACCTTGGACTTAGCGCCCTACCAAGTACAAGTGTATTGGGTTTGGCATGTATGTGAGACCCATGCTACCTTGGGCTTGTTGTACTGTTGAGTCCATGTGCCTTGGACTTGGCTGATTGCCAAATCCAAGTGTATTGGGTCTGGCATACATGCCAGATCCGCGCCACCTTGGACTTGGTGCATTGCCAAGACCAAACGTCTTGGATTTGGCTAACTACGAAGTCCAAGTGTATTGGGTTTGACATGCATGCTATACCCACACTACTTAGGACTTGGTGTACTACCAAGTGCAAGCATACGAGGTCCGACATGCAAGGCGGACCCACACCACCTTGAACTTGACATACTGCCAAGTCTAAACACTTTGGGTTTGATATATGTGCCAAACTCATACGTTCACAATAAATAAATAAATATAATTGACTCATCAAAAAGCATTTTCTATTTTCATCATTTTTTTTAAATTCAACATTTTACATTGTATTGGCTGAGAATTGGGTTTTAAAATTTGTTTTAATTAACTTGTTATGGTAGCAGTTTAGATGATGATTTCTGAGGCGGCAGGGGCTTAGTTTTCCTTGACTATTTCTGAGTCAACACCGGTTGTGTGCGCTTATGAATCCATACGTCAGCTATGGAAGTTGTTTCTAAATCGGCATCGACTCAGATTTAATTGACTCTTTATTAGTCAACAGGGGCTGCGTGCGCTGAAGAATCCATGCGTCAGCTCTACAAGTAGTTTCGGTGATGATTTTTTAGTACGCAGCAACTCGATTTTCCTTTACTATTTTTGAGTCAAAAGAGGTTGTGTGCACTCATGAATCCCGGTGTCAGCTCTGGAAATAGTTTTGGGGATGATTTCTGAGTTGGCACGGACTCAGTTTCCTTGACTATTTCTAAGTTAGTAAGGGCAGTGTGCGCTGACGAATCCAAGCATAAGCTCTATAAGTAGTTTTATTGATGATTTCTAAATCGGCATCGACTCAGTTTTCCTTGACTATTTGTGAGTTAACAAGGGCTTTGTACAGTTATGAATCCATGTGTCATCTCTTGAAGTAGTTTCAGTGATGATTTCTTAGTCGACAGGGACTCAGTTTTTCGTGACTCTGTGAGAGTCAACAGTGGCTGTGTGCGTTGACGAATCCATATGTCAGCTATAGAAGCAGTTTCGGTGATGACTGAGGCGGCGACGACTCAGTTTCCTCGACTATTTCTTAGTCAACAACGAATGTGTGCGCTAACGAATCCATACATCAGCTATAGAAGCTGTTTCGTTGATGATTTCTAAATCGGCGTCGACTAATATTTCCTTGGCTATTTTTGAGTCAACAGGGGCTGTGTGCACTGACGAATCCATTCGTCGGCTCTTAAAGCTGTTTCTATGATGAATTCTGAGGCGGCAAGGACTCAGTTTTCCATGAATATTTCCGAGTAAATAGGGGTTGTGTACGCTGATAAATCCAAGGGTCATCTCTGCAAGAAGTTTTGTTGATGATTTCTGAATTGGCATCGATTGAGTTTTCCTTGACTATTTGAAAGTCTACAGTGGTTGTGTGCGCTGACGAATCCATACATTAGCTATGGAAGCAGTTTTGATGATGATTTCTGAGGCGGCATTGACTCAGATTTACTCGACTATTTCTCAGTCAACAGAGGCTTCGTGCGCTGATGAATCCATGTGTCAGCTCTTGAAGCAGTTTTAGTGATGATTTCTGAGTCGGCAATGACTTAGTTTTCCATGAATATTTCTTAGTCAATAGGGGTTGTGTGCGCCAAGGAATCCATGCGTCAGCTCTTGAAATAGTTTCGGTGATGATTTATGAGTCAGTAGCGACTCAGATTTCCTTGACTATATTTGAGTCAACCGGGGCTGTATGTGCTGATGAATCCATGCGTCAGCTCTTGAAGCAGTTTCGGTGATGATTTTTTAGTCGGCAGCGACATAGTTTTCCTTGAATATTTCTAAGTAAACACGGGTTTTGTGCGCTGTCGAATCCAAGTATCAACCCTGCAAGCAGTTTCGATGATGATTTCTGAGGCAGCAGCGACGTAGTTTTCCTTGACTATTTCTGAGTCAACAGCGGCTATGTGTGCTAACGAATCCATTCGTCAGCTCTAGAAGCTATTTCTTTGATGATTTCTGAATCGGCATCGACTCAGATTTCCTCGACTATTTCTGAGTCAACAAGGGTTGCGTGCACTGATGAATACATGCATCAGCTCTAGAATCTATTTCGGTAATGATTTCTAAGTACATAGTGACTCAGTTTTCCTATGTGCGTTCTCGAATCCATGTGTCATCACAGGAAATAGTTTCGGTGATGATTTCTGAGTCGATAGCGATTCAGTTTTCCTTGAATATTTGTGAGTGAACAGGGGTTGTGTCCACTGAGGAATCCATACATCAGCTCTGGAAAAAGTTTCGGTGATGATTTATGAGTCGGCAGCGACTCAGTTTTCCTTGACTATTTCTTAGTCAAAATGGGCTGTGTGCGGTCACAAATCCATGTGTCATCACAAGAAACAGTTTTGGTGATGATTTCTGAGTCGACAACGACTTAGTTTTCCTTGACTATTTATGAGTCAACAAGGGCTGTTTCAGTGATGATTTCTGAGTACGTAGCGACTCGGTTTTCCTTGACTATTTATGAGTCAACAAGGGCTGTATGGGCTGACGAATCCAAGCGTCAACTCTACAAGCAGTTTCGGTGATGATTTTTGAGTCTACGGCGACTCAGTTTTCCTTGAATATTTTTTAGTGAACAAGGGTTGTGTGCACTGACGAATCGAAGCGTCAGCTCAGCAAGTAGTTTCGGTGATGATTTCTTCGGCATCGACTCCATTTTCCTTGACTATTTGTGAGTCAACAGAGGCTGTATGCACTGACGAATCCATATCTCCTCTTAAAGTTGTTTTTGTGATGAATTCTGAGGCGGCAGGGACTCAGTTGTCCTTAAATATTTCCGAGTAAACAGGGGATGTGTGCGCTGACGAATCCAATGGTCATCTCTGCAAGCAGTTTTGTTGATGATTTCTGAATTGGCATCGACTGAGTTTTCCTTGACTATTTGAAAGTCTACAGTGGTTGTGTGCGCTGACGAATCCATACATCAGCTATGGAAGCAGTTTCGGTGATAATTTTTGAGGCGGCATCGACTCAGATTTCCTCGACTATTTCTCAGTCAACAGAGGCTTCGTGTGCTGACGAATCCATGTGTCAGCTCTTGAAGCAGTTTCAGTGATGATTTCTGAGAAGGCAGCGACTCAGTTTTCCATGAATATTTCTTAGTCAATAGGGGCTGTATGCGCCGAGGAATCCATGCTTCAACTCTTGAAACAGTTTCAGTGATGATTTATGAGTCGGTATGACTCAGATTTCTGTGACTATATTTGAGTCAACCGGGGCTGTGTGCGCTGATGAATCCATGCATCAGCTCTTGAAGCAGTTTCGGTGATGATTTCATTGTTGGCAGCGACACACTTTTCCTTGAATATTTCTGAGTAAACAGGGGCTCTGTGCGCTATCAATTCCAATCATCAGCCCTCCAAACAGTTTCGATGATGAATTCTGTGGCAACAGTGACACAGTTTTCCTTGACTATTTCTGAGTCAATAGCGGCTGTGTGCGCTGATGAATCCATTCATCAACTCTAGAAGCTGTTTCTTTGACGATTTCTAAATCGGCATTGGCATCGACTCAGATTTCCTTGACTATTTTTTAGTCAACATGGGCTGTGTGCGTTGACGAATCCATGCGTAAGCTCTGGAAGCAGTTTTGGTGATCATTTCTGAGTCGGCATCAACTCAGATTTTCTCGACTATTTTTGAGTCAACAGGGGCTACGTGCACTAATGAATCCATTCATATGCTCTGGAAGCTGTTTCGGTAATGATTTCTGAGTACACAACGACTCAGTTTTCCTTGACTATTTCTTGAGTCAAAATGGGCTGCGTTCGATCATGAATCCATGCGTCATCACAGGAAACAGTTTTGGTGATGATTTCTGAGTCAGTAGTGACTCAGTTTTCCTTGACTATTTATGAGTCAACAAAGGCTGCGTGCACTGATGAATCCAAGCACCAGCTCTGTAAGCAGTATCGTTTATGATTTCTGAGTACACAGCAACTCAGTTTTCCTTGACTATTTATGAGTCAAAATGGGTTGTGTGCGGTCACGAATTCATGTGTCATCATAGGAAATAGTTTCGGTGATGATTTTTGAGTCGGCAGCGACTTAGTTTTCCTCGACTGTTTATGAGTCAACATGGGTTGCGTGCAGTGATGAATCCAAGCGCAGCATTGCAAGCAGTTTTGTTGATGATTTCTGAATCGGTATCGACTCAGATTTCCTATACTATTTCTGAGTCAACCGGGGCATCGTGCGCTGATGTATCCATGTGTCAGATGTGGAAGCTGTTTCGGTGATGATTTCTGAGTACCCAGTAACTCAGTTTTCCTTGACTATTTATTAGTCAATAGGGGCTGGGTGTGCTGACGCATCCAAGCGTCAGCTCTGCAAGCAGTTTCAGTGATGATTTTTGAGTCGGCAGCGACTCAGTTTTTCATGAATATTTCTTATTCAATAGGGATTGTGTGCGCTAAGGAATCCATGTGTCAACTCTGGAAACAGTTTCGGTGATGATTTATAAGTCGGCAGTGACTCAGATTTCCTTGACTATATTTGAATCAACCTGGGCTGTGTGCGTTTACGAATCTATGCGTTAGCTCTGGAAGCTGTTTCGGTGATGATTTATGAGTACACAGCGACTCCGTTTTCCTTGACTATTTATGAGTCAACAGGGGTTGTGTGCGATGATGAATCCAAGTGTCAGCTCTACAAACAGTTTCATTGATGATTTTTGAATCTAAGTGTCATCTCTACAAGTAGTTTCGTTGAAGATTTCTGAGTCAGCAGGGACTCAGTTTTCTTTGACTATTTGTGAGTCAATAGGGGTTAAGTGCGCTAATGAATCCAAGCGTCGCCTCTTGAAGCAGTTTCGATGATGATTTTTTAATCAGTAGCGACATAGTTTTCCTTGAATATTTCTTAGTAAACAGGGGCTCTGTGCGCTGTCGAATCCAAGCATCAGCCCTGCAAGCAGTTTCGATGATGATTTCTGTGGTAGCAGCGGTTGTGTGTGCTGACGAATCCATTCGTCGGCTCTGGAAGCTGTTTCTTTGATGATTTTTGAATCGACATCGACTTAGATTTCCTCGATTATTTATGAGTCAACAGGGGTTGCGTACACTGATGAATCCATGCGTCAACTCTGGAAGCTGTTTCGGTAATGATTCCTGAATACACAGTAACTCAGTTTTCCTTTACTATTTATGTGTCAACAGGGGCTGTGTGCGCTGACGAATACAAGCGTCAGCTCTACAAGCAGTTTCGGTGATGATTTCTGAGGTGGCGGCGATTCAATTTGCCTTGAATATTTTTGAGTGAATAGGGGCTGTGTGCACTGACGAATCTAAGCGTCAGCTCTGCAAGCAGTTTCGGTGATGATTTCTGAGATGGCGGCGACTTAGTTTTCGTTGAATATTTTTAAGTTAATAAGGGCTGTGTCCGCAAACGACTCAGTTTTCCTTCAATATTTCTGAGTAGATAGGCGCTGTCTGCGCTGACGAATCCAAGGGTCATCTTTGCAAGCAGTTTTGTTGATGATTTCTGAATTGACATCGACTAAGTTTTCCTTGACTATTTGAAAGTCCACAGTGGTTGTGTGCGGTGACGAATCCATACATCAGTTATGGAAGCAATTTCGGTGATGATTTCTGAGGCGACATCGACTTAGATTTCCTTGACTATTTCTCAGTTAACAGAGGATTTGTGCGCTGACGAATCCATGTGTTAGCTCTTGAAGCAGTTTCATTGATGATTTCTAAGAAGGCAGCGACTCAGTTTTTCATGAATATTTCTTAGTCAATAGAGGCTGTGTGAGCCGAGGAATCTACGCGTCAGCTCATGAAATAGTTTCGGTGACAATTTATGAGTCGGCAGCGACTCAGATTTCGTTTACTATATTTGAGTCAATCGTGGCTGTGTGCGCTGACAAATCCATGCGTCAGCTCTAGAAGCATTTTGGGTGATCATTTCTAAGTCGACAACGATTCAGTTTTCCTTGACTATTTTAGAGTCAAGAGGGGCAACATGTGCTCGTGAATCCATGTGTCAGCTCTGGAAGCTGTTTCGATGATGATTTATGAGTACGCAGCGACTCAGTTTTCCTTGACTATTTATGAGTCAACATGGGTTGTGTGCGATGTTGAATTCAAGTGTAAACTCTGCAAGCAGTTTCATTGATGATTTCTGAATCTATGTGTCAGCTCTGCAAGCAATTTCGTTGATGATTTTTGAGGTGGCCACGACTCAATTTTCTTTGACTATTTCTGAGTCAACAGGGGTTGAGTGCGCGGATGAATCCATGTCGCCTCTTGAATCAGTTTCGGTGATGATTTCTTTGTCGGCAGCGACATTTTTTCTTGAATATTTCTAAGTAAACAGGGGCTCTGTGCGCTGTTGAATCCAAGCATCTACCCTGCAAGGAGTTTCAATGATGATTTCTGAGGCAGCAGCGAGGTAGTTTTCCTTGACTATTTTTGAGTCAACAACGGCTATGTGCGCTGACTAATCCATTCTTCAACTCTGGAAGCTATTTCTTTGATTATTTCTGAATCGGCATCAACTCAGATTTCCTCAACTATTTCTAAGTCAACAAGGGTGATTAGTACTTAAAAGTGCATTCTCATTAAGGCTTTATATCATCGTATTGCACTAAAGTATCGTTAAATTCCCTAACTAAAACATGTTTTATAATAACAAGTATGATAATATAATATATCTTTAATTTATGGTAAATGCTTGTTTTGAATGCAGGTATATCTCACAATTCAAAGGATTAATCGATGTGATTAACAATTGAAAGTGAAGAGACAAAAAGAGGACTAGGCTAAGAGAAGAGATGCTGGTTCAATTCCAAACTGGAACACCATTCGGTTATTTGATCATAACTGGAGTTGTAGAACTCAGATTTAGGTCCATTTTATATGGATGGAAAGATAAGACATAGTCCTAAAGCTTTCATGAAGGGTCCAAGACTCAATTCTGCCGTTTGCAAGTTCAAATCTTAGCAACAACGGAGAAGTCGGAACCTGTCCTGCAGCTCAAACACTGTTCGGTTTTCAGCTCATATCTTGAGTTCTAGAAGTTCAAATGAGCTCTGGTTCTTTTTGTTGGAAAGCTGAGACAATTGCCCACAGCATTCATGGAACAAAGGGCTCAAATTCTGATGTTAGCAATGATGTTTTGGCCAGCCAACAATATCAAAAATCTGCCAATAATTTCAAGAACCAGCAGCCAACAATGTCAAAAACCAGCCACCAAATCAATGGTTGGCCACCAACTATTTTCTTAGTCCACCAATCAATAG
>Ga0325414_1009472_pt1 | contig 10250 bp, 3 predicted proteins | sample PopdelMetagenome_8_FD_206183 | JGI IMG/M metagenome (GOLD analysis project Ga0325414, IMG submission 206183) | Populus deltoides microbial communities from Bellville, Georgia, United States - Leaf-PdKOR-R3 | ecosystem: Host-associated > Plants > Phyllosphere > Phylloplane/Leaf | place: USA...
CTTAGGTATTGTTCTTTTCTGTTTTAGAGTAAAACGTGGTTTGTAGCAGGAATGTCTTCCGGATTTTAAATCTTTAGACAGCCACGGGCACGAATGTATTCTGCAAGTTGTGACTGTCGTGATGTCAATTGTATTTGTTGTTTTTACTATTGTTTTTGTCTTTTTTTTTTAAATATATGTTTTTTTTTAAATTAATTCTTTTGTACTTTCAAATTAATTCTTTTGTACTTTCAAATCATTTAAATTTATTAATATTAAAAATAAATTTTAAAAAATAAAAATATTATTATTTTATGTACTTTTTAATAAAATATATTTAAAAAATAACTACTATCACAATACTAATCATAAATGCTAAGGATTGTTGCTCAATTATCATTAATGTCTTCACTTTAATAATTGTTTTTTCAATTTTAACAATAGTGAAACAAAAGTCAGAGTTTTATTAAAAAAAAAGAGGGAGGGAGGGAAGTCTTAACGTTCATTTTTTTTTAGAATAAATTAGGAGGGAGTAAAAAAATTAAAAAATCAATTAAATTAAGAAAATTAAAAAAATAATCAAAAAAATTAAACCGTAAAAAAAACCAATTAAACCAATTAAAATTTTAAAAAAATGACCGGTTCAGTTTCGGTTTTATAAGTTTGAAACAAAAAAACCGAACCGAACCCAAACGGATAAAAATCGAGCTAAAACCAAGCCAAATTGGTTTTTGTTTTAAAAAACCGAACCAAACCGAAACCGGTCGGTTTGAACTAATTTTGATTTTAAAAAAAAATTAATTTAATTATTTTTTTAATAAAAAACCATCTGAACAAAAAAATTATCAACCCCAATATAAATTTTGCAGGGAAAACTTTCACCTTGGCAATTTTCAAGATACAACTTTATGGAATGTCTCCCATTCAAACACTTTTGTTAGATTAAAATGTCTTTGGAGAATATTGAAAGACGTGCCCCACGATTCTTTTGACCTCCTCCACCTTTATTATTTGCCTAATAATTAACAGCAAACAATTATTTTTTTTTTAATTTTTTCTTCGACAATGTAACATGCCTAATCATGATTTCAAACAGTAAAGGAGTACGCAAGGGTCCAACATGCTAAAACAAGGAGAGAGAGAAAAAAAACCGTGGAGATAATCTATTATAAAAACTTACTTCGAAAATTTGATGATTGTTTTGTAATACGTGACACTCATGAATGAGATGTTGTGAAATTAAATGGTTTAATAAATATTAAAAATACTTTAAAAAGTGTGGAATATTCACCTTGCAAAATTATACTATAGATCATCTCGCAAAAATACGATCAACTCATAGTTTATTGTGGTTTTTTCTGTCTCAATATATATTTTTTTAATTTTTTTGCTCTTATATGACTAAATTGAAAGCCAATTTAAGTTAATTTGTTAGAAAATAATAAGATTAAAAGACATGGAATAAAAAAAAAAAAGAGGAAATAGGTAGCTTTTTTTAACTTTGGACAAAATATTTATTATAGGCCTTATACTTTCTAAGTTGTAAATATTAGGGTCCTTAATTTTTGAAGTTTCAGAAAATAAAGAGCCAATTTTATTCTAAAATTTTATTTTTTTTATTTTTAATCTCTGATTTGAAAGAGAGAAAGTCGTGAGATTCCAACAATAAAAAAAAATCATTGTTAATACCAATTCTAGCCACCAATATAGTTGATATTGGTGGCGAAGAGTCCTATTTAGTGAGGAGAGATCCATTTAGGTATATTTTTACACTTTTAAATTGTCTAAAAAATAAATTTGACATCATGTTTCACCAAGAAAATTTATACCCTTTTTAGGTTTTTTAATGTTATTTATGGGTTTATCAAGGTGTTTAGGGTAAAAAATGGATTGAAAATTAATTTTTTAGGCAAATAACAAACATGGCACAATTTCCCAATGACCTATGATCACTAGAAACTAGGCCACCTGCCAACAAGACATCTGCAATTTTTTTTAATTAAAATTGTCTGCCCTTTCCTGTTGGAAAAAATAAAGGCCTAGCTCACAAACTTGATCTTTTTCATGGGCTGGTGCGCAAGCCAGGCCTTTTTATAGGCCAGGTGTGTGGGTAGGCCAACACCCCTAACGTTTTTTTTTTATTTAATGTATTTTTAACCCCTTCAGATTAATAAAACACATTATTCATTGTTTGTTTGTTTTTTAAAAGGTTTTTCTAAAAAAAATACCTTTTGTTGTCAATCTTTAAATAATATAGGGCTATTTATTATTCCAAGCCCACATAAGCTTTTATTTTTATTTTACCATTTAAATTGTTGTTTGATATAAAAGAAAGTTTGATGCATTTGGTTGATGTATAATTAAATGGGATGCATGATCCAAATCATGAGTTTAGTAGGTTGATCTCGGTTGACTTAAGTTTTTTTTTGTTATTTTTCAAATTGAATATTTTTATTTTTGTCCCTCAATTTTTTTTTTATTTTGCATTTACTATCGAAAAAAACACGTTAGAGGAGCCTTCATATTCGTTTTTTCATGAAAAAAAATTATTCGGCCTGTAATGAAGCGCGATCAAATGGCTAGTTAATGCTAAAACCCATTTGGTCAATTTGTAAAAGTAGTTTTCTATTTAATTGTTAAACAATCCAAATAAATAAAGAGAAATACAAAAATAAAAAAGGAGGAGGTTAGAGTTTTATTGATACTGCATGATCACAATAATCTAAAGGAACAAATTTAACCTAGATACAAAGAGATTATATATAGGCTAAACTGAAAAGAAAATAAAAATAATATTCTACTCAAAATAAATAAAACAAAAAAAAACCATATATTTATCAACATCTCCCTTCAAACTCACGATGCGGTAGCTACAAGTACCGAGAGTTTGCCAACTAGAAAATGAAAATGGAGAAGAAAATGTGACTTGATAAAGAAATCTGTAATTTACAAAGAAGAAACAAAAGGCAAAGTAATGGTGTCATGCTTGAGATGACGAAGAATAAGATGACAATCAATCTCAATGTGCTTAGTTCGTTCATGAAAAACTGAGTTATGAGCAATCTAAAAAGAACTCTACTTGTCACAATACATAGGAGTGAGATGAGAAAGAAAAACTCTCGTATCTACAAGTAACTAACGTAACTAAAAAATCTTTTTGGAACTAGATGTCATAGAATGATATTCTGCTTCGTTTGAAGATTGAGAAACAATAGATTGTTTTTTAGTCTTCCAGCAATAAGAGAATCACCTAAAAAGATAAAGAAACCAGTAACAGACTTGCGATCTGTGGGATCACTGTCATGATCAGCATTAGAGTATGCACGCAGCTCCAAGAAAAATATGGATGAAAGTAAAAGACTGTATCTTGAAGATATTGCAAAATACAAAGAACAACTACCCAATAAACGGTAGTTGGAGAAGCAACAAACTGACTAATAACATGAACAACATATGCAATATCTGGGCAAGTAATAATGAGATATATCAAGCTTCCAACAATAGTACGGTATAAAGTAGGATCTGATAAAGGTAAACTATCAGAAGAAGAATACTTTGCGTTAACCTCAATAAGAGTATCTACAATATTATTAACAGTAAGTCTAGCCCGCTTAAGAATATCTGCAACATATTTCGACTAAGAAAAAAAACAATCTCTAGGTGAGTAGGCTATCTCAATACCTAAGAAGTATCGTAAGGAACTCAAATCTTTCATTTCAAATTGTTTAGCTAACTTTGTCTTCAAAATTGAAATACCATTAATGTCATCACTCGTAATAATTATGTCACCAACATATAAAGATAAAATGATACGACTTGCATCAATGCACTTAACAAAAAGAACAAAATCGTGACTTCTAGAAACAAATTCAAGAGAAGAGATCATAACAGAAAATTTCTCAAATTAAATACGAGGTGCTTGTTTGGGACCATATAATATTTTTTTAGCTTGCTAACATACCCAGAGTCATGTGAAACACTAGGAGGAGGCGCCATAAAGACATTTTCTTGAAGATCTCCATTCAAGAAGATATTTTTAATATCAAGTTGAGAGATATGCCACTAATAAACCAAAGCTACTATAATAAGAGCATGAATAATAGTTATTTTTGCAACAAGAGCAAATATCTCCTCATAATCTATACCATATTGTTAAGAGTATCCTTTTGTAACCAGCGTAGTTTTGTATCACTCAATAAACCAATTAAAATTAGTATTAATCTTATACATCCAACGACAATCAACAACACTTTTGTTAGGAGGTAGAGGAGCCAAATCCCAAGTAATTATCTTATACAAAGCAGAAAGTTCATCATCCATATCTTAGTGTCAAAAAGGATTAAGAATTATTTCTTTATAGGAAGAGAGCTTAGAAAGACAATGAATAGAAGCTAAAAAGAAAGTAAAAGATAAAGAATAACAAGAATAAACAAAATATGGTAACTTTGTGGACTTATGAATGCTTATGGATTGATATAGAGGTGGATCCACAATCTCAGATGGAGCTTGAAGGGCTATAAAGGAAAAGAGAGCTTCAGGTGTACTGAAGAGTAAAGTGTTAGTACCTACAAAATGATCAATACGAATTACACTATGGATCCTCTCACAAAACACTGTGAACTCACTATTCACAGTGGTTTTTTCTTTATCTTAATACTGTTTTTTTTGTTTCACTCTTATACAATCAAATTGGAGGTCAGTCTAAGTTAATGTATTAGGAAATGGTAAGATTACAAGACACGAGACTAAAGTGAAAAAAAAATAGGGGAAATAGGTAGCTGTTTTGAACTTTGAACAAAATATTTATTGTAGACCTTATACTTTCTAAATTATAAATACTACGTCCCTTAATTTTTTAAGTTTCGGAAAACAAAGAGCCAATTTTAGTCCAAAACTTTATTTTTTTTATTTTTTAATCCTTGGTTTGAGAGAGAGAGTCACGAGATTTTAGCTGTAGAGAGAGAAAATCATCATTAATATCAATTTCAACTATCAATATGGTTGATCTTAATGTCAATAGGTCCTATTCAGTGAGGGGAGATCCACTTAAGGTATTTTTTTCACCTTCAAATTGCCTAAAAAAACAAATTTGAGCTAGAGAAAAGTTTTTTTTTGTTTTGTGATAATTTTGGGTTTTTTTGTACGCTTTTTAGGTTTTTTAATGCCATTGATGGGTAAATTAAGGTGTCTTAATTTTTTTTCTATGTATTTTGGGTAAAAAAATGGATTGAAAATCAAAATTTAACGCAAATAATACACAGGGCCTATTTTCCAATGACCTATGGTCACTAGAAATTGGGCCAGCAAACAACAAGACATTTGCAATTTTTTTTAATTAAAGGGCGGACGACGCATCATCCGCCCTTTACTATTGGCAAAAATAAAGGGTCAAGCCTCATTTATAGGATGACGTGCAAGCCAGACCTCTTTTATAAGCCAGGTGTGTGGGTAGGCTCATGCCCCCTAACTTTTTTTTTATTTAATGTATTTTTAACCTTTTCATATTACAAAAAAACATCATTCCATTTTTTTTTAAATGTGTTTTTTTAAAAAACTTTTGTTATCAATCTTTAAATAATCTAGGGCTATTTTTATTCCAATCCCACATGCAACTCCTATTTTTATTTTACTTTTTTAAATTGTTGTTTGATATAAAAGAAAGTCTCGTGCACATGGTTGATGTATAATTAAACGGGATGTATAACCTGAATTACGAGTTTGACAGGTTGATCTCAGTTGGCTAAAGTCTTCTTTGTTGTTATTTTTCAAATTGGATATTTTTATTTTTATCATTCAATTCCTTTTGCATTTACTATCGAAAAAATACATAGGAGGAGCCTATATATTCTTTTTTTTTCATGAAAAAAATTATTCGGCCTGTGATGAAGTGTGGTCAAATGGCTAGTTGCTAAAACCCATTTGGTCAATTTATAAAAGTAGTTTTCTATTTAATAATTAGTTTGTATAGGTAGTTTTTTATTTAATAATAACACACTTGATGACTGTTTGATAAAGGGGTCTATTCTTTGTACCATAAATGTATATATTTTTTTCTCATGAAATTATATTTAGGATTTCAATGTCTCGAGAGTTTTTTGTGGTTTAAAATAAGTTTTATTTAAATATTTATTTGAATATAAAAAATTATAAAATTATAAAATTCTAAGATTATGAATATTATAATTTTATTTTATTAGATTGTGCATGTTTAAAATTATATAATCAGATAATTGCTTACATGGTTTATGTGATAATTTAGACTTACATGAGCTCTTCTTCTTTTTTTTTTTTATAATGATTGAAAATATCTTTAAAATATCTATTTTCTTAACATCTTTCACGAGAAACTATATGTATTCCAAAAAAAAATAAGTTCTTGTTAAAATTCAAACTCATGGACTCAAGAACTCAAAGGAGAAAGCTATCTCCTTGACCATCTGTCCTGAAATCGTGTATTGTTTAATAAATTATGTTTGGCATTAATCAAAATTAAAAGTACTACAACTCTATCATACTAAAAATCAATTTAATAAGTTCAACCCTTATATAATTGTTACACCTTGGTTTAAGTACTCCCTTTGCTTTGCTTTGCTTTTTTATTTTTTATTTTAATTGTAATGGGCTTCTAAGTTTATTCACCGAGCTAATAATTTTAATTAAGGTTATATTTTTTTTTCAGAATTTATTTTTCAGGAAATCACTTTCTAAACTTTCCTGTGTTTGTTTGCGATTAGAAAAGTTGGTCAACGAAAAAAAATTTCCAGTGAAAAAAAATTTGGCTTGGTTTCCAGGAAAGTGTTTTCCTGAAAAATTTGAGCAGAAAACACTTTTCAGAAGTTGTGAAAAATTTAGAAATGTCATATTATTTGCTGATTATATCAAATTTGGTCCTCAAACTTTTGATTGCTATATATATTGTTTTGAATATTTATTTTTCAATTTCATCTCTTAAAATTTAATTTTTATATTAACTTTGGTCCTCATTTTTATAATTGTTATTTGCTTTTCCCTTATCATTTTTTATTGAATTTTTTTATCTATCAAATTTAGTTCTCATTCTTTTGATTGTTACTTATTTTATTTGAAATAATTTATGAAATGTTAATTATTATTATTTTAATTTCTTCATCTTTCATTTTTTTTTATGTTTTAGATTTGATCTCTATTATTTTGATTATTATTTATTTTATTTGAGATAATTTATAAAATTATATTTTTTTCAATTTCATTCTCATTTAACTTTTTAATTTGTTCCTCATTATTTTAATAAACTTAAGAAAAATAAAACATTAATAAGTTATTTTCCAGCTCATTTTTCATGACATAACCAAACACTGGAAAGTGTTTTTCAATTTATTTTCCATTACACTACCAAACATCAGAAAATAATTCACTTTCCCGGAATTCACTTTCCAAAAAGAAACTACTTTCCAGCAAACAAACGGGGCCTAAGGATGAAAACTATAATTGTAACCGTACTAATAATTTTTATATTTTTTTTGTCAAAAAAAAAGTAGATTCCTTTAACAGAAAATCCAAAATTGTTTGTCTTTTCCGAAGGATGAAGTTTTGTCCGCAAAGCCATGTCTCATTTTCCATGATTTCTATCATAATTTTAAAACCCGGCCCGACTTGATGGGTAGACCCGAAATCCGGCCGACCCGGGACTGGAACCGGGCAGGTTGAAGAAAAAACAAGGTAAGGAAAAACCTAGTGTGACTCGGCTGACCCAGCAGGTTGACCCGGCGATCTGGTTGACCTGACAAGACCCGGTCAAAAACCCGGTTGTAACCCGTTGACTTTTTTTTAATTAAAACAACGCCATTTTGATCTTTTTTTAAAAAAATTGACTCAGGCAACCCGGTCAAAACCCAAAACTCGGGCCTTGAACCGGGGTCAGGTCTAAAAACTATGATGTCAATACTTCTAATAATTAAGATATTGAGAAATAGAAGTTACAAGTGAATAAGAAACATTTGTTGAAAGCGAATTATGAAGCAATGAAGACAATTAAAAAGACATCATATTTGTATTTTATCTCTAATTATTTAAATCATTTCCATTTATGCATTGGCCTTGTTTTCTTTTTGAGAAGGAAATCAAGATGTCGGATTTCATTGCCTTAAAAGCATTCCATGATTTCATATTTTTGTCTCTATATAAACCTTGATAGCTAGCTTCTTTCCCTAGCCTGCTGTTTCTGTCTAACGAAATGTTCTTATTTGAAGCTGAAAATTTGTGATTTTTTTGAAGGTTAAGTAAGCAAGGCAAGACAATGGCTTCTCAAAAGCTTCATCAGTTGGTCTCCCTCCTTGTAGTCCTGCTTGTTTTCCTTGGTCAGGCAATGGAAACAAATGGAGAACTGAGTCACTGTGATTATCCTATAGCGCTTCGGCTACGTGCAAAAGGAACTCGGACAGAGTGAAGACATGCAAGCTCTACCATTACTCTCCAGCAAGTGCCTTGTGTCTCTTACCAATCCCACCGCGCACAACTCATCACAAAGGTCTTTGCTGTTGCCAAATAGTTATTTCATGGTAACTATTTGGTTGGTTGCTTAATTAAGCTCTTTTATATATTATCATCTAATGTGCTCGGCAAAAGAGTTTGGAACGAATGTGAAATTTGCAATATCGAATTGCAAATGTGCACTTGATTAAATCCTCGTGCCGCAATTAATAATACTTGATGTTTTGTTTCTTTTAGTTGAAGTAATTTAATTTATTCTTTGTAATTAAATGTCTTGCAACTTGATATAAAAAGTTGAGGTGATTGATAATAACAGGTGATATCTAGTAAGTCATGGTGGCCGATAGCTGTGATAGTAGTAGATTGTATCTGGTAAGTCAATGTGGTTGATAGCTGATACCTGTAAAAGATCTATTTTGATGGATATGAGGATTCTACGATGATAAAGTCAGTAACTTTATAAAGAGAAAAATTGTAATAATATTTTAAAAAGATAAGCTCTCAAAATATATATACTGATAATATTAAGAATAAAAAAAATTGTGAACCTTTAATTTGAAGGATTTATGGTGTATTTATAGCCCACGAGTCTTGTCTTTTTATGTAGAGGAGGGGCTAAAGTGTAATTTTATCCTTGTGATATTTCAAATTGTATTCTACTCAAAATAATACGTGTTAGATTAATATAAAATATTAAGGGACTCGCGTAAGATCTTGAAAATAATTATTGGTGGCCCAGGCCCGTTAGAGATGAAAGATGGGTTCAAGAATGTTGGGCTCGGGCATGATGGCCCAAGCCCGCGAGGGTGCTAGGTGTGACGATATGCCCAACCTTTGGGCTTAGGATTCTTGCTCAAGCCCATACTTTTTGGGAGTTGGGCTTGGGCCACCACGCCCAAGCCTATGATTCTTAGGTGTTTATCGAGCTTATACTATTTTTTAGGGTAGTTTGGGTCTATTTTTAGGTTTTTTTAGGTCCATTTTATTTGGATCTATCAACAGTCTCCTAAGTCTCTGTGGTATTAATCCGTAAAGACTAGTAAAAATGTTTGGTTACCATGATGAGTTCATAGAATTCTCTTCGAGCGGGTTTGGCAGTGTGGTTGCGGTTGCTTTTCAAATAGCTTTTCGTGCCGAAATACATGTCAATGATGTTTTTTTATTTTTTAAAAATCATTTTTGACATCAGAACATCAAAACGATCCAAAAAGTACAAACCGCACTCAATTTTAGCAAAAAAAAAAATTTAAATTTGACGAAACCCAGTTACAAACACAATGTCAAACGCTGCCTTCATACAAAGAAGAAGGGTTTTGTGGTGCATTCATAATGTATTTATAGCCTACAAGTTTTTTTTGGAGAAAATAAGCTAAATTGTAATTTTATACTTATAATATTTTAAGTTATATTATACTTAAAATAATATATAATAAAATCAATATAAAATACTAAAAGACTCAGTAGAGTCCTAAAAAAAATTTCCTAGCAAGTATCGGGTGTGAGCAACGTTCACGAACTCATTAGAGATAAAAATGAATCTAAATACTCTGTGAATTCAAAAATATTAGGCCTAGGCGTGATGACCCAAGCCTGCAAGGGTGTTTGGCACGTCACGCCCAGCCGTTACATGGGCATATGTCTTGCAAAGGAAGTTAGGCGTATTCATAGTGCATGCAAGTACGCCCATGCTCCTTTTCTAGTTGGGAGTATGCCTAGGGCATGGGCTTGGGATCTTGCCCAGGACCATGCTTATTGGGAGGTGGGTTTGACCCCAACGTAAGAGTCTATGCTTTTTGAATTAT
>Ga0325414_1009474_pt1 | contig 10249 bp, 6 predicted proteins | sample PopdelMetagenome_8_FD_206183 | JGI IMG/M metagenome (GOLD analysis project Ga0325414, IMG submission 206183) | Populus deltoides microbial communities from Bellville, Georgia, United States - Leaf-PdKOR-R3 | ecosystem: Host-associated > Plants > Phyllosphere > Phylloplane/Leaf | place: USA...
TTTTAACTATCATCAAATATTTTATATATATAAATCTAAATCATTAATTTTATTCATAAAAAAATAGCTAATAAATTTAAAAATTCATAATCATCCACTAACTTGGGTGAAATTATAATGGACCGATAAATACAAATTAATATTGATATGAATTTCACCGACATGATAGATCATATATATATATATTATTGCTATCTTTAGAGGAGTTCGTACACTTAGATATATAAAAGAATGATTTTATTTTAATCTCATTATTGTATCACAATATTAAACAAAATTGGCATCACAACAACTAATAATTCCACGCATAATAATAGCAATATAAAATAATATTCTTTTATATTTCATTTTTCTAGTTTAATAAATTAAAGTCATTTAAAATGTGAAAGGATCTCGATCCCTAACTATCTCTCGAAACATCTTTGCGACTTTATACTTAAAGTCCGAAGCAGATACCTTCCTTTGCACATACATACGTTCAGCGTTTTTAATAATAATAATAATAATAATAAAATGTTATGTTAAAAGGAAGGGGGGAGAGAGAGAGAGAGAGAGAGAGAGAATGAATATTGGACAACCAATTTCTTCTCGACTGACTCCTGTTCACACAAAGCCACACCGAAGATGTATAAAAAACCCTAGAGCTGAGGTCTTCTTTCTTCCCATTCTTGTTTTCTTACTTTTTTTGGCCTCCTTGCGATCTTAATACCAGTTCTATTATGCTCCCTGTCTTGACTTGACACCCACATAAATGCAACGAGTATAGCTTCTACCAAGAAATTTTTTACCCTCATTAATTTGTTGCTTCATGCTTTAGCAAAAAAAACATATCACAAGGTATTAACAATAGCTCATAAAGTGGATCCAAGGCATGGGAAGAGGCCCCTTCCATCCGATGAACCGGAGGAGAAAGAGGAAGATCACACCTTCCCTGTCTACTCAGCTCGATCTCAACAAGACATGGATGTGATGGTTTCAGCTCTAGCTCAAGTAATTGGAAGCAGCCACAATAGCTCAGCTCAAGTGCAGGAAAATCCATTGACCTCAACACAATCCAGCACAGAAAATGATCAAACCCAACCAGCTGTTCAAGACCAAGGTATCATGCACATATATAATAATTTTTGGAAATTCCCCAAATTCTTTCTTTCCTATCCAAAATCTCCAGGTAACAATATATATGGATCATGATCACTTGTTAATTAGGACTTTGGGGGTAGGATATATTGTTTTCTGATTGCATGTTTTTCAAATTCTTCATGATTTTTCTTTTTCTTTTTCTTTTCTCTCAAAGGTAAAAATCTTCTAGGAATGGATGAATGAAAAAACTCAAAGCTAAATTGTGACCCTTCTATGAAGCTATACAAACAAACAAAAATGAATTGAACTATATAAAATTCAAATTCCTACACATCAGACCAGAAATGAGTTTTCGACAAGGCATTATAATTAAGGTAAAAATCACTTTTAGCATTTAATGATGAACCTTTACAATAATGCATGGATCCTATATAATAGTTAAGCAATGAAGAGATCATATACTTCCAATTTTTCTGTTCATCATGACATGAGTGCAATAATCATTGTGTTTTCTTCTAAGAGAACCCTTTGAAAGTGCTGTTACGTATACCTTGTACCCCACTAATATTTTACCTTTTGTTCTATCAATTTTCTAGCTATTTCCATGATTCGGGCTTTTTAACACTTTAAATCAGTCTTTTAGCTAGCAAGTATGGCTTTATTTTATTCGAATGTAACTAATTATTTACATGTTATTTCATGAATACTAACCTGGAAACAAAAACATTTTTTTGCTGGTGAAGGGAATGCAAGGAGACCACATTATAGAGGAGTTAGGCAAAGGCCTTGGGGGAAATGGGCTGCTGAGATCCGAGATCCCAAGAAGGCAGCTCGAGTTTGGCTAGGCACTTTCGAAACGGCTGAGGCTGCCGCCCTTGCTTACGATGAAGCAGCTCTTAGGTTCAAAGGTAGCAAGGCTAAGCTCAACTTTCCTGAAAGGGTTCCATCTGGCGGGACCGAATTAGGTTTCTTTACTAGAGGCCAAGGTTTGCATACGGTTACTGAACCTGTCCCTAATCACATTATGGCTCCTCTAGCTCGTTCCCAACGACCACAGGAAGCATATAATCCAAATAATTTTCAATATCCACAATTTCTTGGAACCACATCAGGCTATGGCTTAAGCCATGTCATGCCGCCTGCAGTTCCATTTGGTGGAGAAACATTTCTTTCACCGACTTCCTCCAGTGCATCTTCTAATTCGTGGCCGATATCTTCTCAACAGCAGCAGCAGCAACAAGAGGAACTTTTAAGATTATCAATGCAGTTTGGAAGTTCTTACAACTCTCGTTATGATCCTTCTAAATACAAAGACGAGGGGCTCTGATTAATCAAGTCATGATCAAAGAGAGCAAGTTAATTAGGAAAGATCAGTGAGAGCTGAATTCCTAGCTAGTTATGATGTTGGAAAGATCGGTGAGAGCTGAATTCCTAGTTATGATGTTGGTGTTTCTTTTTCACTTGCTGTTTTTTTTTTTTTTTACCTTTTATTTTCTTCTTGTCTTAATTACTTTCCTTGTTGAACTTATAATATAATTTTCCACAATCCCATCTAGGGTGATCAAGAAATATTGTTTAATAAATTTTGTTTGCATCTTCGCTCCTGGATAATCTCTCCGTGCAATTGATTCAGTTCCATATGTATATATACACATCAAATTGCAATAACCTTAGCTTTATTTTAGATTCGAATTTATGAAAATGATATTAGAGTTTATGGAAATTATGTAAATACTTAGAATAAAAACATGGATAGAATTGGTGCAACAAGCCACAAAGAGAGTTCATAAATTTTGCTGCCGGTGTATTGATCATCAAGACTTCATGTCGTGAAGCCGAGAACAGACACGTAAATATACATGACGAATGAATTAACAGCAGCAGCTAGATATTACCTGATCAATGTTAATGTCTCTCTAGCTCGATCTCCGACAGTATATTTGCAGAGGAAAATCTAAGATACACCACATCAATTCTGTGTCTCCAACTACTGTACGAAACCTGAGACACGTGGAAGCTGGGAAGGAGGCTGGAGGTGCATGCTTTCATCATGCATATACACGAAGCTAATGCCACTATAATGAAACAGGATCGATCGATCGCAGGGCAGACCTTGAATAGCAAAGAGAGAAGCAGCCATGCAAACTCGATCGATCGGGAGCAGATTTCAAAGAGTACTGATATAATATACTTGGATATATATTTTTGCAGAGGTTTTGCGGTATGGAGATATTATTATATAATCATGTGTTCTAATTTTGAATATAAGTGGTTATGGACCATATAGTATACGGTAAGAGACTTAATACGTATATAAGTAGCTTGATCTAGATCTCTAATTAAATTATCTGGATAACCCCCAGAAAATATATATTGTATACCACTGAAACTTTAGGTATGAGGCAGCACCACCTAGCGGTTTCAGTTTCAAGTCTGTGGTGTGAAAGTCTCCAACTTTTGTTTGTCATGGAATTCGGCTGGAGTTGACGAAATCTGATATTCAATGCAAAACAGATGAGAAAAGAACAATGAGAGCTGCCATACGTGTTTCTTGCATTACGCGTTATTTTGTCAGGCGCGCAGCCCTGGAACGTCGAGCTCTCTCGTCCTCGCAGACAAACTCATACATTTGTTGAAAAAGGAAAAAAAAAGAAAAATCCTTGTTCAACTACATTCTAGTTTTGACTGTTAGAGCCCTGGGGATGGGATAATATATATAGGTATCGATCAGAAATGATTCTTTTGCTTAATTTCAATATAAATATTCATCCATTAACATTTATGATCGATCCTCGGCTTTCTTTTTATTTCTTTTTTTTGTCGGATTTAATACATACTTTATAGGTTTTATTGTTTAGCTTGATAGATACATTGAACAATTAATCGTGGATTTGATTTCTATATATAAATAAATCGATTAATTATAAATTATGGGAAAACGATTTCTTAAGACTTTAAAAAGAAGAAAGAAGTAATGAACGTTGACTTTGTTTCTTTTTGTCTTCTTAGTTGAACTGCACGAACACGTTAAAATGAGTCGGACTACATCTATATCAGGTAATTATTGAGTCGGACTAGTGCTATGATCTAGTCAAATTATAGATCGATTTTTTTATTCAACCAATAGATAAATGGTGAGACCTGTGGCTTGATATGTATATTTTTTTGCATATAAAATATAACAAGAAATGGTGAGTGCAAGATTTAAGAGGATGGATCGGTACCAAGTTTAAGTTCCATACGTAGGATACAAATTATTTTTTTTAACAATGTATATAATGTTTGATCCATCGACTCAATTACAAGATTTGATGGATTTTGACTTGGTCTCTTGCGTTTTTTATCATTGGAATCAACTTAGGCTGATTTTTTCCATTCAAACTATGTTCAATATGGTTTGATTTTGGTTTAATAATTGATTATTTTTATGTTTTAAAAGTGTTTTTAAAAAAAATTAAAAATTTTTATTTTTTCTTTGCTTTAAACTAACTTTTTTCTTTGTATTTTCTGATCATTTAGATATGCTAATATCAAAATAAATTTTAAAAAATAAAAAAATTATTTCTATGCATTTCTAAATAAAAACCACTTCGAAAAATAATTGTCACTACAATACCAAACAGGCTCTAATAACACCAGTATAAAATATAAATATGTATAAATACAGATTAATATAAAAAAAAGATAAATTTAATTATGAATAAATGGGACATAATCAAGATTGCTTTATAGGATTAAGAACTTATAATTTAGTTCCAATTATGATTTTATTTTTTTGAGTTGAAATATTAAACATTTAATTAAATATAACTTCACTTCAACTTTGTTTGAATTAATTGCTTTTACTAGATTTAATTAATTTCTTATACTATCTTATATTTATTTCATAGGTTTTAATTAATGTCATGGTGTAATATCTCACATCGGTGGGTGAGGATTTGATAGTTGACCTTATTAGTAGTGCTGGTTGCTGATTTGTCATGCGCGTTTTGGAGCCGTGCGTGGTCACCAAGAACAAATCCGTGACGACGGTAAAACCCAAAGTGGACAATATCAGGCTGGCTTGGCTGGACTGTGACATTTAGTATCAAAGTCAGCCTTACTGGTTGTCCGGTTATGCCGACGAGGTTGTCAAGCTCCTTAAAATAGATAGATTGTAATCTCCCACATCGACGAATGAGGATTTGGTAGCTCACCTTATTAGTAGTGCTGGTTGATGACTTGTTAGACATATTTTTGAGCCATGCGTAATCATCAAGAACAAATCCGTGAGAACGATAAGGCCAAAACAGATAATTTCTAGCAGGTTGGGTTGAGCTGTGACACATTATATGATTGATAAATGATCATATTCTCATATAAGATGTATTAATTATTATTATTTCTATACTAAATATTATTTATAACAAAAATTAGTATTTCTAGACTAAATATATTCCATATTCATCATAAACAATTAGTGCTGATAATTAAATTTGACATTGAAAAATGAACATTAATGTATTTTGTCTCTAAGGAACTAAATGACTTAATATGTAATAGAACTCCTTTTACATTAAGTGTCGGGATATAAAATTACACTATTTTGTATTGTAATCTTAATGCTTGTTTACTTCCATTTATTATTAATTATGTTTGTTAATGGGAAAGAAATGAATATGTGAAATGTTATGCATGTACCATGAATGATGTGCTTTTTGGGATTCAACATGATTATGATATAATTAAAAGATGAGTATAAGGTGTGTACAAGATGATTGTTGATAACTTGGGACCTCTCGGTATAAAAAAAACTCTGTTAAAATTTCAGCAAGTCCTAGATAAGTTTAGGGAAAAAAACACTATTTTTCTTAAGTTAAGACACAAAGTTCCTTTAAGAATGTATTAAATTACGGGGTGTTACAGTTAGTATCAGAGTTACTGGATAAGATTTAGTTGATATGATATGATAAATAATGAAAGTTAAAATATTATTTGGTATCAGAGCTAGTTTTACTGGCTGTTTGGTTGTGCTGACGGGGTCGTCGGGCTCCTTGAGATGGGTGAATTGTAATATCCCACATTGACGAGTGAAGATTTGGTAGCTGACCTTATTAGTAGTGTTGGTTGCTGACTTGTTAGACACACGTTTTGGAAGCATGCGTGGTCACCAAGAACAAATCCGTGAGGACGGTAAGGCCCAAAGCGGACAATATCTGGTAGGTTAGGTCGAGATGTGACACTTATTCTTTTAATTAATATTTATTTTATTTTGGATTATTTTATATTTTTTTCATTAAATTGCACCCTCCTTGGGTTTTTCTATTAAATTTTATCGTCATTCTTTTTGTTGCTTTTACAGGTTTTTTTTATTAATATTTTTTAATTGATCTCAGCTTTCAAAATAAAATTGGTTGAGAATTGTGCTTCTTGATTGAATTTGGATAAAAAAAATTCACAGGACGCGACTTTTAGAGATTAGATCAAGTTTAAGAAGTTTGCCCAATTTTTTTTTCCTCTTTCTAAATTGATTTTGTCTTATTTTTTATTTTTTTTTGTTATTTTTTTTGCTTGATTCTATTGGGTTAGCCCTCAATTATATTTTTTTTCTATTTCACCCCTACCATTTTTTAATCTACAAATAATTTATCATATTACAAATGATTTTCAATTTCATTCGCTATGATTTTTTTTTATTTTTGAAGATTGATCCTAATTTTCTTAATTGTGATTTTTTTTTGTTTGCCATAATGTTTTTTTAGATTTCATCATCATTGGGTTTTTTCCTCTCAGATTTAGCCCCATTCTTTTTTTTTTTGTTAATTTGTTTTGCAAGTATTTTTATTAATAGTTTCTTAAACAATTTCATCCTTCAAAATTAAATTGGATGATTGATATTTAAGCTTCTTGATTGAACTTAGGTCCATGATTTAACAAGATGCAAGTTTTTTATATTAGACTAGGTTTAAGAGAATTCATCTAGGTTTGTTTTTAAGCTAATGTTTTTTTTTTTTTGAAGTTTGATTCTTTTTTATATTTTTTATTTTTTTAATATTTTTAACATTTGGTTGTTTGATAATCCGAATAGACTTAGATTTAATTTATTTTTTGTTATTTTTTTATATAAATATTTAAACTATCAATTTAATCAATGACTTAGAACTTGAATTTTTTCAACGCATCACTTTTTTTATATTAAAAAAAAATTATTCTACGTGCGGCAACATATATCTACTTGTATCTTAAGAGTCCTAGCCTCTCATTAAGATCTGATTAGGCCTGCATATAGGATTAAGGATAAAGCGAACCCCGACATCAATAATTTATATTCCATAATTATACATCTGAACCCACTTTAGTGCAAAGCCTAGCTAGATCAGTTCATTGAAACTAGAAAGCTCAGCTGGAACACATAGCTAGGAAGTAAAGGAATGCATCCTCAACAATCAAATCACGGTAATGTTCATTAACATGATTATAGCATTTTACAAGAATCATATTTTTTTAATAAGATAATATTCAAAGTTCTTAAAGATTAAAGGTTGAAGACGCGTAATTTACTAGTTATTTCGGCTACACGATATCCCCATCACTTCAACTTGCTTTACGGCACCGTTCACTTTAATTAAGAGAAGAAAAGGAAAGGGAAAACAACATAAACCCTACGTGTGTCTTATGGCTTCTAGGGTTAAAAAGCAAACAAAGGGAAGTGGGGTTGAAGAGAGCTGTAATTGGAAAAGAACCTAACCTGCAGTCCAACATCCATATTCTTGTTTTCAATAATTACTTGTATATTTTGTACATCTTAGCTTTAGTGTGTCCTCTTGTAGTTGTGTTTTCAATAAAAGCTGTAATTGCTAGTGCTTTCCACTTAAAATTAATATAATATTTCCCACTTTTTTTTTTATTCTAGCATATTAAAATTACAAAGAAAAAATACTAAAAAATATCAACTTAATATTTTTTAAATGAAACACGATATAAAAACCTCCTTGAAAAACTAAAATTACTACAGTTTCAAACACTTCAAATACTCAGCGTCAATCCAATAAAATTTAATATGGTATGAAATTAAGAAATCAAGTGGGCTGATCTTGAAAAAAAAACAATAACAACAACAATAATAATAATAATAATATATACAGTAAACAAAGGAATCCGCGCCAATCCGATCTTGTGTCATCTGAAGGATGCAAATCCTTCAAATGGCTGCTAGCTGGGCCCAATTCTAACATAACGATAAATTTTTACAGGAACACGATCCATTGTAAATAAACACCTGTAATACTTTATATGATCCAGATCTATGTTTGAGCGTGTAAGATTGAGCTTGTTAATGAAAACTAACAGAACTAAACGCGACACTCCTCCAAAGGTCAAACAATAGAATGGGAATGGAAGAAGCCTGAATCCAAGAGATGAGAACAGCTCCCTCTACCTTTTTCTGGAGAGACAGGCTCACAAAAAGAGTCAAAAGCTCAAGATGTTCACTAGACAAGTGGAAGAACACTAAACGCAGCTGTGCACTCCCAGTCCCCACGTAATAAGAAACCGACGATGGGCCGGTGGAGTAAGAGTAAACTTGTGGGTTCAATAATTCGCATCCCTAACTACGGCTGCTTCCGCGCTTTTGTCGGTTTTCCATGTCAATGTTTTCGGCTCTCACCTTGTCGTAATAAGGAACCTTTTACTTGACTCGTAGTTTTGTCCCCTTTCTCATATTCTATGCTCTCTTTCTCCATAGGAATCCAAGTTTTAACTTCAAGCTACATGCTTCTTTATTGAACTTTGAAGGTGCTAAAGTCGACAAACTCATGGCGTCATTTTCTTCTTTATGCTTCTAGAATCTGAGCATGGGAGTTTAGGCTTGTGACTGACATAAGAGGTGCTTTGATATTATCTCCGAGTTAATTTATTGATACTTTCTTTGCTAATAAGTGAATTTTGGACTTTTTAAACAATTATCTATAGACCAGCCCACCTTCTTATAATAAAAAAAATCCCTAGTTGTAAACGAGTAATGATGCGTTATTTACATCATGTTTATTTTTATAGTTTAAAAATAATTTGAAAATTAAAAATAATTTTAAAATTTTTTATTTTTTATTTTAAATTAATATTTTTGTTTGTTTTTAAATCATTTTAACGTGTTGATATCAAAAATAATTTTTTAAAAAAAAATATTATTTTGATATATTTTTAAATAAAAAACACTTTAAAAAGCAATCATAACTATATTTTCAAATAGATTATACAAGAAAAAAAAACATCTACATGTTCTTACGTATGATATCGGAAATTCAATTCAAACAGTTTTTTTAAAAAATTTGTGTTGACTAAAAAAAATAATTTTGCCAAGACCATTTTTGTAGAACCTTATACAGAATACTTAAATCAAATAAGCGTGTTTCAAATCAATACATGAATAGGATTTTTATAGCATATCTGTGCTCATATGCACTCATATCAAAACCAATATTTATATTTTATTTATTATTTAACGAGTATGAATTTTAAATATTTACATATGATTTTGATATTATTTATTATTCAATATACTTTGTATTGTACCTATACATGTATTTGTATTTTTAATTTTATTTAATAATATCTATTATTTGATAGATAAAAATTATGTATTTGAGTGAGTCGTGGGTGGGCACCGTCAAAAAACAATATTTATACAAGGACTGAGACTCCTACCATTCAAAAAATTCTGGGAATCTATTTGAGTAAGTCATTCGTCGTGGGTGGGCACCGCCAGCTGCAGGAGTCAACGAAAGTCCACTTAGAATTGAAAGCAAAGCTCAATCTAACAGAATCCCAGGGTTGATTTCCAATTCTAGTTAGAGTAACCAGATGTTGTTGTTGATGTGAAGCATGTTGCTGTGTCCAAATTATCAATTAGGTTTGATATCATGAATTATATTGGATTTTAGTGAATAATATGTGTTAAAGAACCATCTCAACCTAATAACTTAAGCTGTTAGGTGAGGTTTCAGGATATGATTTATATTATTCTCTAACACACCCTCTCAAGTGAAAGCCCTTTGGGCTTGAAACTTGCACAGACTCACATTATCTTTGTGCTTAATTTTTATCAAATAAATGAGGATGGTGAGATTCGAACTCGAGACCACTTGGTCATCAAGGCTCTAATACCATGTCAAAGAACCATCTCAACCCAAGA
>Ga0325414_1009475_pt1 | contig 10247 bp, 5 predicted proteins | sample PopdelMetagenome_8_FD_206183 | JGI IMG/M metagenome (GOLD analysis project Ga0325414, IMG submission 206183) | Populus deltoides microbial communities from Bellville, Georgia, United States - Leaf-PdKOR-R3 | ecosystem: Host-associated > Plants > Phyllosphere > Phylloplane/Leaf | place: USA...
GTTCATGGTTTGAAATATTTACTTTAAACGTAAATAACATTTTTCAAGATTTGTTTCTTATTAATTTTTATTACTCTTTGCTATGCTATAATTTCTCTCTTAAATAGGGTCACGGGAGCTCATTGGCACTATTATAACATAGTTGCAATAATAAGACTAATAACCTACGTACGCAACCCATTATTTATTTATTTATTTTGCAATCCAAATTAAAGAAGTTAAAGTTTTTCTAGTACTCCTATTCTTGCATTATAAAATATTAACATGGAACGTGACAGTGAAATTTTAGATTACAGTTTAGATCAAGAAAAAAACTTTAAAATACACTTGTGAATAATAAATTAATTGTGTAAGATTAATTCTCAAAAAAAATAATCTTATATTTATAAATCTTGAGCATGCCAAGTTATCATGTCACACTACAAGAATGTTTAAAATTGTGATATATGATGATTTTTAAAATTACTTTTTGTATAAAAATATATTAAAATAATTTATTTTTAGATTTTTTTTATTTTTAATATCAGTACATCAAAACTATTAGAAAACACTAAAAAAATTAATTTATGGGTGTATGAGACAGTGGTAAAGTTTATTTTTCAAAGTGTTTTTAACTTAGAAATGTATTAAAATAATTATTTTTTTTATTTTTTAAAATTTATTTTTGATATTAGCATTTCAAAATGATCCAAAAAAATTTATTTTGAAACAAAAATTTTCTTTTTAAAATTAGCAAAACAATAGCTGAATTTAATAACTTTGCTTTATAAATCTCAAACCATATCTCACATACAATCCCCACTTTATAATGACACCTCAACAATAAATTAAACATTCTTTCATTTTATCATGATAAATGGATAAATTACCTAATTTCTCCTAGTATCATTGGTTTGAAGCTTGAGGTTATGGCTGGGAATTTTTCATTGGAATCTCTCCCACCCTTGAGACTTATGTTTCCCTTTACTCTTCTTTATTTTTCATTATACATAAAGAAAGTTAGTGGTACATACAATCAGGTTGTCAATTTTTTTCGAGTTCTTTTTTATGTTTTTAGCACAACAAGAAAAAAGATTAAGTAACATAGTGGAAAAAATATTTAGGGATATAACACAATTTCATTAGTCATAGTTGCTATCTACAACACTATAACACACGAGTCGTAGATACCGTCTGTGACACTTATTTTGTAGTTTTCATATACGACATGTGATTCGCATATGGCACCTGTGAGTTTATTCAAAATTAATATTTAGAGCCCTTTTCTTCCTCTTTCTCCTTACATCCCCCCTCTCTCCCTACAGCCACTCACCCTTCCCCTCTCACATCGTTAGTGACCTCTCTCTCTCCCCCCCCCCTTCTCCCCTCATCACAAAACACCATAAGATCACTGATCCCTCTCTCTCTCTCTCTCTCTCTCTCTCTCTCCACCGTGGATCAATTGATTTCTAGCCAAAACAGTCACCACACTACTCACATTCAGCATCACTTATATTTCGTGAGGGATATGACCTTTGATTAGCATAGGTATCGTTGAAATACATTGACATTGTTGAGATGTATTGCCCATATCGGGTAATGCGACAGTTTGTACTATCTCAACATATACTAGATTACATTGATATCGGTGATGAGCTGCATAGTATTAGTCGTCAAGGTAAGCGTGAGGGAAATTAGTTAATGATTCATGCATTTTAACAGGATCTTTAGGATTCTAAGAGATCATGTTTTTTAGGAGCGACATCCAATGATTGATGTAGATACCTATATGAAATGGTATCTGTCCATTATGAGTCATTTTATTACACATACTTGATCACATTTTCAAAGACATCCACATAATCCAGTGCATTATGTTCTCTAATATTCAAGACAAAATCGATTGATATACAATATTGTTTTACATACAACATTTATTTAATATTTTTAATGTTATTATACATGATGACTACTAATTAATTTTTAATGTGTGTGTGTATAGATTCATTACTTAGTATGAGAGGCTCGGAAAGTAACAACAACTATTTATGAAGGTGTCGATGAAATGAGATGTGTCATGGCCAACACTAAGCTCATTTTATATCATGGACTTCAAAAGGTTGGGGGCTGAGTGTTTTGAAGTGGCATTACTAGAAGATGAAATTGCTTATTATGAGAGTGTTGGGGATGTTAATCCATCCACGAGCATCTCAGACCCATCCATAAACATCTCATGTCCATCCACGAGCTAAGGTGATATTGGTCCTCCTCATACCTATATGGATGTTATAGACCCATCCTTGAGGTGGACGATTTAGGGTGATACTCTAAACTCGTCCACGAGTGCTTCAGGCTCTTCCATGAGCTGGGGCAATTATTAAATATAACTACATGTTATTATATGTTATGAAAATTATGAATAGATGCATGGTTAGTTTAATTTTAATAAAATGTTATGTTATGTTAATCATCAGTTTAATTTTGTTACTTATGATTGAAGATGTTACATGTTGCTTATGTGAATTATATTTTGATGCTCAAAAACTGATTATTTAAATTGTGTTAATTGTGATTTTTTGAGACAGGAAGTTAATGGACAAAGAAATTATCCTAGGAAGTGTCTCTTAGTCAAATCACAGATAACTTCGATGACTTATGTATTGCAATTGACATTTGCAACTCTTGAGTCATAGATAATGAATACAACTCTCAAGTTACAGATGTTATCCACGATTTGATCAAGTGTGCTAGATCCCTAAATATTTTTTCACATGAGCTAATTTACTTTTGTTTTTATATGCTAAGTTCCCATAAATCTCATTTTTTAGGTTGTCATTCTAATTTTTTTTATTAGAACAATAAATTTTAATATCCAAGTATTTTCGATGTTCTATTTTAGAATATATATAGACACGCGCACACGCGCGCACATACAAACACAATGTCAATGCTAAAGTCAATTGGACAACAAACTAATTGATTAGCGTTTATGTTCAAGCTATTTTTTATGGATAAATATAATTGATTCTAAAGTCACACCTGCATCACTAATGAAATAATTACTTAAAGCTTATATCTTTAAAAAATAAACAGCTAATATGAATTCACAAACTCTAATATGTGGTTGAATATGAAAGTCATGTTTCAGTGGTCTACATACAAACACAATGTCAATGCTAAAGTCAATTGGACAACAAACTAATTGATTAGCGTTTATGTTCAAGCTATTTTTTATGGATAAATATAATTGATTCTAAAGTCACACCTGCATCACTAATGAAATAATTACTTAAAGCTTATATCTTTAAAAAATAAACAGCTAATATGAATTCACAAACTCTAATATGTGGTTGAATATGAAAGTCATGTTTCAGTGGTCTACATTGAAAATTTGTATGGGTGATAAAGTTGTAAACACCTCTACCCTAGTTTCTTATTTACACCTAGCATTCTTTTGCATATTACAATGTTAATTGTTTAAAATAGAGGAAATGTAGTTTTATAATTGCCTACTCATAATCTCAACTAGAAGTTTGTCTTTTTACCAAGAAACTAAAAGGGAAAGTGTGCATAACAAACCATAATGACCAATGTAATTGGCATAAATTATATTGATGGCCCTCCAACTCAATATTTAAAAATCAAATTTAGAATTCCTTTTGTAATATTTTCCCTTATTTATTGTATATTTTTTCACCACTAATGATTATTTTACATTTCTTCTTAAAGTTTTAATCTATTATCCTGAAACATGTTGCTCTTCTTAATCCCCTAGCAGGCTATGGTGGAGGCTAGGAAATAAAGAACTCTCTCAATTGTGGAAGTGGGCATATTAGAATCCGGAACGAAATGGAAGATGTATACCTAGAATATCTCTACTAGAATTTGAGCGAGAAATAAAAAAATGTTTGAGATTATGGGCGAAATAAAATTTGTTTTACTTTGTTTTGTTTCTTGAAATGGTATGAGGTATACTGGCTATTCCAATCAAAATAAAATGAAATTGACAATCTTGCATAATGTAGTTCTTAAACCTTTTATAGGCTTTACCTAGCTTAAAGTTTGGGTTATGGATAAGTAGGTTAACTCAAATTAACTTTAAAAATTAAAAAAAAAATCAAAATGACCTTGTTTTTTTAAAAAAAAATCATTATATTTTGATTAGATCAACCGAATCACGGATTAACTCAAGTTTTTAACTGAGTTATATCAAATCAATTCCTCATTATTTTTGTAAAACCAGACCTAAGCCAATTCATAAATTGACCTACTAAACCAGGCCAGGTATATAACTGTGGTTTATTCTTACATAAAGAGAGTATATAATATAGGTTTTGATAATATTAAAACCAAACTAACTCCCCTTGACAATGTGCTAAGCTTTGGAGGTAAGATTATTTTTCATTATAACACATGCAATTGTCTTTTTTAAAAATTGTATGAGGTTAGATTGATAATTTTATTTTATTTTGTGTAGTAAAATTACTAATTTAACATTGAAATAAAATAATTTAATATCTACTACTCAATGAAATTTTTCTATTTTTAATTTTTAGAATAATGTAATTACTTTGATGCCATTAAAAACAAAATCAATTAAACTCTCACGCAAGGGCTATTTTTGTCATTTTACATTGTTATTACTATAATTTTCATGGATGCTCGGAGGCATTGTTGTAGATTATATTTATTAAATATATAAAAAAAATCTGGTGACACATGGGGTGTGGACAACGTTCATGTTGTTTGGGTAGCGCATGGGGGGTTATCCAGCTATAAAACACTTTTTTTAGGGTGATATTTGAAGGGTCTTGGTGCCCTAGACTAGATGAGGTAGCACGTGTGTCAAGATTCATGAAGGTTTGACGTTGACGACCATTTTTTCTTCCACCTCTTCTTCTCTCTCCCACCTAGATTTTCACATCGACCCCTTAAAAATACAAGAACAACCCTTTAATTTGCTGATTCTTCAAATTTGATCCCTTACCTTTTTATTATGATTTTTTTATCTTGAATAATTTATTGCATTTGAACTCTGATTCTTTTAATTTATATCTTTTTTTGCTTGGAATCATTTTTTCAATTGATTTTATTTTACAATTTCACCCTTTTTTTTCTTTATATTTAGTTCATTTTCTTTTGATTGTCAATTTTTTAGCCTTGATAAGTTTATATTTTAAATCAGAAATTATTTTATTTTATGATTCCACCCTTTATTGTTTTTTTTATCAAATTTAATCCTTATTATTTTGATTGCGAATTTGTTTACTTTGAAAAGTTTTTAAAATTAATATTTTTAAATTGGCTCATAATAAACTTCCTAATTGAACCTGGATCCATGGTTTCATAAGTTGCAAGTTTTTAATATTTGACTTGATTTACGATATTTGCCTAAGTTTATTTGGTTTTTACAAAAGTTTTTTAATTTTACTCCCTATAATTTTTTTTATCTATAAAATTTGGTATCCATTTTTTTAATTATTGTGTATTTTATTTTGCATCATTTTTACAAAAATTTAAAATTGCATCCTCCTTTGTTTTTTTTTAATTAAATTGGTTAATGATTAGGCTTCTTAATTTAATCTGGGTCAAAGATTTTATGGGTTGTAACTTTTAGAGATTAGACGAAGTTTAAAAGGTTTGTTGGGTTTGCTTGGATTTTTTTTTCTTTTCTAAACTGATGTTTTCATATTTTTTTATCTTCTTTTTTTTTCTTCGAATGGGGGTTTGTTTTGTTATTTTTTGTGTTTTGATTCTATTTGGTTAGCTCTCAACAATTTATTTCTAGTTCACCCGTTATCATTTTTTAATATATAAATAATCTATTAAATTACAAATGTTTTTCAATTCACCCTTAAGAATTTTTAATCTTTCAAATTAGGTTCTCATTCTTTTAATTGCAATTTATTTTATCTGAGATCATTTTTAAAAAAAATTTAAATTTCACCCCCTCGAATGTTTTTCTATCAAATTTTATCATCATTTTTTTTGCTATTTTTTTTCTTTTGAAAGTTTTTATAATTAATATTTTTGACATAATTTCATCATTCAAAATTAAATTTGTTGGAAATTAAGTTTCTTGATTGAACTCATGTGCAAAATTTCACAAGTTGCAAGTTTTAGAGATTAGACCAAGTTTAAAGGTTCACCGAGGTTTGCTTGGTTTTTTCTCTCTTTTTTTATTTTTAATATCCTTTTGTTTTCTTATTTTTTTAGATTTGATTTTATTGGGTTAGCTCTCTATAATGTTTTTCAATTTCACCCCTATTATTTTTTAATTTATAAATAATCTATTAAATTATAAATGTTTCTCAATTTATCCCTTATGGTTTTTTAATCTTTCAAATTTGGTATTCATTCTTTTAATTGCTATTTATTTTATTCGGGATTTTTTTTTTCAAATTCCATCCTCCTTAGTTATTTTTCTCTCAATTTTTATCCTCATTTTTTTTTCTTCTTTTGCAATTTTTTTATTAATATTTTTTCAACGATTTTATCCATCAAAATTAAATTGGCTAATAATTAAGCTTGATAATTGAACTCGAATCTATAATTCAACGAGTTATAAGTTTTTAAGATCAGATAAAGTTTAGAAGGTTAGCTTGATTTTTTTTTAAACTGATGTTTTTTTTTTTTGAAGTTTTTTTTTCTTATGAGTTTTCTTTTATTAAATTAACATTGGATGATAATCCAATTCCAGATAGATTGATATAATTTGTCTATATATATATATACACACACACACACACACACACACACACCAGCAAGAAAACGCGGCACATATCTAGTTATTAATAGTAACTTCTATAGCACCTAATCTCTTGCTTCATTGCAACTTGCAAGAAACACAAAAAAAAAAAAAAGGAAAGAGATAGAAAAAGAATGTAAGATGTCATGCCATTAGAGGGTGATTGAAGAAAATTCCATTTCCATTTCTGTAAGCTTCTTTCTCTTTCTTAAATGTTACATTTATAAGCTTCACATGCTGTCAATCATTTTTTGTGCCTTTCAAAAGTTGTATTCATTGTCGAAGGTGATAGCTTTTTTAACCTCTCAAAGAAGCTTTTCTCTCTCTCTCTCTCTCTCTCTCTCTCTTTTATCATTTGAGTCATGCCTGCTATTCTTAATCATTTTAGTCATTTTTGGTTTCTGGGTTCTCTCTTCTTTAACCTGGTTCTATGTTGTTTTCAGTTTTAATCTGCATTATTGTATTTTTGTATCCTTTTGTTTTTGTTGATCTTTTTGTGGTTTTGGTTGCTGAGATTTCTTCATTGGAGGCAAATCTATCATGTCTTTCCAATTTGTAAATAAAGGTGCCTCTATTTTCAATCCGTTTACCTCTTTAAAATATCACATCTTTTTCTTTTTTCTTTTTTCTTTTTTCTTTTTTCTTTTTTCTTTTTTGGTTTCATGCTCATAAAACAAGGGAAATGCAGAGTAATAGTATCGTGAATGCAGGTTTCTGTATGTTTTAAAAGTTGAGGAACTAGTAAAAATGTTTTAGGTTTTACCTTGGGTCACTTTGTTTAGTTAAATGTATTGTCAAGCATGTTGCAATTTGAACTGCCAGGGCCTTGTTAGTGTTTAAATTCTACACTTTTGGTGAGGGAAAGGGAATTCCACACAGGGGTGGCTTGATTTAATGTATGTTCTTTTTTCTTTTTTTTGAACTTTTTTAAGTCCTTTTGTTTTTTGCAATTTGAAGGATGGGGGATCATTTTGTGTTCCTGGTGGATCGGTTGCTAACTGAATCCACCCTTGAAGCTGCTATTGAGAGTCAAAACCGATTGCGGCAAACCATGGCTTCAGCAAGTAAAGAAAATACAAAAGAATTTTCACCACATTGGATGGATTTAGAATTGACTTCATTAGCAGGAAAATCAGTAGAGTGTAGGATTTGCCATGAAGAGGAGGATGACATGAACATGGAGATGCCGTGTTCTTGCCGTGGCAGTTTGAAGGTCAGTTTTAGCTAAATTTGTGGAACCATTTATTTGAAAATCTCGGTATATGCTGTTAACAAACAAAATGATTGTCTTATTTCTCATAGACCTTTTGTATACAATTCTGATAAATCAAGGAAATACCTTACCTCCCTTGAAATTTTAATGTTTACTAGGCAAATAATTTGGACATTTTTGGTTAACAAATAAAGCAGAAATTATCTCCCTCAAATTCATGCACCTTGTGATTCTTTGTAAATTTTAATTCCTACATTTACCTCAGGGACTTTGATCTCTACTTGTTGCCAAAAATTCAAGTACTTGATTTATCATAATGCTTCTGATGCTTTCAATTTAAGTCTTATATTCAATTGATTGTTGAATAACTAAAGCTGAAGCACATTGTAAACTAAGATGTCCTGCAACAAAAATCTAGCGTGGGTAAGCTACATGTCGTTGAATTTAGATGAGCAATCTCAATTGATTGTTGAATAGCTAAAGCTCAAGTAAAGTGCATTGTAGTGTTGCAATTTAAGATGTCTCACAACACAAACTTAGCATGAGTAAGCTATATATTAGTAAGATGCCAAGCCATTAGAGGGTGCAAGCCCCTGAGAATGGAGTATACTTGCATGGAGCAAACTTCGGTGATACTGTTAATTGTATCATTTATCACATTAATTTCAAGTACATGTTGGAGGAAAATGCCACTAGCTGAATTCCTTATACATGTTGGGGGAAAATGGTACTGGCTGAATTCCTTATTCTGCCCTCTTTTAAGTTCCGTTGCTAGTTTCAGATGCTTCAAACGAGGTTACAAGTTTCTCTTTTTTTTCTTTTGTTGCAGTATGCTCATAGAAAATGTGTTCAGAGGTGGTGCAATGAGAAGGGTAACACTATCTGTGAGATCTGCCATCAGGTGCACTATTATATTATTTTCATGACCTCTGCATTTCATGCTGTGTTCCAATAACTTTGAAGGTGAAAAACATCAGCTTTCTAATAATGTTTTTCAATATTTGCAAAATTGCAGCAATTTGAGCCTGGTTATACAGCACCACCCCCTTTGTTTTGTTATGGTGCTATTCCAATGAACTTCAGGTATATTTGTACTTTGCTATATGTGTTCTCCAATCTTGGTTTCCTCATTTCTTATTGGGGCCTTGGTTCCTTTTCGTTAACAAGAATGGTCCTAATCTGTTTGGAATTTTCTTGTTCAGAGGAAATTGGGAGATACCCAGAAGGGACCTGCACAATCCTCCATCTATAGCTATGGTTACTACTGACCATGAATTTTTGGACTCTGACTTTGATGAGTATTCAGCACCCTCTCCTAGGAGTGTGATGTGCTGCCGAATAATTGCTATTATAGTATGACTCTCTTTCTCCCCCCTCCCCTAGGACCGTGTTTGCTCATACACGTATGCATTTGTTGCTTCATGTGTAGAACTTGATCTAACAGATTCATAATTTACTTCCAAATCCTCTGGTTCAGTTACTGTCAATAAAACATTTTTTATTCATTTGACCCCCCTAAATATGTGTGACGATTATGGCAAATGGTTTTATCAGCAGTTATTTTGCTCTTTTATGTGTGTGAGAGCTCCAGGCGGTGGATGTCACCGAGCCCTTCTCTTAGCTTTTATGTAGAGAGTCCTTTCATATATCTGACTAAGCTCAGGGAAATTATTAGGTAGACTTAATCTACCACTTCATCCATAGACAAAGTCACAAAGTAAATCTATAAAAGCTACATAGACAAAATCATGTGACTGTAAAACATGACTTGTGTTTATTGGCCAAGTCCATGGATGATGTGGTAAACCTAGTATACCTAATAATTTCTCAAACTCTAGGGCCAAACCCTTGTTCTCTGAGCCAACACATACCATTCAATATAACTGAGTATTATGTCCTGTTGCTGAATTCTTGTCCAGTTAGAGAAAGATTCATTAACTTATCAATCGTGGACTCGTTTATTAAAATATCTGGTTGTGCATTAGCAAAAATAATGATATCTTATTTTCCTAGCTACAAGTTTGCCCTGTGGCCATGTATTCAGACCAAGCACCTTTCCTACTCATTATCATTGTTGCATGTGTTTGTGACCATGTTTGTTTGGTCTACAAGATCCTATGAGGACATTAATTTTCATTTAATTTGCAGTTTATGGTTCTGTTGGTTTTACGTCATACTCTTGCCATCATAATTAGTGGAGCACATTAATTTTCATTTAATTTGCAGTTTATGGTTCTGTTGGTTTTACGTCATACTCTTGCCATCCTAATTAGTGGAGCTGGAGATTACTCAATGACATTGTTTATG
>Ga0325414_1009477_pt1 | contig 10247 bp, 7 predicted proteins | sample PopdelMetagenome_8_FD_206183 | JGI IMG/M metagenome (GOLD analysis project Ga0325414, IMG submission 206183) | Populus deltoides microbial communities from Bellville, Georgia, United States - Leaf-PdKOR-R3 | ecosystem: Host-associated > Plants > Phyllosphere > Phylloplane/Leaf | place: USA...
TTTTTTCCCGTCACTTTGTAGATACTGAAATTTGACAGAATGGACTGTGCTGACAATTCTCACTATGAATTTACTAAGCAATGTTAAGATCAGAATGTGTTGTATAATCTTGTATAAGATTTTTTTTTCCCTGGTTTGTATCCTTACAATGCCTGGTCAGATTTGTCTGTTCTTAAACCAATGACTGATCCTTATGTAAGTGTAATCCTGCTGTACCAATAGTAATTTCTCTGATATTTGTGGAAGGGCAGAAAATGTACTAACTTCTGTTCAGTTTCACTTCCTTTCTGAGTCTCACTGTTTGAATTTGAATCCTGAGATTACCTTTTAATCTGTTCGAGTGGAATGTACTTTTTACCCACTTGTTTTCCTTGTGCCAAATCAGTTTTACGTTATTGTTTGTTTTGGCGTTTTAAAAGCGTTTTTGAAAAATTTTGAAATTTTTTATTTTTTTCTTTGCGTTAAATTAATATTGTTTTGGTATTTTCAAATTATTTTGATTTGCTGATGTCAAAATTAATTTTAAAAAAATAAAAAAAATATTATTTTGATGTATTTTGGAGTGAAAAATATTTTGAAAAGTAATCACAACCACACTCTCAACATGTAGACGTGCACTTCCTATTAAAGGGGATTTTTGAACTGAACTACTGTGAGCAATGCTAAGAACAATTGCTTTAGCAGATACCACTTGAAATCAGCTTGCCAGTTCTTGCATATGAGATGCATACTTACCACGTACAACTTGGCTTTGGTTTAGAGGGGATGCTCATTCCATGGTCCCAGGCTAAGTTACGTTATACTTGGCAATGGAAGCCTGCAATTGACTACACGGCAGTGTCTCAGCTTCTAACAAGGTTAGCCTAGTGTTTTTTTTTTTTTTTCCCCGCCTAGTTGGGGTCCATAAAAAGTTAGAAAACCCGTATATCTCTAGCGACCCTGCCATAGGAACCTCTCTGTTAAGGCCGTGAATTTTTTAAAAAATTTAATGTTTTTTTATTAATTTTTTAATGTTTTTGGATTTTTTTTAATATGTAAATGTTAAAAGTTAATTTGAAAAAATAAAAAATATTATAAAAAACAACTACCATTTCAATATCATGCTAATTAAAGATGTTTAAAAAAACCGATCAATCGATTAAACCGAATAAACCAAGAAAAAATTAACTAAAAAAACTGAATAAATTGATTAAAAAATTAAAAACCATACGGTTCGGTTTTAAAAAATTTATGCCAATTAAATCAGACTAAACTAGATTGGTTCAATTGAATTTAAATGACTTAAAAATAGATATAAAAAAAAAAACATTTCTAATCATAAATCAGTCCATTCCTTTCCAGACACTCCTTTCTGCTTTAGACTCTTCTCTCTCATTCTCTCATATTAAGTACTAGCCTAATATTAAATTCTTCTTCCCCCACCTTCTCCTATAATCACTTTGTGGTCACTTATATGATAGTGCCTTTTAACAACCTTCGCTTTACTCTTATCATCAACCACCAATAACAGTGGTTGTAATGGTTCCATATGCATTTCTCTAATGTTAGAGATAATAATTCAAGTTCTTAGTTTACTTCTTCATGTCACTTGTATATACAAGCTATGTGAGAAATGGAGTTAGAGGGCTTTGATATAACCACAACAGTAAAAACAAGCTCATTTAATTGGTTTCTGGTTTTTCTTGTTTTTAATGCTAAAAACCGACTCGAACCTTAAAAAACTAATTCGGTTTGAATCGGTTCTCAGTTTAATCCGAGTTATATTAACAATAAATATTATTTTCCAGTTCAGTTAAATTTTTAAATTAAAATTGGACTATGAACACTCTAGTGCTAACATTATCAACCACTCCCTTTATTCTTTCACATGTTCAATTTTCCTATGTAAAATTCCTTGGGTGGCACTCTTTATCTGAAAAGAAAAGGAAAAGGTGTAGAACCATGCCATTCCTTTAATCCCACTAACACAAACACACGTGGCGAGTTGGTAGCAATACCTGTGTTTGGTATTGCAGTTGCTGTTATGGTTGAGGCTTAAAAAAAGTTGTTTTTATAAAAAGTACTTTTAGTTGAGGTTGGATTGAAAAAATATATGTTTGGTTAAAACTGTGGTTAAAATTGAGGTTGAACAAAAAGTAGTTTAATGTGTTTGGTTAATAATGCTTTTGAAATTGATGTTATAAAGTAATTTTAAAAAATATATATTAATATTGATGGTTTTTAATTTAAATATTATAGATTTAACTATTGTTATTACATCATGAAATAAATAATACTTCATACAAAATATTTTTTATTATTCCATTAAACTATCTACAATTCTATCACGTATGAAATACATCCGACAAGGACTACAGTTTTTTTGGTTTCTTAAGCGTGCAACAACATCAGGTAAAATATAATCAGGAACAAAATTGGGATTGCGATCAAATTCTGCAAATGGTACGTCATCAAGCGATCTTTGTCTAATTTATGTAGTGTTATTGAATAATATTAAACACTATTTTTTTGAATAAAACACAATTAAAAATATAAAAAGTAATATTGGGTCGGACTTGGTTCAATGCATTTTGAACTTTGAACCGGAACCGGTCCGATTGGAATAGTGGAGTTGGCTACACTGTTCAATTCATGCTAATTAATTAGCATGAACAGTGCGCAGGAAGCAGCATTTGCTTGCTTTTCTTTCCCATGTGTTTCGGACACAAAAATACTATGGGACCCATGAACAGTAAATTGTTTTTTTTCTTTACCAAACGGGTTGCATCTGCGTTTTGTTTAAAACGCAGACGCAACCTCGTTACCAAACTGCCTCATAATCTTTACCAAAACTCGTACTCCAGGTGACGTCAAATTTTCCCTTTCCTCAAATAATCATACCGCATATATTTATTCAATACAGTTACATTATTTTTTTAGTAAAATATTTAAGAGTTGCAAACATATTTTTTTAAAAGAAATTCAATTATTCATAATATAGATTGATTTTATTTAAATCATATTAGAAAAAAAAAATGATAGCAAACAAGATGTGTGTATGTGTAAAACAACATGGAAGGATGATATTAAAAAAAAAAAAAAGGGATATTAACCTTTCAAACTAGTGATCCTGATTATTATACTGGAAGTGCTATACATGAAAAAGAATCATGAAACTCAATATTTAGGAAATAAATTAAAGGATGACTCGAAAAAAAAAAGGATAAAAAATCTAAAAAAAATAGCAATTAAAAGAATGACGATTAAAATCGTAAGAAAAAATAAATTAAAGGGCAATAACAAATTTTTAATTTTAGAGTAAAATTGAAAGAATAAAAACATTAACAAGAAGAGAAAAAATCAAATGAATAAGGACAAATAAAATTCACAATCAACTTACATTGAATGGTGAAATTAAAAACAATAAAACTTTTATAAAAGGGTCAAGAAATAAAAAAAAAATAAGAATCAAATTGAAAAAATCAATATATGATAAAAAAAATTGAACATTTAGAATTTTTTAACATGTTTTTTTACATAAAAATTATAAATATAAATTGAAAAACTTATGAATGTATCTAATTACATAAACTATAAACTATTTTGTAAATAAATTTAAAAAAATCCATCAACAATAAATAAAAACATAATTGAAAAAATTGAGTTACAAATATAGATCAAGATATTTAATATCACAATACAAGTCATTTACCTGATTGTGTTTAATGAATATATTTATGAAAATCAATATGTAACAAAAATCAACATACACATAAAATTTATTGAATAAAATAAAAGGAAAAAAATTTATGTAGGGCTGCATATATTAAAAATATTATAAAGAAATAAATATTTTTTAAAATAAGTTTAATTTATATAAAATATAAAAAATTATAGATGAATCACACTAACCTCATAAAAAAATTACATACACTCAATATAATTATAAAATAATTGCTATTTCAAAAAGGCTAGATAAGTCAAACAAATCACAGAGAAGAAGTATTAATCAAAACATAAATGCAAAAATTATTTTTAAAAATACATATAAAAAAGTAGTAATTGTTTTTAAAAAATAATAAACAAAAAGAAAAGAATGAGGTCAGGCGTTGTAGGCCTGGTAAGCCAGACCTAGCACCTAGCTCATAAAGAAAGGGTCCATGTGCATGCCTTTAATATTTTTTTTGAAGTTAATGGTGTGGATGACACGCCGTCTGCCCTATTCTTCACAAAAAAAGACAACGCGTCGTCAATAATTGCCCATAATCCGGCCATTATGGTCTTTAGAAAAATAAGACTCTTGTTTTTTCAACTCATTTTGATCCAAAAAAACTTAAAAAACATTTTTGGAACCTTATTTGGCCAATTAATGGCCTCAAAAAACATAAAAAACCGTTCCAAAACTCATAATTAACTTAAAACAAAAAATCTTTCGGAGTTTAGATTTGTTTTTTTGTTTTTCTGAAGGTAAAAAGACACTTAATCTTAACTCCCTTCATCATATGAAACTATTTGACATAAAAATCAATTTTTTTGGTGGCTAAAATTGTTTCCAATGAAAACTTTCTTTTTAAGTTGCAACCCAGTAACCCCTCTCTTCCCTGCGCTGAAAAAGAACTAAAAAAAGAAAAGAAAAATGAAGTATGTTACCATAATGTAATGTTTAAAAACTATAAGGAACAATTACCTAATAACTTAAAAAGATGGGGGGCTAAAAATGAACTTTTAAAATAAATTACAGAGTTACCACCTATATTATACATGTTTTTTACTTAAGCTCTTTTTTTCTTTCAATTCAACCCTCACACCTAAAAGAACATGGAATTGAACTCCAATTTGAGCTTAATTATGCAAAAAACAATTTAAAGATCAAATTGAAATTTTTTTAAAATGTTACTATTATAATCCAAAGTTAACCGTGAGAGGCTGAACAATAAAAAAAAGCTACAATAAAAAAGCCACACACATTATATTCCGGGTAAGGCAAAAGACTAGCCAGTGTAAAAACCAGGCAAAACAAGGTCGACCCCTGACCCGGGCGAACCCGGACGAGACTCTTTTTTTTTAATGTGGTTTTTCTCCTAGACCCCTCTTTTTTTTTTAATCTTTTTTTAGTTGATTGTTAACCATTTTCAAAGTTTACTATATAAATACTAAAAGAATATTTTATTTTTTCAATGTGGATTTGAAAACCTTTAGTATATATACTCTATGTTTACCAAAAAAAACTATTTTTTAAATGTGAAATTTAAAGCCCTTTAGTATATATACTCTATGTTCCTAATAAAAAAATTATTTTTTCAATATGAGATTTGAAACCCTTTAGTATATATACTTTATGTTCGTAAAAAAAAATATATGTTTTTCCAATGTAGAATAAAAAAATTTTTTGGTTTAAATACTTCAATTTAAAATAATAACATCGTATCTCTTCAATATAGGATAAAAAAACCTTTTGATATATTCTTTTGAACTTTATTATTTACAACATTTATAGTTTATGTTCATATGAATTGTTTTTTGAATTTTTTCATATGAATATTAAAATTTCAAATATTTTTTTTAATTTTTCCGGATTTACCCGCGACCCGACCCTTTGGCCAGGTCAACCCCCGAGTCGACTCGTGTAAACCGTAACCCGGCCCTTTAGTCGGATCAACCCCCGTGTTAGGTTTGATAACTATGCCTAATACGGTCCGGTTAACTTGGTGGATCCAAAGACAACCTAAACTACCAATAAAAACATAGTTTGACTAAAAACAAATTGAAAGCGATGTTTTTTTAAGGAAATATTGAGACAACAACATATTGAATCAACCTAGATTAACACGGGTTAACATGTCAAATCCATGGCCTGAGTTATAAGACCATGAGAACTCATACAAAGCAATTCAAAATAAATTATGAATCTCAATCCTCAATCAACCCAGTGTTGAAAGATGAAATTGAAAAAAATATTAATTAGAAAAAAAAAACTAGAGTTAACCTGCCAAACCCATAAACTAGGTTATCAGACCAGGATAGCCCTATAGAAAGTAAATCAAAAAAAATTATGAAGCTTAATTCTCAATCAAACTAATATTGAATGATGAAATTAAAAAAAACACAAACACCACCTGAGTCAACCCGTCAAACCCATGAACCCGAGTTAACTTATCAAACCAGCAGCCCAAGTTATGAGACTGGGAATCTAGGATAACTTGCAAAAATCATGATCTGAGTCATGATACTAGGATAACTTCATAGAAAGCAAATTGAAAAAAAACATAATTCTTAATAAACTTAATGTTAAATGATGAAATTAGAGAAAGAAAATGCCAATTAAAAAAGAAAAAAATCGAGTATACCGGTCAAATCCGTAACATGGGTTATGAGATTAAAATAACCCCGTAGAAAATAAACCATAACAAATTATGAAATTCAGTTTCCAGTAAACTGGATGAAATTAGAAAATTAAAAAAATAAATTAAAATAAATATAAACAATAAAAGTACCATTTCTTTTAGTTTTTAGATGGTAATTAATTAATGGTGTCGAGAAGAAAAGATTTTTCTTGAGAAAGGATCGGTAAACAATGTCCATAACTTTCTATCATATTTGTTTGTTAATAACTTTCTATCATAATCATAATTTTCAAGTAATATTGAGAAACTTTAAGAATAAAAATACATATTGATGGAAATGGATGGATGGAGAGGGGGCGATTGAAATTTCAATCTATGATGAAAGTTGTCCTTTTAACTATTTTATATATATTTTTTAATTTTAAAATATATTTTTTAAATGTTTTTAAATTATTTTGATATACTAATATAAAAAATAAATTTTAAAAATATTATTTTAATATATTTCATAATAAAAAATAACTGGTATCCGAGACTTAGATCAAACAACATTATCAAGGGAAGAACCGTATCAGTTCATAGCAACTACTGGAATTTTAATGTCATTTATTGTAAACTTCATGGATGATTAATTGATTATTGCCTTCTGGTCTTTCTATTCCCTTGCTAGTTGCTTCCAACTACCCCACACGTTCTCTCATTTCCTTCCTGCCTTGTGTGTAACGTTCAAGTTAATTCACCATCATGCATGCTCTCTATAAATCGCTCTGCAATCTCCATTTCCTGATCAAATACCTCTCTCTATAATATCTCTTTCAAAATGGCTTCTAATCTTAAGCTCTTTCTTTTCGATCGTTGCTTTCTTGGCATGCAGCAGCTTGGACTGCTGCAAGGCCAAGGCAAGGCCGTTGGCTTCAATCTCAAACCTTTCGACTCGCTTAAAACTAGACGAAGAGTCACCAGATTGCTGGAACTCTTTGTTGCAGCTGCAGGCATCTACTGGGGAGATTGTTCTTTTCTTCCTCAGCGGCGAGGCTCAACTTGGTCGTATCTGCTGCCAAGCTCTGAGCACCATTGGCGAGCATTGCTGGCCTAGCATGATCGATACACTAGGATTTAATACTGAAGAGAGCCAAATTCTTGAAGGCTACTGTGATAAAGCTGTCGATTCCACTGCTCCATCACCACCAGCAGCACCATCTGTAGTGCCTGTTAAGATTGTTCCAAAGCAAACTTTGGTTCCTTGATTTGAATTTGAGGTTAGCTGTTAGTGGTAATAACAGCGAAAACAACAATAAAGAATAAAGAATAATTACACTCTTTCTTTGTGTTTTAGATTATGACTGGATCGGTGACCGCAGGCAGATGATTTTTTTTTAACATACAACAAAGATACTTAGATAATGATAGTATTTAAAAAAAAAACAAATAAAAAAAACCCTAATACTTGACTAGATCTAATAAAATTGATATAATAATTTGATTTAAATCATAGAAAATAAAAGCAAATGATAAAAAACGACGCATATAAAAAAATATTTGGTAATAATTAACTGAAATAAATAAATTATCGATATCATACCCATAAAAAAAAAACAATACAACTATGAGGCATGCTATCATTATACATATACTAAAATGAATTTGTCTTTTTTAATTTAGAAATTACACAATTGAAATTTTCTTCAATTTGTTTTTACTATAGCAGTGGCAAATATGTAATTTTCAAGAATTTTTTAATGATATTTTACTATAGAAATGGCACAATTGATTTTTTTCTCTAATTTGTTTTATTATAGCAGGTACTGGAGCGGTGACAAAGGTGTAATTTTTTGTTTTTAGAAAACAGGTTTTTTATGAGAATCATTTCTTTTTAAATCATGATATGATGAAAAGTGAGGTTCAATAAAAAATAAAAAAATTCATAACCCAATAATTTATAGGCAATAAAAAAATAATTAATTTGAAAAAATTATGTAAACAATTTACAAAAAAATAAAATAAAATTATCAATTAATATTCATGAGTATATTTGTTTTTAAAATTTTGCATACTGGATTCATATATAATATTTCACAAAATAATTGTTAATATTACTATAAAAATATATAAATTTATGATTAAATTAGATATAAAAAAAAGCCAATAATATTAGGTTCGTGCATTTGATCATTTTTTTAAAAAATAAAAAGATATGACATGTTATCCGTCTAGGTAAATGACATGTCGTCATATGGTTTAAATTTCAACCATCAAAAGTTGAGTTTTAGATTTTTGAATAAAAATATCATTTTTCAACTTTTTTTTCACTTGAAAACATCTAAAACAATCCAAGAAATCCAAGCTAACCTATTTTTAGCCTTACAACACCATAAATTGGTTTAAAAAAAATTCAAGAAAACCTTTTGAACTTGAGTTTATTTTTTTTCCAGTAAGATGAATATTTCAAACCATCTCCAAGAAACTTCACTACTTAAAAAGAACTTATTAACACAAGATTGACCATTTTAGTTATTAAAATGTGGTGACCGAATATTTTTTCTCTCCACTCTTTTTTTTAACGATTTTCTTTCTCATCCCTTAACAAACAGGGATTAAAATGTAAATAAAATTAAGTTTAAGATCTAAACATAAAATTCTTAAACAATAAGACAAAATATGTAAAAATTTAAACTTTAGGTTTCCAATTGTTATTTTTTGCACATCTTGAACAATAAAAAATGAAATGCCTAGTTTTTTTTTTATCCTTGTTCTTTCAAGTTTTTTTACAAATAATAAATTAAAATTCTTTTTCATATAATTGATATTTAATTCAGAAAAAAAAAAACATTTCAAAAACCTCATATATGCAATACAAAGCAAATAGAAGTGAATTATAACAAATAAATCAATGCAAGCATAAGTACAAGGATAAATTACAAAGAAATAAAGTTTGAGGATTGAAAAAAAGCACAATAAAATGAACGGTACTATCCACCGTGTTTTAAGACAAATCCATAATAAAAGTGGGTTCTTTATTATTATTTTTAAAACTTTTATGTTTTAGTTTAAAATTTTATTTTTTTATATTTTTAAGTTCTTGAATTGAGGGGTAGCTAAAAAATGATAAAGGAGAGAGAAAATAATTAGTTAATGAGATTTTGTTAATAAAAAATCCAAATTTTCATGTCAATATGTGTTTTCTAACAAGAGAAGTATCATTAAGATGTTTTTGAGTTTTCATTTTACTAAAAAGAAATAGATTAGGGTTTAGAGAGTTTTTTTTGTTTAATTTTATGTTTTTTAATCGATTTAGAAATATTTTGAATTGATAAAATATTTTATTGAGCTTCAGTGGATGTTTTTAAATAAACACATGTTGAAAAAAAAAACCCTAAGATTATTTTTTAGTTATCTCTTCTATGATCAAAATATGTCTGCTTAGCGTTGAGGGTCTTGGCCTGGCGGTGGGAGGGGCTTGTCTCCTTCCACTGCTCATGGGTTCGAACCCTCATGCGCACGCCTGTTACCCCCGCGGTGCCTTACATGTCCACTGGGTTTGCAGGGTATTTAGTGGGCCGTGAGATTAGTCGTGATGCGCGTAAGTTGGCCCGGACACCCACGTAAATCAAAAAAACATATATATATATATATATATATATATATATATATATATATGTCTGCTTAATTTTTATTTTTTAAAAAGAAAAGGGCCGTCCACCCTTGAGGGAAAAAAAAAGAGAAAAAAGTTCAAGGCCAGCTTGGCGGTCCGAGCTAAGATTATTACTGGTGTAAAATGTTGTATGAGCTCATGATTATTTCGAGGGAATAACACAAATCCCTCTGTTACAGAATGTAATAAATTCTTCTATTAATTACCATGAATATGGTTGTAGTAAAATCAACTCTGCTGGTTCATAAATTAAACTGTATGCTTCCTGAATA
>Ga0325414_1009479_pt1 | contig 10246 bp, 3 predicted proteins | sample PopdelMetagenome_8_FD_206183 | JGI IMG/M metagenome (GOLD analysis project Ga0325414, IMG submission 206183) | Populus deltoides microbial communities from Bellville, Georgia, United States - Leaf-PdKOR-R3 | ecosystem: Host-associated > Plants > Phyllosphere > Phylloplane/Leaf | place: USA...
AAAATAAATAAACTCAACATGTTATAGATAAAATAAAATATGAAGATTACGTTGCTGGGAAATAATGCAACTTGCACAAATATTTTAAACATTCATTAATTTGGACAAATTCCTCCACGTTTGTTTTTAAATATTCAATAGATTGTGCTGTTAAAAACAATGTAATCTTCAAAAAATATATGTTGTTCTAAAAAAAGCAGCCTATATATTTTATATAAAAAAACTAGGTTATTTTTTAGTAGTCTCAGGTGCAAGTTCTGTGGTTGCTAATATTGATAGTCACAGGAGGCTTACATGGTCGTTAACTTTAGGGTTCATAGGATTAATCGAGAGACGCGTAAGCTGATCTGAACACTCATATTAATCTAAAAAAAATTAAGATTAATAACAACACAATTTATACATTACTTTGTTCTGACATGAACCTGTAATATTTCACCAAATATTTTTTTTTCTGTGCTGGTTGCCAAAATTATTTTAATCAGTACTATTTCATTTTAAAAAAACATCAATTAAGTTCCTCACTCCAAAGTCAGGCACGCCTCCAAAGATATAATTTTTTTTTTGCTTAAACCGTACTATGATTTGCCACATATAGCGCACGTTCTTCAACATATATAATTTGTGAGACATGTAAGAAATGCTCTTCTAATCTCAACTAGTTTTTATTGTGTTTGATATTGTAGTTATAATTGTGATTTGAAAAAAGTTATTTTATAAAAAGTATTTTTAGTTAAGGTTGATTTGAAAAATAGATATCTGGTTAAAACTGTGATTGAAATTGAGGTTGAGCAAAAAGTAGTTTAATGTATTTGATTAAGAATACTTTTGAAATTAAGGTTATAAAATAATTTAAAAATATATATATTAATATTGATGGTTTTTAATTTAAAATTTTATAGATTTAACTATTGATATTACATCATAAAATAAATAATACTTTATATAAAATATTTTTTATTGTTCCATTAAAATATCTACAATTCTGCAAATGCTACGTCATCAAGCGATCTTTGTCTAATTTATGTAGTTAAATATTGAATAATATTAAATACTAGTTTTTCAAATAAAATACAATTAAAATAATAAAAAATAATTTTTATTTTACTGAATCGAACCCATTTTAATATATTTTAAGTTTTGAACCGGAACCGGTTTGGCCAGAATAATACAGCATGCTACACTGTTGAAGCGAACAGTGCAGCATGATGCACTGTTGATGCTAATGCCAATTAATTTGCTTGATGTGCGAAAGCATGCAGCAGAGAGGGAAAAACGCGACAGAAAGCATGTAAATTCTGCTTCAACAAAACCGTGTTTTCAACGCAGATAATAGTAGGTCCCACATATAAAAATCACAGCTCATTTCTTAACCAAATACTATGTTGTCACTATTACATGCTAAACGCAACCATAAACTCTTAGCCAAAAAGAGTGTTGGTTTGATCAGACACAAGAGGAGGTGGGTTTTTTTTGGGCTTTCCTAGCTCTAGACAACGATAAGTCAATTTCTTGGCACCACATACGAGGGCAGTGGTGCTGGTTACATTAATCCGAACTTCAATTTGCAGCCAGGCCAGTTGAAAGTTTTAACAATGGCCATGGATTTATGCCAATCAATTTCCGTGATGGATGGCCCTTATGAGCACAGATACAAGAAAAGGTGGTCCACTGTTCTTCATGGATGGTGATATATAGCAGATCCAATATATTTGGATAAAGAAGAAGAGGAAGCAGGGGACGTGTATGCATAGAACTTTAATGGGCTGGCTAGCCTTTGGATGATGATTGAGGTGATTGCTGGATTGGATTCCAGTCGAAGAGATATTAGCCAAGTCGTCTTGATGCTGGTTTGTGGACAGGATTGCTTTCGTTAATGGCAAATCGTGGTCCAACATGAACATGGCAGGCATATTCATTTTTCAATGAAAGTATTTTCGAAGCTGGTTACATTTTTTCTCCCCAAGACAGTCCTTTCACAGTCAGCTTTGAGACCAGTCGTGCAACCCTTGGATTGGGAATATGTTTGCTTGAAATCACTTTCATAGCATTACAATTACAAAAGAAACTAAAATATTTAGGTTTCTGCAGAGGAAAAACACAATAATGATGATAACAGGGCCACCTGTCCTTTCTTTTTTTTCTTCACCTAAGTTTTTCTTTTCTTTTCAAGTTTTTTCTTTCAAATGAGTTTGATTGCGGACCAAATTAGATGGTTTGCTTTTGATTGTTTTCAGGTGGAGTTCTCGCGATGTTGGAGAAAAAAATATGGTGTTTTGATAAAATAAAGTTTAATTTATTTGATTTAGAGCAATTGAAACTTTAAGACCTGAATTTAAATATGAAATAAGTGTTCATAAATTAAATTGGATAAAAAAAATAGTTTACGCGTGTAACACGCGCAATGACGACCAATGCACTTGGGCGGCCACAACTTCCTAAGACGGCCTTTCTTAGTATCGTTTGATTCTTATAGGAGTGATCTTCCTTCCAAGATGGTGAGTGCACACATCGAAGTTTTGATTTGGATTTGGCTGCTTATTTTTTTTAATTTTTTATTCTTGTTTTCCTTTTTTCTCTCCTTTCCTTACTTCACACACCTCACTCTGTTCAAAATAGCAAAGTGAGCAATCGTTTATTTTTTTAATGTTAAATTTAATCCTTATTCTTTAAATTTAGTGTTTTTTTTTAATTCATCATTTAACATTTGGTTTGTTGGAAATTGAGTTTTGTAATTTTTTTGATTTATTTTCTATGGGGTTATCTCGGTATCATGACTTGGGTTGCATGTTAACTCGGGTTGCTTTTTAAGTTATTTTTAATTGATTTTTTTTTTAATTTCATCCTTCAACATTAAGTTGTTCGAGAATTGAGCTATGTGAATTTTTTATTGGTTTTTTATAGGGTTGTCTCAATTTTGTAACCCAGGTTGCGTGTTTGGAATTTTAGTCTTGATTGACTTGAGTTATTTTTTTTCTAATACTTTTATTTTTTTTTAAGTTCATCTTTTAATATTGAGTTGGTTGGAGATTGAGTTTCATGATTTTTTTAATTGTTTTCTGTAAGTTTATCTCAGTCTTGTAACCCTATTGACTCAAGTTTTTTTTGTTATTTTTTTTTAATTATTTTTAATTTTATTCTCCAACAATGAGTTGACAGAGGATTAGACTTCATGATTTTTTTTATTTAATTTGTTTTCTACGAGATTATCTCATTTTTATGACTCGGGTCGTAAGTTTGAGGGGTTAATCCTAGTTGACTTGATTTTTTTTTAAATAAATGTTTTTTTTAATTTTTTCATTCAATATTTTATTGATTGAAAATTGAGTTTCATCATTTATTTTGATATTTTTTTTCTATGAGATTACCATGAACTCATGACCTAGGTTGCGGATCTCGCAAGTTATTCAAGGTTAGCATGGGTTGATCTAATATGTCATCGTCTTAGTAATTTTTTAAAAAATATATCATTAAATATATCACCTTCTCAATATTTAAAAAGGGTGATATCCAATGTGCATCAGATTCTGAATTCATGATTAAAAAAAATCCCTTCTAAATAAGACATTAACAATGCTTATGCTTTTTTTTACGCTAAACAAAAAATTAATCCAACTTGCAGCATAGTACGGGTCAATAATCTAGTATATACTTAAAGATCTAAGGTTTTTTTCCTATATGCTTCACTGTTCATATGAACACCGAAGCAACTTGGGTTTTTTCTTTCATTTTCAAGCATCCTTTTTCTTATAAATGAATCCTTCTATAGCATAATTTAATTGAAATAGGCTTAAGATTATGGAGAAAAAAAATACAAAATTAAAAAAATAAAGGATTGAAATGTAAAAAATATACCTAATCCCACATTCTTGACAATTCTCATCTTGGTTCAAAAGTTTATTTCATTCATTTTTTAGTTCCTGATTTTAAGAGAGAGAAAAGAAAGTCACCAAAAAAAAACACTAAAGAGAGAGAAAATTATTAGTGGGACCTCTTTTTGACAATAAAACTTGTTATTCTTGGTGTCAATGATTTTTATTCGAAAAGAAAAGTTTGATTAAGGTTATTTTAAACATTCATAGAAAAACAAACCAGGGTTCAGAGAGAATATTTATTCTCGATTTAATATTGTATTTTAAAGTCATTTTAGGGGTTTTTTGGTTTGAGAAATTGTTTTTTTAATAAATATTCCAAGGGTTTTTCGTATCAATAAAATCTCAACCTTGATTTTCTAGCTATCATAGTGGTTGTTAGATTCTAGGCAGGAAACGTCTTCTACCTTAATTTTTTTTCAAAAAAATTAGGGGTCGTCCGCCCTTAACAAAATAAAAAAGTCAGGTTGGTTCAGGCCCTCAAGCCCACCCTATGCTTATGCTCCTGGGCTTTTTTTGTACGGTCTAGGTGCATTGGACACCAAGTCCATATGCCTGGCCTTTTTTTTATTAAATTTTTTTTTATCATTTGCAATACCAATTTTTTTTATTTAATTGAGTTTTTTAGATAATCTAGTTTTACAGGAAAATAAAAACAAGAAAGATGTTTTTTTTTAAATAATATGGTTTTTTTTTGTTTAGTATTTTTTTTCTTCTTTATTTTTTGTTATCACATTGTATCTTTTTAGTCTCTTCCTTTTACATATTAATTTTTTTTTTACATTTTTACGTAAATTTTCACTTTTTTATTTTTAATTGGATGATAATTTTTTTATTGGTTTGGGTTGTTAAATTTATTTCTTATTTTTATTTTTACATGTATAGTTTTATTTTTTAAGTAATGATTTTATTAGTCAATGTATAATTTTTTGACAAGTGTCATATGATTTAACATAATTAGTTGAATAGAATCCACAAAAGATTTTCTTACAAGAAAAAAATTCCAAAAAAAATTAAAAAAAAATACAAGGGAAAACATGCCATTCACCCGTTTTAATTGGTTAAATGCATAGATAATTAACACTTGGTCTATTAAATGAAAAATAAACAAAAGAACATAAATTTTAATAAAAGTAGCTTTTTATACATATGATCAATAAAATATATATGGTGAAAATGAATCTTCAGAATTTAAAAAAACATATACCTGGACTTGTTTGGCCATTTAATTACAAGTAAAAGAATCCCACGAAGGTTATTCAGCTAAATCACTTGAATTACATATTAACTAGTGAAATTGTTTTTTCAATAAATAAATTATTATTACATAAGTAGATTCTCAACTAACCTCAAATTAAATTTTTTTTATCAATATGACTTTCATTAGTGAAAAAACCTACAACGCCATGCTTTTTAGAGTGGATGATCGCTGTGACGCCACACACGTGCGACAACACATATTCACCCGTGTCAAGAGTAATTTCTATACAAATATTAATAGCCATCACAATTATTAATAAGTTTGAAACACATCAAATCATGAGGGGTGTAACTCAACTAGTCAAGTCCTAGATTTGTTTCTTAGAAGTCATTAATTCGAGTCTCACAAACTTCAAGACCACTTAAGGCTTACATGGTCGTTAACTTCAGGGCCTGTTGGATTAGTCGAGGTGCGCGCAAGCTGGCCCGGATACTCACGTTAATCTAAAATTTTTTTTTGAAACACATCAGGTAAATATAAAAACAACTCTATTAAATAGTGATCTAGATGATAATGTTTACATTAAACATACTCGAGAGGTTTGTTGTCAATGAATGATAAAAGAAAATATATAAACTTACCAAACCATTATATGGTTTGAAACAAGTACCCAGTCAATGATATATAAAAATTGATAAGATTATGTTGTTAAATGAGTACAAAATTAATGAAATTGATAAATATATTTATATGAAAAATACATATAAAAATTATATCATTGTATGTATCTATATAGACAATATATTTATTTTGAAAATAATAACTACATGATAAAATCTACTGCAAAGAAATATTCAGGGGTTGCAAATATCATACAATTAATAAATATTTCTATAAAATATATACGACCTTCTTGATAAGGTTGGTCTTTCTAAACGCAAACCTCCTCCTCCTCAGGATGTATATTTCCTTCACTAACATACATAAATATTTGTAATATATTAAAATCAATAACATGACTCTCCCAGTAATTCTATTTTATTGAAATGTTTTTTTTAACAATGATCATATATATATATATATATTCTATTTTGTTGAAATGTTTTTTTTTATATATTTTTCTTTAACATGATAATTTATAGATGAATTAGTACCCGTAATCTTCTCTTTTAAAAGATTTGGAATTCAAACATCTGAAACAATAAATAGAAAAATGATTTGATATTCAAAATTTATGGTGAAATATATTTAGTTTAATGCACGTGCATCCACTAAGGCCTGAATTACACTAGTCTTAAAACATTCCACAACTGGTTTAATATTCTGGAAGGAAAATATTAATTGGCTTTACAAGAAAGCAAAAGCAAAAAAAAAAAAAAAAAAAAAAAAAAAAATAGGGAAGTTTTTTTAACCCGTTTGGTTACAAAGGAAAAAGAAAACCGCCAGAATAATTTTCCTAAACCAGAACAGGAATATACCTGTATCCAATCCGAGGAAAGAGATATTAAGCAAAGCCGCACCATTCTCTCGTCTTCAAAGATATGACACCCTATCCAAATTCATAACCAAACCCTAAAAAGTAACAATTCCACTTTCATTTTTCAATCCTAAAAGAAAAACCTAGAAAAATTAAAAGAAATCCATTTTCAATATCAAAAACCTGTTATTTAGCCTAATATCAGTAATTCGCACCATTATCAGCTCATGGACCTTCAACGAGCCATGCTAGATGAACTCATGGGTGCAGGTAATAAAACCCTAATTTTATTTTTCAATTTCATGCATTTACATTGACGAAGCTCTGATTATTTGATTGATTGTATGGGGCTGTTAATGTGTTTAGAATTTTGGGTTTTTTTTTCTTGTGTTAAAAAGATCGTAATTTGACGGAGGAAGAGAGAAAAGATTACAAGGAAATAACATGGGATTCAAAGGAGGTTTGTGCTTATTATATGGCTCGGTTTTGTCCTCATGACCTCTTTGTCAACACCAAAAGTGATATTGGTAAGTTATTGTATCTTTAAGTTGACTAATTTTGATTGGATTATGTTAACTTTAGCTTGTTTCTAAATTTTGGAGATTTGAATTCTCAATATATCTGTGCTTGATTTGTACTTTGGTGATTAAGTTGAGCTTTGGTTTTGATAATTTGGAGATTTTTCGCTAATTGGTTTTGCTCCTTTTGTTTCTGCTGCCAGGACCATGTGATAGGGTTCATGATCCAAAGTTGAAAGAAAGGTAGTTGTGGGTGTTTTGATTGACAATGCCATGACATTGCTGCATTCTAGTTCCAGTATGTTACTGACTAAACGTTCTCTATGGACCTGTTGCCTGAGATCAGAATAATGGTGGTTCTTGATTGATTGTTGATGTGTTGCAGGAATTTTCCAAGTGCTATGTTTGTTCTTAGTTGTTGAGCTCTGTATTATGTCATTTGACTCTATATGTTTATTAAATTGACTACCTCTTGATACTGTTGTGTTAGTTATTAATCTGGTTCTTTATAAGAAACTAACTGCTTCGTAAGTGTAACTGAAGATGAATCTTGGATCTGCAAAACACTGCTGGTGTGATATTTTTTCTTCTTGATGTAACTAAACTAAAATGTTCATCAGGTTGTTGTAAGAAGAGGAGAATAATTTGTGCTGTTCAAATCAGTCCATAGCGTCAGTGATTTACATATTTTGATTTTATTTTGTTTTGCTACTTGTGCTTCTAGTGCATGATTGGTCAAAATTAGGTGTTCTATCAAAGTTTAGTTGGTCTTCTTCATCAGAATTTTCTCATACTCTCTCCATATGTACTCAAACTTATCTAATGGCTCTATTAAATATTTTCTGACTTAAGCTTTGAGAAGTCCCCAAGACATGATGCATATCTGGCTAAATTTGAAGCAGAACTTGCTCAGAGATGTGAGAAATTGGTAGGTCTCTTACTTCTTGGTTTTGGTTGCTTGTTATTTGTGATATGTAGTTTTATATGTTTACATGGGATCCTTTTCTATGCAGGTTATGGAATTGGATAGAAGAGTTAGGCGTGGACGAGAACGCCTGGCACAAGGGGATGAACCTATGCCACCTCCTCCGCTGTCAGCTGACAAGTCTGAACGATTATCTGTGGTGGAGGAGAAAATAAAAAACCTGCTGGTGCAAGTGGAGGCCCTTGGCGAAGTTGGGAAGGTGGATGAAGCTCAAGCGCTTATGAAAAAGGTGTTCTTAATTTGTTTCTAATAGCAGCCCATTCCCCACCCAGACCTGAAAATAACAAAAATATAAAAACAATGCATTCATGCTTTTATGTTGCAGTTCCTCCTTTAAGTATGATATTGTGTTAAGCCTTCCTTTTCCTTTTTTTTTTTCCTGAAATATGAAATCGCTTGCTCAACCAGTGACTTAAATCCTGACTTTTTGCGACTCTTCTAACAGGTGGACGAACTTAATGCTGAGAAAGCATTGATTCAATGCCAGAATGATAAAGTATTGGTGGTTCCACAGGAGAAAAAGATGGCTTTGTGTGAGATTTGTGGTTCCTTTCTGGTTGCAAATGATGTTGCAGAGAGAACCCAGTCTCATATCACGGGGAAGCAGCACATTGGATATGGGATGGTCCGGGATTATATCACCGAGTACAAGGTGAGTTAACTTCGCTGTATGAATTCAGTGTACAATATATTTGTTTGTTTTTAGTGAACTGAGAATGTGGAATACACAGGAAGCTAAGGAGAAGGCAAGGGAAGAGGAAAGATTAGCAAGGGAAAAAGAAGCCGAAGAACGAAGGAAACTGAGGGAGAAGGAAAATGAGAGTAGGAGGAGTGGTTCAGGTGATAGAGATCGGTATCATGATCGAGATAGAGAAAGGGAGCGGGACAGGCACCGAGATCGTGAAAGGTCAAGAGAGTGGAATGGTAGGGGTAGTCGAGATGATTGGAGGGCTAAGAATGGAAGGGATGGTGGCAGGGACAGGCACCGTGATCGGAGCAGGTCATGTTCCCCTGTTAGGCATGGTCGCAGGAGGTCACCTAGAAGTCCAGTTCGCCCAAATTAGAGGATTATGTTCATAGATATCTGAGTTTAAAATTATATGAGGTAGACTTTTTTAATCTCAAAGTTTCATGAACATGTGCTTTTGGAGACTCACGTTAAATGTCATCATGGGTAAAAAATTTCTTGTTATCTCACAGCTTTATTGAGAGTTTACCTCACTTTCATCAAATATTATTAGAGGAGAAAAGGGTTGAGGTAGGTATTACTTAATGCTGTTGTAACTATTTTGTGTTCTTTTTGGACTTTGTTTGAACAAATTTTTTACGCCTTTGTCTCTGGAACATTGATTCATAGTCTAGTATCTGTATCCTATCTTTGGTCATTGATGTTCTCATGTACTTAAGAGTACAGATTCAAAATATATGCTTGAGTGACACTGCTGCTGAGACCGATGATGGTATAGTGTCTCAATCTCAAGGTAACAAATAAATCTTGTTTTCTAACATGACTTGCGCCTATAGGTTGACTTCGCCTTACTGTAGAAGGTTTTTTTTTTTTTTTTTTTTGGGGGGGGTGGGGGTGGTTCAAGCTGGGTTGGCAACTGCTTCTTGGTTGACTAGACAGGGAAAGAAATTTGGGAATCCCAAGTTGTAGTGTTATTAACCATGCCCCATTTTAATTGATCTTGCATTTCAGTTTTAGCATGTTGATGATCTAGTAGGCAGGAAAGCTCATTTGTCCACTCAATTTTGCCTGTACCATTGTCATATGGAACTCAAAGTGACTGGGCTGTGTGAGTGCTTTGCAAATAAATAGGCAGTCTTTGAGGCCAGATACATGTGTTTTTGGGTGGTTATCCGACCTGGAAACCTCAAGAATTCAATTTCATGGAAAACTGATTTTTTGTCTTACAGAGTAGTGGTTACCTTTGGAGTAAAAAATTCAAAAGCCAGGATCGGCCAACAATAGGTAACTGCCCCTTACATAGTATCTTTTAGAGCCAAGATGTCTCTAAAACTCAATTACTTGGAACAGTTCTATGCTTGTCTGGAAATCTACTTCAGCGGACTGGAACTGGATGCACTATAACTTGAAATGGTGCGGGAACTGGAGGTAACTTGAACCTTTATGAAATTTCAAATAGCATATTTCTGTGACCAGCTTGCAGGAAAGACATGTAATCTGTTGAA
>Ga0325414_1009480_pt1 | contig 10246 bp, 4 predicted proteins | sample PopdelMetagenome_8_FD_206183 | JGI IMG/M metagenome (GOLD analysis project Ga0325414, IMG submission 206183) | Populus deltoides microbial communities from Bellville, Georgia, United States - Leaf-PdKOR-R3 | ecosystem: Host-associated > Plants > Phyllosphere > Phylloplane/Leaf | place: USA...
ACATGATGGATAATCCTGCTAGATGAAATGTATTAGTTAAGTAAATTTTTATTATGAATTCTTTTCTATAATGATTCCCTATCTAAAACTAGTATAAATAGAGATGATTAGGTTATTTTAAAAAAAATTAAATCTAAATTTTTTATAAAATATCATAAAATTTTATTTATTTCCCTGCCAGGTTGTAATTTTATGGATTGAAAACTCTAGTTTTCCTCACATTCTTCGTCACACTATGTCATGAAATGTACTATAATTATTCTTCTTTCTTCTTCTTTTGTCTTGTTTCAATAAATCACTAATACATTCGTTCCCACTTCGATGCAAGTTGGATTATTTTTTTCTAAACTAAAAATATATTAAAAATTTAATATTTTTTAATAGAACTTGAAATTTGTCATCTCAACTCCTTACCTAACTTTAATTTCAAATTAAACTGTGTGAAAATTAATTCAAAGTAAATCATTCAATTTAATGATTCAAAGATAACTTGCATGATCAGTAAAAATATAACATATTTTTTTAAAAAAAAAATTAAACGATAATTTTTTTTTAATATTGAAATAATATCAAATTGGATCAACCTAGGTCACCCTACGACTTGGATCATGGATTTCAATGAGTTCAATAACTTTGTTATTTTTGTAAAAAAAAAATTAATTTTTTTGATAAAATTATTCTTCTTTCTTCTTCTTCTTTTGTCTAGTTTCAATATATCATTAATACATTCGCTCACGCTTCGCTATGGGTTGGACTATTTTTTTCTAAACTAAAAAAATATTAAAAGTATAGATATTTTTTGACAGTATCATTAAATTTAATCAAGCGACTTGATCTTGAAACTTGTCAATTCGGCTCTTTGCCTAACTTTAGTTTCAAATTAAACTGCTTGGGAGTTGATGCAAAGTAAATCATTCAATTTAATGAGTCCAAAGATAACTTGCATGACCAGTAAAAACATGACATATCGTTAAAAAAAATTAAAACGATAATTTTTTTTAATATTGAGACGATATCAAATTGGATCAACTTCAATCATCTTGCGACCTGGGTCATGGATTTCAATGAGTTTAATAACTTTGTTGTTTTTGTAAATTATTTTTGTTTAATTTTTTGATAAAATTATTCTTCTTTCTTCTTCTTTTGTCTTGTTTCAATATATCACTAATACATTCGCTCACACTTCGCTACGGGTTGGACTATTTTTTTCTAAACTAAAAAAATATTAAAAGTATATATATTTTTTGGCAGTATCATTAAATTTATTCAAGCGACTCGATCTTAAAACTTGTCAACTTGGATTCTTGCCCAACTTTAGTTTCAAATTAAACTGCTTGGGAGTTGATTCAAAGTAAATCATTCAATTTAATGGGTCCAAAGTTAACTTGCATGACCAGTAAAAACATGACATATTTTTTTAAAAAAATTAAAACGATAATTTTTTTTAATATTGAGATAATATCAAATTGGATCAACCTCTGTCACCCTGCGACCTGGGTCATGGATTTCAACGAGTTTAATAACTTTGTTGTTTTTATAAATTATTTTTGTTTAATTTTTTGATAAGATTATATGTTTGCAAAATCGAGCATCAACCCTAAAAAGATGTTTATTTAAGGTCATGATCAGAGTTTTTAAAACTGGCCCAGTTGTCGACCCGGCCTAAGGCCTGGGTTAGTGGTTTTGCCCGGGTCGCCGGGTTTTAACCGGTCACCGGGTTAACTCTTTTTTATATATATGAATCAAAATGATGTCGTTTTGGTTAAAAAATAAATAGTCAACGGGTTAAAACCGGGTCTTGCTGGGGCAACCGGGTTTTTGACTTCTCTTATTTTTTCTTAAACCCGGCCCGATTCTAGCCCCAGGTCAGCCGGGTCCCAAGCCGACCCGTCGGGTCAGGTTTCAAAACTATGATCATGATAACCTTATAGAAAGTAAAAAAATAAAATAAACCATAAGTTTCATTTCTCAACCAATTTAATATTGAAGAAGAATGAAATTAGAAAAATCAAAGGGCCATAAACTAAAAAAAAACATATCGGAGATTTGATGGATAAACTCACTAAACCCATAAACCGAGTAACCCAGGTCAACATGTCAAACCCATAAACTGGGTAATGGACTCCATTGGCATTAATAACTTGTATTTTTTCAAAATTATTTTTTATTTTACTATATGATAACAAAAATAAACTATTATAAAATCGAGTGTCAAACCAATACTGAAACTTTTTTAAAGATTATGATAACTTCATAAAAAACAAAACGAAATAAATTATGAAACTCAATTCTCAATTAGCTCAATATTGAATTATAAAATACAAAAAATAAATTTTAAAAAAATTAAATAGAAAAGTTAAATCGCTAAACCCTTCCACATGCCTATGGAGTTTCTAAAATTTAGTAACATATTTTAAAAAAAAAAATTAACAATATTATTGTAGCCTAATTTTTGACCCCTTGTTTTTCTAAATATTTTCAACATACAAAAAATAAAAAATATATTCTTGATATGTTTATGTTATTTTCAGTATTTTTAGCGTCATCTCAAAATAATTTAAATTTCAAATTTCTTTACAACCGTTCATATTTAAAGTGTCACTTTTAAAATTGTTGATTTTTCTCATTTGAGTTGGCATTAATATTGTTTCTTCTTTTAAAACCAAAATATAAAAAAAATATTTAGACAAAGATACCAAAATGAAAAGGAAGAAAACTAAACAAAGGATAAAATCTTTAGGTTGCTTGTTGGACCAAGTAATTGAAAAAAAAGGATAAAATCTTTCACTGATATAAGGGTGTTTAACTCACACAAGAAGTGGGGGGGTCCATTACAAAAAAAACCAAACAAAAAAAAACTCTACAAAGCTCTTCCTCTTCACTCTAGCACAACTGAAAAACCAACCTATACCATTGTAAGCTCAATAACAAGTCAACCTCCCCTCATTTCTCACCGTAAAAGAACCAAACCACTCCCTCCCACTCCCTCCTTTGATTTTAATCGTGACCATTATTTGCAGCAGAGAAAGAAACATATCTAAAAAAAGACAAACTAACTGTCTGTGTGATTTCTTTTAGTTGCATGTCATGGTGAGAGCCACCGCAAGCACAAGAAGGAAGAAAAGAAGAAGCCGCTTCAAATCCACCTTGTTTTCCAGTTCACCAACAGTGATGCGTTTAACCACGCGCTGACAGTGACAATGACGCGTGGAACCCAGACACCGCCATTGTTTCTCCATTTCCAGCGCTATGTAGCAGTCTCCTCAAGCTATCTCCAGCCTCTAAAAGGTCTATTTTAGGATTTTGATGATTTTTTTTTTGTTATGATTTATATTTAATTACAATGTTGTGTAAATATTTAAAGTTCCAATTTTTTTTTGAAAAATCAATCCTTGTAAATAATCAAATCTTCTTTCACACAACTTTATGCCTAAAAAAAGAAACTCAAAGCCCAGAACATTTGAGGATATGATTAGGTTGGAGCAATCCAATGAACATAATAGGACTGACTCTAAGATTCCTTTTCTGAGAAGGCAGAGTATGTTGAACAAGATTGAATATAAAGGTCTTTAAGTAGGGGGTAATACAAATAAAGTCTAATGATCTATTATTTCTAGAAATCAAGACCACAAGCGACGGCTCGAGTAAGCAAAAAACAAGAAGCCACTAAAGCTAGTTAATAGAGATCCAACTTCAGAAAGAGGCAGTTCATGAAGAAATGAAGACCTATATTTCTCAGGTAAGTATACATTGCAATTGGGTCACTGTTAATAATCTAAGAAAAAGAATCCTTAATGGGTTTATATTTTACCAGTCCTGTCTTTCAAAATATACCTTTAGTCCTCAATCATTTCAAATAGTGCACTTTCTAGCCCTATGTCTAGTCCTTTTAAGAGCGTCTTTGAGCCCTTACATCCCAGATAGTACGCTTCATAGCCTTATCTTTATTTTCTTTTGGAGTGCGCTTTCTAGCCCTTGCTTCTCAGATAGTGCGCTTTCTAGTCCCACCTCTATCTTTTTTCCTTTGAGTGGGCCTTTTAGCCCTTATCCCTCTGATAGTGTGTTTTCTAACCTATCTCTATATCTCATCTCTTATTGAGTGTGCCTTTAAACCCTCATCTCTTAGATAGTTCACCTTCAGACCCGATCTTTTTATTTTGAGCACGTCTTTGAGACTTCATCTCTCAGATAGTGCACCTTCAAGCCCTATCATTTTCCCCTGTGAGTGCTTTTTTAAGCTCTTATCTCCTAAATAGTGTGCCTCAAGCCTTATCTTGTCCTTTCTTTAAGGCATCTCTAAATAAATCCTTTCACCAGGTAAGTCTCATTTTTTACTTGGACAAGTCGCCCATTACAATGAACCACTTTGAAAAATCTTCGCATTTTTCCACCTGGGCAAGTTGCCCGTTACAATGAGATCACTTTGAAAATCTTGCACTTTTCCACCTGGGCAAGTTGTCCATTATAATGAAACCATTTTGAAAAATCTTTGAATTTTTCACCTGGATAGGTCACTCATTACAATGAGACCACTTTGAAAAATATTTGTATTTTTTGATTTGGGCAGACCGTCTATTACAATGAGATCACTTTGAAAAATCATTGCATTTTTCATATGGGCAGGTTGCTCATAACAATGAGATCATTTTGAAAAATCTTCGCATCTTTCATATGGGCAGATCACCCAATACAATGAGATCACCTTGAAAAATCTAAATATTTTTCCACCTGGATAGGTTACTCATTACAATGAGATCACTTTGAAAAGTCTTGCATTTTCCACTTAGGTAGGTCGCCTATTACAATAAGACCATTTGAAAAAACATTTGTATTCTTCACCTGGGCAGGTCGCCCATTACAATGAGAGCATTTTGAAAAACCTTTGTATTTTTCTACTTGGATAGATTGCCCATTACATTGAGACCATTTTGAAAAATCTTTGTATTTGTTCACCTGAGCAAGTCACCCATTACAATGAGATCATTTGGAAAAATCTTTATATTCTTCACTTGGACAGGTCACCTATGACAATTTGACCATTTCAAAAATCTTTAGGCATGTTGCATGGTACAACTATGCTACTCCAAAAAATCTTTCAGTTTTTGAAAGATCATCTTTTTCTTTACAAACCCAATCTCTTACTAGGTGCGCATTCTAACCCTCATCTCTCAGATAGTATGCTTTTTAACCCTATCTTTTTTTTTAAGTGCGCCTCCGGGCCCTCAATTGTTCAGGTAGTGCACTTTCTAGCCCTATCTCTATTTTTCATCTCTTTTTAAGTGCGCCTTTGTGCCCTCATCCCAAATAATGCGCTTTCTAGCCTTATCTCTTTTTCTTTCCTTTGAGTGTGCTTTTTAACCCTCACTTCAAACACATTCAGAAGGATTGACAATTTCTTCATCTGGTGAGTCTGTTATCACTCATTCCATTTTTTTCTTTACAAAGTTTACTATCTAAAGTCTCTTACGAAACTTTCTATCATAAACATTGTAAAGAGAGGGGCAACTGACATAACCTATATTTGGGTAACCCATTAAATTTTACCCTTTTTTCTTTCCAAAATAAAAATAAAATAATAAAATAATAATAGCAAGAAGACTAACCTTTGAGTAAAAGCAAGCTGAAAGGACTTCAAATAAAGAGGAAGGTCAAGCTTCAATTTTGGATGAATTAAGAGCTTAATTATCCCCATTGTACCTAAGATTGAAGAGACAATGCAGAGTCAATGTCAAATTAAATGCTTATTGGATGAATTTGTATAAAAATTAAGTCTAATGATATAATTAAGTTTTTAATAGGCCGATTTGATTTAATAATGGACAAAATTAAAAGTTTAATTATGTTAAAGAATTAATTTGGGTCCAGTTAAAAGATTTAATTAGGTGCAAGGACTTAATTAAACATTAAATGGGTCAAATTAATTTTATTAGGGGCTTAATTCATGAAAATTTAAGTTTGGGAGCCTAATTTGGGCTTAATTAAGAAGGTTGGAATTTTAGAAGACCAAATTTAATTTTTATCCAGTCAATTGATGCAAATCAGGGGTAAAATTGCAAGAAAATCAAAAGTTTTTGGTCAATTATGGGCTAGATTAAAGAAATTCACAACCAATGATAATTTTTCAAAAGGCGTCGAACTATGAAGACTCAATTGATTGAAATCAGGGGTAAAATTAAAGAGAAATAAAAGTTTAATGGTCAATTGAGGGTCAAATTGCATAAATCCAAGACCAAAGACCAAAATGAAAAACATACCAGAAATCTAGGGCGATGTTGAAGTTCGATAGGGGAAAAACTACATAAAATTAAAAGTTTGAAGCCAATTAAGGGTGTAATTAAAAAAAAATAGATATCGAATCATCAAATTGAACTTTGACCAAATCCCTGAATTTGAAACCCTAAAACTGAAAAACGACTCTATTTTGTCAAAAAAAAAAGGATTAGACGACATGTCATCTGGTTACTGCTCATTGTCCCCTAACTTCTTACCTGAAAAAGCTGATCGGGTGGCTACTTTTTAGGGGCATTTAATGTTTCATCTCTCAACCAAACCAGACAATACGCTACCATGATAGCCTAACATTGTACTACACTCTAGAATAGATCTCGTCGGCCAACTGGCCCTATAGCCACTGCAACACCACTCCAAAATGGCTACCACGACTAGCCTTTAGCTGCAACTTTTCCAAGCCTTGTCAACAACTTTGAACCAACGGTTAGGATCATTCCGGGTCGAATCAAAGGCCAAGATTTGGCATCAGTAAAGAAATAATGTCCACCTTCCACCCCTTATAAATAAGGGTTAATTCGATGCATTGAGCATCAAGAAATCAGATGCTAAAGTTGAGGGGAAATAGCATTTCCCCAGTTTTTTTTCTCCCCCTTCACTAGCCTTTTTTACACCACTGTAACCACCGCATCTCCACCGTCGTTGCCGCCACCAACCACATGTTGGTCTTCCCTGTACCACCATGAACGCCGCCAACCTCTTTCTCCTTCAGCCAGGCAAGCCTTCCTCTCCTTTTTCTTCTCCAAAACTCCTCTATAACTATTTGCTTGTAGAATACTTTTTGCATGCAAGTGACAAAATGCCATTAACATGGGTTGGGCTAGACCCTTTCCAACCAAACCGAGATGGCTGGGTTGAGTTTAGCCCACCTAATGTAAAAAAGAAAAAAAGAAAAAATAGAGAGATGCCAGGTTTGTTGGGTCGTAGTTGACCCAATTGACCTTGCTAGGTCCGGCCTATATGGTTGGGTCAAGCCGAGCCCAGCCCATATAATAATAATAAATAAATAAAATATATTATATAATGATAAAAATATTTTATAAAAATAAAAAAAATCCAAAAATTTCCAAAGTCCTTTCAAAATATTTTTGATTTTCTCGCATATTTTGCAATAATTTTGTATAATATCGGCTTGTATATTTACACTATAAGATACAAATCTAGTATTAAAATACATGGTCTTCTACAAAAATTTTCTTAAATTTTTTTTGAAAATTCAAAAAATTTTAAATTAATTTTATATTTAAAAAAACAAAAAAATGTTTTATTTTCATGAATACAGCCAAATCCTAAAAGATTTTTCATGCATATTTTCTAAAAGATAACGATCATATTTTATCATGTTTTAAGAAATACAAAAATAGATAAGTTTGGCCCTTAGAATTATTAAGATTTAACCCAATAAGATAGAGACTTCCTCACGAAGGGAGATCTACTTTAAAACTTAAAAAAGACCAATGGACAGAAACACGACTTAGAAAAACAATCAAATAATAATGTAACTTACCTTAGGTAGGGTGCACTGGGGGTGATACGTCTTTCCCTTGCATAATTAGTCCATTACCCAAACTCTCATAGACCATAGGTTTCGTAGTAATCATAACACTAGATGGTGACTCCTGAATTTTATAATTATAACTTTATGATTATACCCAAAACCCCTTTCTTTTTCACCAACATCTCAAACGGCAGACCCGTCGTCGCTCGATGTCGTGCGCCCAGCGACATATAGGATTACAAACTTATACATAAGATATATTCCTAATATTAAATAAAAAAATAATTTATTTTTATTTTTTATTGGCATTAGAACAGTTAGGTTTTTAACCTAATAAGATATGGACCTCTTTACTGAGAAGGACTTTCTTTAACCTTAAATAGATCATTAGTTAGAAAACACAACATTTTTTTAGTTTGTATCAGACAAATAAACAATGCAGTTTTCCTCGGGTGACATGTATTATGGGTGCTAAAACCTTAATTTTCTGCAATTAGTCCCCTTCTCCAGATTCTGAGACCAGTTAGGGTTCCTAGTGATAAAAATACTAGGTGACGACTCTCATTCCCTCTTTTTTACTAATAAATGACAAGAATTCATTGTGCTTTCCACCCACATCATTCATGATTATCTCAATCCGGGAGGATGGTCGTTGCGACGCCGCACACGTACAACATATATGATAAAAAAATAGATGATCACATAATCAAGTTTAATTAGTAAAAAAAAAAAATCACCGCTAAACCCGCGAAGGGGCAACCAAGATTACCTCACCAAACTAGCAAACCGAGTCATTAACTTCACAAAGTTTAATGTCCTATTTTTTTAGAAATTATTTTTTTATTTAACTAAAAGTTTTTTAAAAATAGACCATACCGCGATGTTGAGATATTTTTTTGATACCGTGATAATAATATAAAAGGAAAATTAAAATAAATTATCAACTCTGAATCCCTATTAACACATCATATAAAGACTAAATTTTAAAAAAAAATCAATAATCAAAGGGGAAAAAAAGGGGTCAAAATGCAAAAAATAAATAAATGTGGATTACTGTTAATACTTAATATTTAATACTTAATTAATATTTAATGCTTCAGAATATTGATTTAGTGTTTGACAATGTTAGCAAGGCGTGATGTTTTGGGAAACCATCTTGACTTTCAGGTCTGTTTGGAGAGGGGCGGGCTTGGAAGTATATGCCTAGCTAGCTAATCAAATCAGAGGCTGGCCATATCAATCCAGGTCGTGTTTAAACAACCATATTTCATTTTCTTTGCATGGAAACTTCATTTCCTGGATATCGTATCATGTTGATCAGGACTGAAACGAAATAAATTCCCCGAGGAAAGTAGCATCCAAATTTACTTAATTTGTTGCAAAATAATATATTTTACATAAAAGAGTTAGGTAGGAGGAGCTATCTCGATTCCATATTACTATATATTTGCTATGGATTTGCACACATCATCTCTTTGCTCAAGAATAATGAATGATTGCCAATTTATGATTTCTCTTTGGCTTTGCATTACAAACCGGGTTAGGTAAAGTTTGGAATTTCTTCCTTTTTTTATTTAAGATTATCTTTTTATGTTTTCGGATAGTTTTTATGTCTTATCAAAAATTATTTTTTTAAAATAAAAAAATATTCTAATGTATTTTTAAATAAAAAACATTTTAAAAAACAAATATTATCATACTCTTAAATACCCGACCAAGAAAAAATGCAACACAACCTACACCAGCACCAAGGGGTCGTCATTTGTTTAATATCAGATACATTTGACTTTTCTCGTGAGCTCAAATGAAAAATAACGAAAAAGGGCACTTTCAACTATTCAAATTGTAGGGTATTTGTTCATTAGTCAAGGCAGAATTATGGGATGTTATCACTGGTTTTGAACTAGCTTATTCTCTTAGGATTAAACAGGTCATTTTGAAATTGGATTTTTATTGGTGATTGAGCTAATTACAAGACCAATTATTAAGATAGATGCAAATTATACCATAGTTATGAAAGCTTATAACCGAAGATCGGGAGGTTCGAATTCAGCACATATTCAGGAAGGCTAACATAGCAGCAGACTGATTAACAGATTATAATCTTACTAGAAACTCAATTAATAGAGATATTTAGATTATTCAAGAGTCACTGTCATGGTTTTTTTTAACATTGTACTATGGGTTTTAAGCCCTGATTTTCAATATATATATATATATATATATATTCAAACTGTAGCGAAATGGCTCAGCCCATAGAGTCCTAGCTGCATCAGTTTTGAAGGTGCCAGCTAATAAGCTATATAGCTATACAATTCATGCCTAGGTGAAGTCCTAATCTTTTCTCCTTTTAAAAAATGGACACTCTATTTCCAGCACTCCTCTGGGATTCAGCCCAGAACACTTGTCAACTAGCCCATCAGGTGAAGCTGCAAAGCCAGTCATCTTCTAAGCTGTTCT
>Ga0325414_1009484_pt1 | contig 10243 bp, 10 predicted proteins | sample PopdelMetagenome_8_FD_206183 | JGI IMG/M metagenome (GOLD analysis project Ga0325414, IMG submission 206183) | Populus deltoides microbial communities from Bellville, Georgia, United States - Leaf-PdKOR-R3 | ecosystem: Host-associated > Plants > Phyllosphere > Phylloplane/Leaf | place: USA...
TTGGTTCAGGTGGATATCCATTAGGTTCGGGTCGGGTTAAATTGTCACCCCTATTCTCAACAGATGTTTCTCATATTAAGTTTGTGTGCAGTTTGTGAGCACGTAGAAACACTTTTGTTGCATCATATTAAATTCTTAACTTTGATAAATATAATTGCTTTAGGATTAAATTCATCTAAACCATGGTGTTTCTTTTCTCATGGTGTTTTATTTTCTTAAGTTTTTCCTCATGCTTGAATGAATATGATGATGGTATTTTTACAGGGATTCATTTACTTTCTAACTGCAGGTATTGTGAGGAAAGACCTTTGTCATTAAGCAATGCTGGTATGGGTGCCAATCTCCGCACTTACTATCAGAAGTTGAGCCCCAGTGATCAAACTGGTATCTTATTGCGCAATGAAAAAAGCAGCTTGGGGAACGTTGTGATACTAGAGCAGACTGACAAATCCCCTTTCCTTGGAGACATAAAAGCCGGTTGCAAACAATCATCTCTTGAAACAAACATGTATAAAGCGCCATTATTTCCCCACAAGGTGCCTCCTACTGACTATTTGTTGGTTCGTTCTGCAAAAGGAAAGCTTTCTATTAGACGCATTGACAGAGTTGCTGTCGTTGGACAACAGGTTTGATTTAGCTTTTTTTCATGCTTTCTCGCAGGTTACCTTGAATTAGACTCCATCCTCGAATCTCTATAGATTCATTTTCTTCTTAAAGGTTTGTTGCGATTAGTGATTCGTGCTGCATGTTGGAACACCTAAGAGTTATTTCTATTTTCCTTCATGTAATGACTACCTAACATTGCTCCACACACTAGGTTTTCATTTTTACTAGATCAGGATGTGGTATTTTTTCTTTTCAAAAGTGGTCACTTCAAAGGAGAGCCATAATAGGGAAAAAAATTTTGTAGTTGGGAAAGGAAGAGGATAGGAGTTTGGACATTAATGATAGAGTTTTGATTCACATTACGTAATGTGATAGTTTGGCTCAGACAAGAACTTCTCCAACACTCCCCATACCATACACCCTGGGAGTCTTTTATCTATTCCACCATTAGAAGTTAAAACATTGTGATGTTTCAATATAGAAAAGGAGAATTAATAATTATTTGGTGCAAGTGTTATCAAACAAATTTGGATTCATTGATCTGTCTTTGCAGGAGCCCCTTATGGAGGTATTAACTCCTGCTCCTAAGAATCTTCAGGCATATATCATAAATAGGCTATTACTGTATCTTTATCGTGAGTTCCGAGCTGCTGAGAAGCGTGGGATGCTTCCTTGGATCCGCGCAGATGAGCTGTCCACTCATTTTCCAAACATTTCGGAGACCATCTTGCGGAAGAAGCTCAAGGAGTGCACAATTTTGCGGGTATGATTCTTGCTTTATAATATTTTACATTAGATTTGTAGACATTAGTAAATAATAAGTGTTTGGATGATTGTTGGATTAGCACTTTGAAAAATGAATCTTTCAATTTCCCCTGTATTTTGCTTTACACGGACATTCAACATACAGAAGTATGCAAATGGACACTTGTTCTGGGCAAAGAAGCGTGATTTTATCATTCCATCTGAAGAGGAATTGAAAAAGATGGTCTTACCAGAGAATGTGAGTTTCAGAATTCATTTCTAATTATCTTTAATTTTTCCTCATCCTTTATGATTCTAGTATGGCTATGAGTTTTGATATCCATGGATTTGTTTGATTTGAGTTCACTGTTAATCAGATTTTTGTACTTTCTGAAAGGTTGTATTATTGCAAAGATGTTGTAATCTGTAAGCTTGTTTTGGAAATTGCATTTCGTTTTATTTGCAACTCGATTGTCTGGCTAGCTAGTGTTATTAGATGAAAATTCCTGCATACTAAATGTAATTGAGATTGCTTTTAACTTGCATTGTTAGAGTGAAGAAACTGATAGGTTTTATAGTTAGCACAAGGTAAGTGACGAAACTGGCAGGTTCTATAGTTAGCACTAGCCACTATGTAAGAATAATCTTTTTATAGGAAAATCAGTTCATATCTCGCATAAGAATAAATTGTTAAACTAAAATGATTGGTAACTGCTACCTTGTGGATCCATAAACTTTCAACTTCAGCCATTGGTGAACCTAATCAATCTGATGGTTTAATACATCTTTCTGTCCTAGGAACAAAGATCATCTGAATTTTCTTGTATCTGGTACTCCAGTGGTCCCTTAGTATGCTGAAAATTCCTGCGCTTTGTTGCTTCATGTACTTCTCCCTTTTCTTTTAAATAAATATACGATTTATCCCCTTCATTTTGGGTTTAGGTTTGTGCCTATGAAAGCATGCAAGCTGGTCTGTATCGTCTTAAACACTTGGGGATTACAAAGCTAACACTTCCCACTAGTGTTTCAACTGCAATGAGTCAGCTCCCTGACGAAGCAATAGCTTTGGCTGCAGCGTCACACATCGAGAGAGAACTTCAGATAACTCCATGGAGCCTGAGCAGCAATTTTGTTGCTTGTACAAACCAGGTAAGTTATTCTTTTTCTGATTTGTTACATTCTTAAGCCATCTCTGATCCTAATGCCCTTTAAGGTCAGCATTGCATTTGAACATGTTTTGGATGGAGCTACCAGTCACTATGTGTGAATATCTGTTCTCTTAAGAGCTTATATAAAGAAATATCATTTCCATTGTGAGAGTGTTGTTCTTTTTTGTTTCCTTAACTATTCTACACTAAGAAATTGATTCTTTTGGATGTTAGATTGTCATTTCTCTGGGATTGACTTGAAGATTGATTGAGAATCTTGTTCCCTTGTTGCTTCATTGTTTTTGGGATAGAATTTTATATGATAGTGTTTGGTTCAGTAGAGATTGGAAATCTCGTTCTTTTTCTTGCTTGATACTGTTTGGTTTGTTAGTAACAAGGACTGCAATTCCACAAGAACTGAGTTGTATTATAAGTGAAATAAATGGATCTCTTGTTTAGTTGAATTAGGACCCTATTACAATTACGTTCAATTTTCTATAAATTGAATGTGAATAATCCTAATTGGAATTGGCACTAGAATCATACCCATATTATATTCCCAATCCCTGAGAAAACTGAATATGACTTGTATTAGTGTATGTGTCTGGAGTGTGGTTGCAAAAGTTATGTTTGAATCGTGGTACATTTTTGTAGGAAAAGGGCTCTAGAGGTGTGTTCTAGGAGTAGCAACTTCTCATTTGCTGAGAGGAATAGGACAAAAGTGTGTGCAAAGGAAAAGAATCATTTTTATTTTTTTTACATAAAATCTTAAGGAAAAAGAATTATTGTTGATTTTTGTACATAAAATCTTATAGAAATGCAGATGATGGGATATAACTTGCAAATTCTTCATTTTGCATGTTATTTGTCATTCTGTAAATGGTTGGCAACTCCTTGACATCTTTCTGTAGATGTTTTTCGATCCTTGTCAAAAAAATAAATTAGAAAAGAAAGTTGGGTAGGCACTGTGTCATTTCAGTATGTCACCTTTGTTGCTGTATTGTGACAATCTAGCAATTTCTTCTGAGATAATGTTGTAATTGGTTTTCTTACTTTTCAAAATGTTATTGAAGTAATATTGCAAGTGGTTAAGCTAGTTCACAAAGCTCTAGTTGTTATTTCTCGCTGTACCGGAGTAGTTTCTTTTTCCCCTCTTTGCTGGTTATTTTTTATTTCAGAATTTTAGGATTTGGCAGGGCTATGCTATTGTTTAGAAAAATAGTCTTTTTTTTTTCTTCAATGTTAATTCTCAATTTTAATTTTTTTCATTCAGGATAGAGAAAATATTGAGCGCCTTGAAATTACTGGTGTTGGTGATCCATCTGGCCGGGGCCTAGGATTTAGCTATGTTCGTACTGCTCCCAAGGCACCAATTTCAAATGCGATAGTGAAGAAAAAAGCAGGAGCTGGTCGAGGAGGTTCCACTGTTACCGGGACAGATGCTGACCTTCGTAGATTGAGCATGGAGGCTGCAAGAGAGGTGTGTTAATTTTTTTCTTCAAAGGAATTTCCAATTATTGAGCCTCAATTATTCTGAATAGATCATATCTTGGAGATGATTAGCTTGAAACAACCATCCAGGAAACTGCATAGAACTCATCAGTCTCAGAAACATGTATTATAACAGCATGTTGAACTGAAAGTAAGGGAAGCATTGGGGTAGATTTAGTTAAATATCTAGTAGAGATAATCATTATAACATGGCATGGAGAAAGGGATAATGAAGTTTCTTTCTTTCTTCCACTGAAATCCCATATCTGGGATACCATGCTTCATATGAAGCCATGGACATTCTTTTATTTGATATGGTGAAACCATTTATTAATTAAGCTACCGACATCAAACATTTAACAAAATTCTCACATGGTAATAGAAAAACTTTCCCAGACAGATCCAGCTACAAAGCTCGCTTTAGATTTTTCAGTGGCACCACTGAGGCACGCTAATCTTGTGCCTCATCCCTTTGCATTTAGTTAACAATGTGACAGTCCCTATTCATCTTTTTTTATTGCATTCTAAACAGAGCCACCAAAACAAAAGTCCTCTTCTTTATGCATTAACCACAGAGTGATCTCCAATTTTACTGACTCCCAGTAACTACACAACATGGCTAGTAAATAACAGCCTTAAATTCATCGAACCTATCCTTAAGAGAGTATAATTGATAGTGATGAACAAGAAAGATGTAAATGATTGATTCGATTATTCTCTTATTTCCAGGTACTTCTGAAGTTCAATGTACCTGACGAGCAGATTGCAAAACAGACAAGGTGGCATCGTATTGCCATGATACGCAAGCTATCAAGTGAACAAGCTTCATGTGGGGTAAAGGTTGATCCAACAACTATAAGCAAATATGCACGTGGCCAACGAATGTCCTATCTTCAGCTACATCAACAGACAAGAGAAAAGTGCCAAGAAATTTGGGATCGTCAAGTTCAATCTCTTTCAGCATTGGATGGCGATGAAATTGAAAGTGATTCTGAAGCAAATAGTGATCTGGATTCCTTTGCTGGAGACCTAGAAAACTTACTTGATGCAGAAGAATTTGAAGCAGACGAGAATAATTATGAGTCCAAGCATGACAAAGGAGATGGTGTTAAGGGGATAAAAATGAGAAGACGCCCATCGCAAGCTCAGGCAGAAGAGGAATTTGAAGATGAAGCTGCTGAGGCAGCTGAACTGTGCAGGTTGCTTATGGATGGTATGGTTTGCTTGTTTTCTTAATACTTCATATGGCCATTTCTGATGAACTATTGCTTGCATACTTCTGTGGACTTCTAGATAGTTGAAACAGTTATATCTCAGCATAAAAATTTCCTGCTGCCAAGAACATGGCAGTCTTTGTGCTGCCACATATCGGGGAGCATAAGCCTCTTATTAAGGTTTATCAAAATCACTGGTTTATCACTGTTACTACCTGTACGCACTGACACATAAGTATCATGGCACTTATTTTCTTCTTTTCACATTGTACTTGTGTGTGTCTTTAATCTTCTAGTTTGGTGGAATTTCATTTAAGGGTTAGGTTCTGTTCCACTTCATTTACAAGTGCTTTTCTGTTTGAATGTTGATTAGTTTTTGCTAATGTGGCATAACCCTTGTACTCAAGGAGCTAACTTAGATGGAAAACTTTTGGTAGATGAATCATAGATTGCACGTTGTTACTTTATAATTTAGCTTAGACTGTGGTGGCTTGCTGTGCTGCAGATGATGAGGCTGAGCAGAAAAGGAAGAAAAAAACAAGAAATGTTGGTGTTGATGCAGTAGTGACACCTACGAAACCAAATTTTGTTGACAATGTTCACTGGGGTAAGAAAATGAACAAAACCCAACCCAATGGATCATATGCACCAAAAGAGAACAACATTAGAGACTTGAAGGAGGTAAAATACATTCCACCTTAAACCTTAACTACATTGTTCATTGTTGTTAAACCTGCATTTTTCTTGGCCAATTCACTTCCAGTTTGCTGTCATATCTTATGGTTAGATAATTTCTTCCTGCTTGTGAAAGTGTACACCAATGACTATCTTGTGGTGGCAGCTTGAAACCTTATCTATCAAGGGGAAGATGTCTGAGAAGGTGAAAACAGTGAAAAAGAATGGTGCCTTCAACACACCTCCACTGAAGGCAAAAGTAATAATGGCAGATGGACTTAATCATGTGAGCGTATTCATCTTTTCTTCAGTACATATGCAACTTTATCTTTGTTATTGAAATTTTGTTTTAGGAACATTTATTCAAAGATACAGATTCTGGTAGATATAATGCATGCGTATTTTCTCTTTCGTTTTTGTGATATAACATGCTCTCTAATTTTTTGTGTGGTTGCACTTAAGAAATTCCTTTCACGTTGAGTACACCTTATCATGTATCATAAATTTGTACTGAATCTGCTGTCTTGCTGTGCAACGTCTAGATATGTGATTATGGGAGCATAGAAGAAATAGAAGATATGAAAGAAGCATAGGATAATCATTTTGTGTTTTGACTAATTTGTAGTTTGGTTGAAACTTAAGCAAAGAATTTTGGTATGACATGCTTACCAACTAGAGGCTCATCCTTTAATTTCTGCTAAGTAGAAAAGCAGGAAATGATGTTGTTAGGATGCATTCTGTAACTCACAAAACCCAAATGCATGTGCTTCTTCTCTGACTCAGTTTTCCAAACAGTGTAGTTTAAATTTAAAAAAGAAATCAAGTTCTCCGCCTTCCCTAAAAAGATGCACGAAATTCCTTTCATGGCTTAAGTATGTCATAGTGGCGTGTCTCTAATTGCTACTGATAATAATGTACGAGGCTTCTCATACCAAGTTGTGTTTAGTGATAGAGATGCAACCTGGGTTATATGAGGTGTTATATTTCTATTCTGGACAGCCATTGGGCTTTGTAATCATTTCTTGCACTGGTAGTTGTTCTAGAATAACCAGTGTTTCAATAGCTATCATGCTACATTTTCAAGCTGCATTTACTTGGATTTTTAACATGTGAAACACTACTTCCCATTTTAATTTTTGAATTCTAGCTTTTCCATTTTCGGCCCTGAACAACCTTTAATCTTGTTTGATTCCAATCCAGATTTTCAAGGAGAAGAAATCAGCAAGAGAGAGATTCGTTTGCGGAGCCTGTGGACAGGTGCATAACTTACCAAATTAGTTGTGTTTTTTTTCTTCGCGATGCTTCAGAAGAATTTCAGTTGTAATTGTATTACCTTTTATTTTCCAGCTTGGACACATGAAGACCAATAAAAACTGCCCTAAGTACGGAAAGGAGCCTGAAACACCATCAGAAACTATAGATTTGGAAAAGTCTTCTAGAAAATCCACTTCCCAGGATCTCTTGAATGTGTCCCAGCATAAGTTGCAGAAGAAGAAGATGATCTCCAAAAGCGCAACCAAAATTGAAGCTGCTGAGGGTGAAAAATCTAGTTTAGCAAAATCTCTTCCAGTGAAGTTCAAGTGTGGTTCCACAGAGAAATTTTCTGATAAACCTTCTGATGGGGCTGCGGATACTTCTAATCAACCTACCACGTCCAATGTCCGACCTGTCAGCTCTGATATTGACACTGGGAGTAGGGCAACTTCTAAGGTTAGTAAAATAAAAATTTTCAACAAGGTGAAACCTGAAAACGTACAGGTTGAATCACATAAGCCATCTATTGTGATACGACCCCCAATCGATACCGAGAGAGGCCAAAGTGAATCACATAAGCCCTCTATTGTGATACGACCACCAACATACATGGACAGAGACCATGTTGATCCTCATAAGCCCTCCATTGTGATACGTCCACCAGCAGAAAAAGATAGAAAAAAGACTCAAAAGAAAATTGTTATCAAACAGCCCAAAGAGATTATTGATCTGGACCAGGTTAGTCAGGATGGAAGCCCTGGTTATGAGCATCGAAAAACTAAAAAAATAGTTGAACTGTCCAGTTTTGAGAAGCCTGGGAAAACCATGCGTTTCTCTGGAGAGTCAGCTAAGAGGAAAGCTAGGGAGGACGGAAGATGGTGGGAAGAGGAGGAGAAGCAGAGAGCTGCCGAGAGACAGAGAGAAGATAGAGCAAGGAGGATTTTTGCAGAAGAAATGAGGTCACGTGAAGAACGAGAAAAATTAGCTGAGATTGAAAGATACACAGAAACCATCAGATGGGATTGGGAGGAAGAAGAACGCCAAAAAGCCAAAAAGAAGACGAAGAAGAAGAAGAAAAGGCCCGAAATCAGTGATCACTTGGATGATTTCAGGGCAGACAGAAATGAGAGAAGGATGCCAGAAAGAGATCGGGGTGCAAAAAGGCGACCTGTTGTTGATGTGGGGAATTATGGTGCTGATTATACCCCGGCAACCAAGCGTCGTAGAGTTGGAGAGGTACTGACCAACTCTAACCTTATTATTTCCATGTGGTTTGTGATCTGCTTATATTGTTTCCTGTTTTACCATCATCCATCGTTCCTTTTATGCAATGGTTTGGAAGACCTTTATTGGTCAAATTGTCTTTTTTGAAATTGTGCTTGCTTAGCTTTTATTTCCACCTACATTTTTTAGAAGCACAGAGATATTTTAGAGGGTACAAAGCCCCAATTTAAAAGTCATGTTTTAGAGCTCCTCGGTGCTATTATTTCTGAAAAGCTTGTTAACAACCATTTAGTGTTCACCTCTTCGGTCCTGGTTGGTTTTGAGGAGTTTCTCTTTCAGTGTACTGATTTAGTGGTTGCTCAATTCAGTGGTGACTGGGAATTGCATAAAAATTTAAACACGCGAGGCTTTTCCTTCCACGTTCATTTGAAATGTTTCTGATAGGATTGTCTCACTGGCCATCATGCAACTTGTTTTTTAACTTATCCTGATCAGTATTTTTTATTTACTCGGGAAGTATTAACGACTAAAATACAATTTTCTTACCTAAATGGACTTGGGAGTCTACCTTTAGTGCCATATCCCTTAATTGAAAAAACAATTTGCAGAAATTATAATTTCATCTGCAAAATCTTATCACTGCTTTTGTATGAAAACCTGAACTAAGTTAATTGAATTTTCTCTACTTCCGTCCAGGTTGGATTGGCAAACATCTTGGAAGGTATTGTGGATGCTCTTAAAGATAGGTTGGAAGTGTCCTATCTTTTCTTGAAACCGGTCCTGAAGAAGGAGGCTCCTGACTACTTGCACATCATAAAACGCCCCATGGATCTTTCAACTATTAAGGACAAGGCGAGGAAGATGGAATACAAGAACCGAAACGAGTTCAGACATGATATGTGGCAGATTGCTTACAATGCTCACTTGTACAACGATGGACGGAACCCTGGTATTCCTCCCCTTGCAGACCAGCTTCTGGAAATATGTGATTTCTTGTTGATGGAGAAACAGGATAGCTTATCTGAAGCTGAAGCTGGTATTTGAATCATTGGTTTCTAATCTTTCATTATTTATCCCAAACCCCCAGGTGGAAAAATCAATTTTTAATTTTTTTTTTTCCCTTTCCTGGGGTTGATAAGGGTTAGTAACAAAATAAGTTGAGTTCGGGCACAGAAGCTTGCACGGCAGTTATGCCCTTGTAAAATAACGAGCCATATCTCTTGTACATCTGAGTAGATCTGTCACATCTTGTCCTCATTGTGCTGTTAAATTTAGGTATTAACTCCAATCCACGATGAAAATCATTAGTGGGTAAAAAAGGGGGGGAATATTCTCTGAAAGAAGCAGCTGCTTGCCGGTTGCAAAAAGGTACAAGCAGCAAAAATCTCCCCTTACGAATGGGCATTTCATGTTGCTGCATCTCTGCTCAGTTTTCTCTCATTAACCAATGGAGTCAATAATGTGTTATTCCTCAAAACATGGACATTCGATGTGGATTTTGTGAGGATAATCATATTCCTCCTCGTAGGGAACAAGGCCCCCCAATTTTGCCCTCGCGTTTGTGTTATCGATTTGGTATATACAAGCAAGCTAAGCTCCTATGTACTCGTTGTCAAGAAAATGTAAACCTTCCCCTTTCCCCAAGTTGGATGGCTATGCGAGACCCGACCCGATGGATTAATTTTATATTTCTTCTGCTCTTAACTATTGCTTACTAACGACACATGTTGTAATCATTAGACCACAGGCTTGGATTTGGCGACCGCGACTAGGTTGTTTGTTGGGTCATCTCGTGAGCTACTAAACCAGCTCGGTTCAATTATAAGTTGTGATGTTTCAATTTTGTCAATTTTGTTTTTAAACTTGGGTCAATTCAAAAGTGATGTT
>Ga0325414_1009485_pt1 | contig 10243 bp, 8 predicted proteins | sample PopdelMetagenome_8_FD_206183 | JGI IMG/M metagenome (GOLD analysis project Ga0325414, IMG submission 206183) | Populus deltoides microbial communities from Bellville, Georgia, United States - Leaf-PdKOR-R3 | ecosystem: Host-associated > Plants > Phyllosphere > Phylloplane/Leaf | place: USA...
CAACAGTATATAATTTCTTAATGGTTAGAAGAGTGCAGATACTGTCATCAACATTCTATCAGACAGTTTATTATTGGTAAAGGTTCAATCTGTCTCTTTGACGATCTGGGGTTTGATGGTTGTGTTGTATAGAATCGGATTGAGTTCTTGGACAAGATAGAGCATGAAGTTTATAGTGTTGGAAGCGGATTTTGATTCATTCGACAATGTTGCAACGAAGGTTTTACAGGTCTTGAATTTGCAGGAGCAATTCCTAGGACTGTAGGTGGAGCTGCTTGCATGAATACTGGAGCTATTGGGCAGGTAATTCCATAGCCCTAATCTTTAACTACTTTTACATGGCTTTGTGAAAGTAACTGAAGAGGTTCACATTTTTTTTTTTTTTGCCAAACGAAGAAGATTGCTGGTGCCATTGAAATTGTTGACATTGTTACAGCTGAAGGGAAGTGTCAGACTCTTAAAGAGAATTGATCTTAAGTTTGGCTGCCATGTTCTCCGTCTCAAGACATGAAGGACTAGGCACCTATTGCTGCAGTAACTTTCCAACTGCAGGGCTCAAGAACAGCAAGAATAAGGCAACAAGAAGACTCTGATAGGTAGCAATGACAAGAAATTGTCGTGTTTTGTATTTGCTTAATAAATGATGCTTAGCATGGTTTCATTTGCAGGAGGAGAACTCAACCACTAAGCGAGTGTAGTGCTGGCTCGGTGTTTACAAATCCATCTGAATTTGGAGTTGCAGCAGCTGAATTGATTGAGAAAAAGGTTTCAGAGTAGGTGGAGCAATGATTTCGAACTTCTTCAAAAATGCTTGTGGTTCAACTTCTCAAGACATGCTAGCCCTCATTGCTTTGGCTAAAGAGAAGATGGATCAAAAGTTTGGGGTGCAACTTAAGGAAGAAATAATATATGTTCATCCATATTGTGATAGCTTGATCCCCGGTAGAGACAAATACCAAGTCATGTAATATTTGATGATAAAAGAAAATGAAAGTTTGGCAGAGAACAAGTTCATGAAAGGCTGATTTGATCCGTAGTATTTTTTTCACATAGGGAAATCCATTTTTTTTCCAGCACCCTACAAATTGATTTGATTATTTCAGCACCAGTCAATCATGAATCACATGCCATGTCTACTAGTTCCGGCATTTTTGGTTAGTGCTGTAGTGATGACATGAGTGACGATTCCAATCGGGCAAAAGAGCAGGCAAAGAGAAACTGAATGCCGAGTCTCAACTTCGTTTTCTAGTCCATCATCAAACACCTGCCTGGATAATCACAATGGCAGAAGTGTTAGAAGTGCAAAAGAGAAAGAAGGAGATGGGGAATCAAGAGATAGACCTTGCAGGAAATAGATCTACAACTAAAAAATGAATCCATGCTGAAGCTAATGTCATCTCACTGGAGAAAATCTTTTCTATACCAGGCAGCTACATGCAGAAATCAGATAGAAGTTTCCATTAACCTTTCACAACGAACACACATCTGCTTCATTTTTTAAAAAATGCATGGATATTTCATACCTCTGGCAACCAGTATTTGCTCGCAAAAATCAGATGTATTGTCTCAGGTGTCCAAGACAGGTATAATAGAAATGCATACAGAAGTCCCAGGACAATAAATGGAATGCTACTTTCCATAGACTTTCTAGTCTGCAGTGTGAACAAATTTAACAAGTTATGTTGATTGTTTGAAAAAAAGGCGTGTGATCAACGAGCTTACAAGGAAAATCACATGCAGACAGAAGTTAAAGGTCAACACGGGATTCAGCAACTCCAGAGAAAAAAAAAAAACCTTGACTTGTAATTTATCAGAAGTGCTAGTTGCAAGAAAAGAAAAGAGATTCAACAAAAGCGTTGTGACGATATTTATTAGAGTACATAATTTAAGAATAAAAACCCCCAACATCTTAAAAATCAGGATTCAAAACAGAATATAATTGTAGCAACAACTAAGTCAAACATAAGATTTCTGTGCAAAATCAGTGAAATTAAGGATGTTGAATATTCATACACAATGAACAGATACTATGTGACTTAAAAGAGAAATAAGGGAGAGCATACATATGACATCCCTAACAAGCACAGAAAGCATACCACTTCAGCTTTAGGAGCTACAACCATAATTGTGTAAAACGGGAGAACAGCTGCTGTTCCCAAAGTAAAAACACTGCTTGCGATCTGAGAACTTGTCAACCCTACTTGTCAACCCTATAATATAAAGCAAGAAAATAATAAGAAATGACATCTACAAGACAGAGACTTAAAGTTCATAGATGTTGCTAGCGGCACCGCATTTGAAAGAAATAAGTTGTGGACTCTTAGCAGTAACAGACAGAAAAACCTGGTTTTATCCATGCGTCACCCAGAAAATATCCAAGAGGAGATACAAAACTATTGCTACCTGACCATAAGTCCCCATTGGTATTTGTGATAGATTATGAACCAACAAAGTCCCTCATTTCTGAGGCTATGATAACAACTAATTCTAGAGGAGATCAAGTACAGGCATAATCAGTCAGTCATTCCAAACAAAACAAAAATGCTAAAGAATTGGGATGCTCTATAAGTTGACTGTCATGAGCCAAATCACCATTTGACAACAGCTTATCTTTTTTTTCTAAATAATTCAAACCAAGTAATCGACCTCAAACATCTTAAAGCAGCACATAATTCAAGCATCTGACCATGATAGCCAGAAATGTTTTTCATAGAAAACAGCAGGGAGTCGAGCTAAAATTAGGTTACATTCAGAAATGAGCAGGAACAGAGTCCAAGCACAATAGGAGGGAAAAGATGAGTTACAATAAGATAATTTCTTAAAAAATAGATTTCTATTTCTCTTCCTTCCTTTCTTTCTTTTTTTTTTGAAAAAAGGAAAGGCAGTCCCAAATTCATCTTGGGGAAGCAAAGAAAACCAGAAAGTTTGCACAGTTAAAATGTACACAAACCAGACAAATCTTCAAGCATTTAAATATTGGAGACCTTCAGCAATGTATCATATAGAATCCAAATAAGCAAATAAAAAATGGAAGAAAAGAAATGCTTGGAACTTCTCATGAAATATAAACATCATATATGTTGAATAACTAGGACAACTGGCTAAAACAAAGAATTACATGATGCATTTACTCCTGAGCTTTTTCGATAGACGAGGAAATTAGTAAGTTTTGGATTGATGACAATTCTTGAACCTCCTAGAAAACTCCAGTCTCTATGCAAGTCAGATCCCACTCTTGCAACCCGTCGACCAAAGATTTCTGTGCTATTACTTCTGAGGGAAGAAATAAGTTTCGATCTTTCCCAACAATGTGATGAGATCTTATAGTCTTCCCCAAGTAATCATTCTACAAGAAATCAAAATAAACCTTGAGAAAAACAAACCCTCAAGCTCGTCAACATAATCTGAGAGCTTCACTTTCATGGCGCACTCTTAGAGGCAATTCAAACACAAATTCAGTGCATGCAACACTTCTACTGGAGGGACAGGAAATTTCATACAATCTGAACCCATTTAATCTAGTTGAGAGGCATAGCATGAATAATTGATCGTATTCTGATATTACCAGCATCATAACATGACAATAACTTTGGCTTGTTCACAAGATAGAGAGAGCTAAACAATGTGCTGCTGTAAACTTAGCAATAGCAACCCAAGTGTCTGATATGCCAACAAAATCAAATGAGAAGAAGGGATGAAATGGAAAAGGAAAAGAACCACAGTCCAAATAGAGGATGTGAAGAGTAAACATAAAAAGTGCAGCAGTGCAACTGTTTACCATTGAGGTGCAAATCCTCACTGCATCACTGAAATCACCATAGTCCTCAACTAATGGAGTGGCCTCATTACCCGAACATGATTAAATTCATGTAAAAGCATATTTCTAGCAAACAATTTTATATGTACTTATAACATAAGGTAAACTTTCATGATGGCAACCCCAAAATAATAATCTCTCCAAAATCAAATCAAAAGCCATTTTTTATTTTTTTACTGGGTTGCAAAAGCCATCTTGGACTTGCAGAAACTCAATAGAAATGTAAAAAGTCTAATTCCAGCTAGGCCAACTTTCCATTTCCAATCAAAGAGAAATCCATCCAAAACCAGTAAAATTGAGCGTTGCATTTTAGAAACATGAAATAAGAAGTAACCTGGACCTGATGTTGAAGAGTTTTTTTTTTTTTTTGAATTTGTATCAAATCCATAGACAGCATCATTCAAGAAAAGAAAAGCCATTCAATTTAATTAATGTATTGCATAAAGTTTCCAAATAAGTTCGTGATCCGCCATTGAAAAGCCTGCATTGAACCTGCAAAGATCTGTCTTCGATGTTACCTAAGTTAATTACATATCAAAATTGGTTAAAGCTAATAGAATGCATGGCAGATTTAGTAATGGTGATCATGAATCATCATGACCACTGAGAGAGCAACCACAAGTCTACCTAGAAAGATCCATTAAAGATGTTAGTTTTTCCAACAAGAAGTCAAAGTCTAAGAAGATCAATTTAAAATGTTAGGTTTATATCAATTCTTATACTGTCATGACGTTTTGTTAGAGCTAATAATGATGAATTTAGTTTAGAAATTTCATAGAACATGCGTCGTCAATTTAAATGATGGGACAATTGATAAAATGTTTTACATAATAAACTACATGTCAAAACTTAAAAGGTTAATAAGAAAGCAAACATATAAAAAAACAATTGTGTAATAATTAAGTGAAATTAATGAATTAATACAATAGAGATTTTGCGCAAATATAATGGCAGCCCTTTGTTATTTATTTATTTATTCTCACTTAAAACAATCAAAAGACCCTCCCTCCCTTTTCTCTTATTTGTGTACAAACGCGAGGGGCAAGACAATACCCTCAGCAAGTATTAGTTTCTCTGCTACGTTCATCAAGCCAAGAAATGATATCATTGAAAACTTGAATTATCATTTCATCTGGCTCGCCTTCCAGGAGAGCATGATAAGCATCCTTGTATAACTTTAGTTTCTTGTCCGAGCAGCATGCTTTCTCATGCAAAGCCTTGCTCACAGATGGATCGGTTACGGTGTCAGCCTCTCCATGAAGAATTAATAATGGTAGGGAGACCTGAAATCATAACATTTTCCAGTTAAGTGGTAGAGATTCTGAACACTATCGGAGAAACATCCGTGAGGATTTTTAACAATTGTAGACTGCATAGGTGATATGGCATTAATATTTCCCAAACAACTCCTAATGGTCCGGTGTCAGGCCCACCCAGGTAGGCTATCAAAGTCTACTCTGATCACATCCTCAAAATGTTCTTGATGAAAACAATAAACAGAAAAACAAGTGGGGAGGGTTAAGGGAGGTTGAGCATGCCGCCAAAATGCTAGCAAGAAGATACAATGAAACCAAATATAAAATAGTGGCTCGTGCGTTTAAATTTCATGACATAATAAAAAAGGGCAGAGGAAATTGGCATACTTCTTCTAGTCGACGTTCTATTTCTTGAGTGGTTCTGAGCATCTCTAGTGCAGTCTTCAAGCGGGGCTTGTCCTCGTATGCAATGACATTATAGGCTGCCTGCATTAGATGAAAAGATCAATTCAAGGAATAAATAAAAGACTCGGCATAAATTTATCTGATCAAAGACATCCGAAGTATATAGCAATGAGAGGATGCTTTATGAAAAAGAAAGGGGGAGATAGCTAGGGAACAAGAAAAGGATGTCAATAATACAAAATACCAAAGCGTCCTACAAGCAATTACCATATAGAAGCCTAAAATACAATATGTGCAATGCTTATGGTTTTAGAAGTAATCTAAGTAAGAAATAAGTCCTACAAGCAATTACCATATAGAAGCCTAAAATACAATATGTGCAATGCTTATGGTTTTAGAAGTAATCTAAGTAAGAAATAAACCAGTTTTCTGTTCTTTGGATCCCTAAAAGCAGCCTCAGCCAAATCCTTTTGTGGAACTAACTTGTGCTTTGGAAGTAAATTGGCCACACCGATCAACATTTGTGTCACTAACCATGGTGGAGTCATGTCGTCTGCAATCTACAAAAAGTGTTCGAATTAACAGGCAAAGGAACTACAGCCAAGCAGAGCAGGAACTAACTAAGTTGGGAAAACATACTTTGCACATAGGAGCTACAAGAATGCCACCATTCCATGCATTGGGTTGCTTTAAATGCACCTTCAGAGCAACAGCCCCACCCAACGACTCTCCAAATAGGAAGCTAGGTAGAGTACGAAACTCTGGCTTCTCTGCGATCCAAAAGTATCAGAAATTTGAAGTGAGAGCATAGCATATTTTGATTCCATTGTTGTTTGGATGACATTCAGCTTATCCATATCATTGCTTGCGTATAGATCAACAATTTTGAGAATAAATTTGAAATTGAAGAGGAGAAATCATTTTTGCCAAGAGCAAGTTTCAGACAGTCATTTCCCATCTGATTAGTCTGGATTGTCTCATCTTGGTGTTTTTTCTTTTTCTTTGGCTGGTTAAGATCATACTAGAACAAGGGGAATAACTGCAAGCGGATACTGTTCTTACCATTCAACACAATAGCCATTGCCTGTTCTTATCCTTTCTTTCACGTAAAATTAGTTTTCACATAAGGGGATGCACCTCAGGGATTTTTAATAACTGAAGGGCACTACAAAAAACCCTTCAGATACTAACACTAAAAGATTATATAAAACTGAGATTTTCAGATTATGGTTTTCTACCTTGTTTTATATAATTAATTTTGAGCCAGGTAAAAGGACATGTTTGATGTACCAAGACATCATTGTCGATCCATGCCAAGAAAGAATAAGTTATCTATATAGATCAACAATTTTGAGAATAAATTTGAAATTGAAGAGGAGAAATCATTTTTGCCAAGAGCAAGTTTCAGACAGTCATTTCCCATCTGATTAGTCTGGATTGTCTCATCTTGGTGTTTTTTCTTTTTCTTTGGCTGGTTAAGATCATACTAGAACAAGGGGAATAACTGCAAGCGGATACTGTTCTTACCATTCAACACAATAGCCATTGCCTGTTCTTATCCTTTCTTTCACGTAAAATTAGTTTTCACATAAGGGGATGCACCTCAGGGATTTTTAATAACTGAAGGGCACTACAAAAAACCCTTCAGATACTAACACTAAAAGATTATATAAAACTGAGATTTTCAGATTATGGTTTTCTACCTTGTTTTATATAATTAATTTTGAGCCAGGTAAAAGGACATGTTTGATGTACCAAGACATCATTGTCGATCCATGCCAAGAAAGAATATGTTATCTATATAGGAGCAGACAAGCAACTCCTTGAGAAAAGCAAATTCACAGCACAAGGATATATTAGAACATCAGAAACAATAAACCCAAACAAATTTAAAGTATATTTAGCACGCAACCATGCGTAACTTGTCTCAAACTCACAACAAACAACAGAGAATTTACTGAATAAGATAAGCATTGTAGAGCTGCGCCTACACAAAGATGAATGCTTAAGCAACTAACCCCAGGTTAAACAAAATGGATGCATGCAGAACCACCTCTAACAGAAGATGCTGAACTAGCAGCCTCAAGCCATGCTTTTGGATCAAAACACTAAAATCTGAATTCTGATTACATAGAAAAAGTGAAAAACTCCTTTCGACAGATGATAAGTGTTATAAACAGCCAGCTCTTCCACATGAGGATCCCAAAATTTGAACTCCCGAAAAAATCAGGGCAATTCAATGAGACACAACATGGCAAAAATGGTTTTGAGAATCACAATAAAATGCTACACTTTTCGCAAAGCATATATATGCATTGATTTTTTGAATGTAGTGATCAGTTTCAATCAACAGGAATGACATCTTGCTTCTTACTTGGTGGAGACACCGGACCTGAAACATAGTTGATGAAGGGTAGCCCAAACGGTTGAACGATTGGGCTTTAGCTTATGTTATGGTTTAATTTATTTGAACATTTATTTAAGGTTTATTAATTAAGCTTTATTTGTTGGGCTTAATTTAATTATTGTTGGGTTTTTTTTTTTTATTTAGTGAGCATCAAACCCAATTGTTTGTTCTAGTTGACGATGCCTGCTGATTAGTCAATGAAGTCAAATTGAACGCGTGGATACCAACTAAAACATGAAAAATGGCAATAACTACATGAAGAGTTTAATACTCTTTGATAAGATCAATGATTCTTCTATACTTCTCAAAACAAGACTTCGCCACGCACATGAGAGTTTTACAGAAAGCTTAAAACAGCTGACTCACCTTTGACCTTGGAGTAATGTTCTATAACATCATCAACTAGCCTGTCAAAGCTGGGGATATAGCCATGGAGACCTTCAGAAAGACCAAATCCTGGATAATCCATAGCAAAAAAACCATATCCAGATGATGCCAACTTTCTTGCAATTCCTGAAAACAATGCTAAGAATCAGTCAAGTCCCATCATAAGATTATAAATTGGTCACTACTACTGGACGATAGCTACATGCCTTCAACAAAAAATGTGCATGTGTCTCCATAACCATGACAGAAACACACCACTGCTTTCGGGGAGGAAGACTTAGGAAGCCAACTCTTTGTGAAAATTTCCAGTCCTCTAGAATTCACCTCATACGACTGTAAAGATAAAAAAGAATAAAAAAAGGTCTACCGTCACAACTTAGCAGAACCGCAAAGCAATAGTTAATTAGATAGCATTTAGTTGAAGCGTTCTGCCAACAGCATTTCTGTTCTACATTCAAAGATGTATGGAATTGAACCGAATGCCTGAGTCAAAAGACACAGTGAAGAAAAAGAGTAAAAGTACTTTCAAGATCCATGTAGTTTCTTATTGAGGCAGCACCTAACCTACACAAATCAATATGTCTCTAAACGCAATTTAAATTGAGCACCTTTTCTTCAACAAAGAAAAACACACTCAGAACCAATATTGTAAGTGAGGAAAAGAAAAGGTGGGGTTTTTTTTTATAAAAAAAAAAACTTGGAAGAACCCTTTTTCCGCACCTTAATTACTACGGCAGCTAAAAAGAGGCACAGCCCAGTTAAACATCTTCCACAAAACATACAGTTGAAGCCTTAATTAAAAACTATCACCAACCATCGTCCCTCCTCTCTCACCCCACACACTATGCCATTTAAATTCCTAGCATAGACAGTATAAAAATCTTCAACTTCCCAGCCTTCAAATGCCTCTAAGTAATTAAACCAAAACAAAACAAACAGCCCCACCTACTACATAAATTAAAACTCAAAATATCAATGCGAAAGATTCCCTTTTTTTCCTCTTACCTCCTCCATTTTCAACCCATCACATGGCGTCTGCAACAAAACGAATAACCCTCATCACTAAAATGAAAAATATATTACTCCACTCAACGTAAAATAATCACCTCAGTAGTAATTCTCATAATAATAATAATAATAATAATAATAGCAACGTGCCCAAAACAATCAGTATTGAAAAAATGATGATAAATTCCTTTTTTTTTGTTTTTCAAAAAATAGAACCTTGAATAAGATATGGTCAATTCCAAGCTGGATATCTTTAAAGGCTTCTCGAGCACGTTTTCTTGCAGGCACTTCATCCATGTTAGCATTGATGATCTTTCTCAATTCATCGTCGATTTCTGGAAACCTCACCGGACGTGACGCCATTGCTGCTGCTGTTTTTTCCCTTCCTTGCCTCCTCCACCCCTTTCCTTGGAACCAAGCACATCCTAACACACAAAATATATATAATTAAATGTAAAAGATGCCTTTTTTTTGTTTTTTACAGAAAAGGAAAGCGAGAAAAAAAGAAGCGTAAATTGCATAATTAAAAACTAAAAGAAAAAATAAATAAATTAACGAATGGTTGGTTTTTTACCTTCGAAGAAGCTGCGGCCATTGGAGAGTTTTGCGGGTGGGAGAGACATCTGTTATTATTTTTACTATTTAATTAATTGGATTTATATATATATTATGATAAAAGTAATTACTGTTAAAAAGGGAAAGATTGGACTCGTCAAATCTGAGTTGGTTTTAAATTTCAATTTTAATTTTGCTGGACATATTATTGATTTTTTGTTTGAATTATGGAGTCGTTGATTTTTTGTTTTGGAATCTAGGGGAAGATGGAAGGGGGCACCGTCAGACAATACGTCATCTGGGAGAATGGATTGGATTCCATAATTGTCGTGAGACTGGGAAAGGGGCAAGCTACAGAGAGTCAGCGGAGGTGTGCTTCATTTCTTAGGCTGCCACGTTTTAACTTTT
>Ga0325414_1009487_pt1 | contig 10242 bp, 11 predicted proteins | sample PopdelMetagenome_8_FD_206183 | JGI IMG/M metagenome (GOLD analysis project Ga0325414, IMG submission 206183) | Populus deltoides microbial communities from Bellville, Georgia, United States - Leaf-PdKOR-R3 | ecosystem: Host-associated > Plants > Phyllosphere > Phylloplane/Leaf | place: USA...
TAAACATGGCTTCAGATCTCCATGAATAATCCTTCGTCTAGAATCTCTACGAAGGTAAAGAGGACCCCGACAGATTATTTGGACCATGTAGAAGCGCCTTTTCCAATCAAATTGTTTTAAACTTAATCGATCTACATAAATTGTTCCCAGAAAAAATGAAAACTGATCAACGGAAATTGTCACCACCTGAATTTGAGCATGTGACCGGCACACACCAACAGGCAACAGAAAATTAGAAAACGCCGATAGAATATTCAGTCGGTGAGTAAATACCATTTCATCAACCATTTACATCGCCGAATGATTTCCCGGCGTAAACACATCATCAAGAAACGTTTTATCAGACTATCCATGGGCATTTCTGTTGTTAATTTGTAATGCCGGCAAAAATGCCAACGGAATATAGGCATCAAAAAACTAAAATGTACCTACCAGTTTTCGTCAGCCATTTTATCGGTAAATAAATTACAGATGAAATATTATATTGCCTATTCCATCGACAAAAACTAAATATTGCTAATAGAATAAATGAAGGGATTGGCAACAGAATGTTTGTCGCTAATTCCCTTAGAAAAGTCTAAAACTTCTAAACTATTTTGTAACTTTCCAAGGAAACATGGCCTATATTTATGATCATGGAGTCACCTATGGATAAAAAAACCCTTTGATGATTCCTTCACAAGTTTAGCATTTTTTTTTAGTTATTTAGTTTTTATTTAAAAAAACAACAAAAATCACAATAAAACCAAAACATTATTAATTTTATTGAACATCAAAATCTTATTAATTTTAATATTCATTAAATAATAATTTTACAACAATAATTACATTGCTACACATATATGGAGGTGAAAATGGAGGTGGACACAGGCAAATCCTTAGCCAAAGGGACCAGAAGGACGAACAGGATAATGTAAAGCCATGTATTCCATCATTTTCTTTCAATTCCAAAATTTATGTTATGTCAATGCTAAATAGTGTCGACCTTCCTACTGCTAAGAAATTAGAATTTAAATTTGATAGAATTTAGAACATAGTTGCATTTTTGTTGCTAGCAAAATCTAGTTGATTATTGTAAAATACATGTGATTTCACTAAGCTAAAACCACATAAAAATAAATATTGAAACAGAATAAAAACAGAATAATTATTTTCTTAGGTGTGGTAGAAGATAATCTTTAAAAGCAAAACTAAAGAACAAGAAAAATTTCAGAGAAAGGTTGTTTTTGCATTAAATGTTTTCTCAACGATACATCTTATAAGCTTTTCTACATACTTCTCTTAGGTTCTAATTACAAGCCTATTTATAGGTATATAGTCCTAGAAAATCAAGAAATTAAACTAACAAAAAAAAAAAACCTAAACTGATAAGGAAAAATATTTTGCCAACTTAACAGGTCGATTGATTCTTTTAATCCAATTGATTTAAAAAAGCTAATTTGACATCCATTTGATAAATTTTTTTTATCTATGTTAGGTGGATATAAAAATTATTAATCGAATGATCTTCAATCTAGCAATTGGAACAAACATTTCACCAAAGTCAATCTCATGCTTTTAACTATAGTCTTTTGCCACTAATCTTGCCTTGTACCTCTCGAGTTCTCCTTTAGCTTTATTTTTTTCATTGTAGATCCATTTGACACTTACTGACATCTTTTTTTTTAGTCTAGAAATCAATTTTCATATGTCATTTTTCTCAATTGACAGAATCTCCTCATTCATAGTAATTCTCAATTTTTTATCCTTTACTACTTCTTCAAACATTGTAGGATCAGATATAGCAAGGTGATAATATAGTGTTACATCATCATCAATAGGATTAGTTACCTCATATAAGTCATCAAGGATCATCATCTTTCTTGGTGGCCTAGGTGGGCTGCCATTGCTGGAACTTCCACGAGAAGAAGAAGAAGATAAATGTGAAGTTGAGTTCATTGGTGATTGTGGAGGTGTAACAAATTCTTGATGATCTTCATATCTCTTCTTCTCTTCATCAAGAATTGGTAGAAATTCATACTTCTCACCATCAACGGTTTGCTTCATACGGTAAACTGGTTAACTTGTTAAGGTTGCCTCGACCTCCTTTTCCAAATCTACCTCTTCCTCTTCTTCCTCTGCCTTGTCCACATCATCTACCTTCTTGGATATATCCAGAACCATCTTACTTCTTTTTTGAATAGTGTTTTTAGAAAAAATGCTTGTGCTTTTAAGTCTACTTGAATATGATTGACTCTTTCTTCATGAGCTTGTAGTTTTTCTATAAGTCCTTGAATTGTAATAAAATCCATATTATGCGACTCCTCTATCACAATCATTGCATAATGGAATTTTTTTTGTAGCGAGCATAAAATCTTTTTTACCACACATGTTACCTCTATCTTCTTCATATATCTCTTTATTTGATTGTATATGACCAATACTCTAGCGAAGTAATCTGAAATACTCTCTAATTCAAGCATATGTAGCTTTTCAAAGTCATCCCATAACTTTTATAGGCATACCTTTTCTGAAATTGTCAGCTCCTTGGCTTGATTATAGCAAAACTTCTCTTGCTTACTTAGCAGTGGTTGCATTAATCATTATCTTAAAAGTAATATTATCTAGACATTGTTGGATTATTGTGAGTGTTTTTTTATCCTTTCTTTATGCCTTTTGCACAGCCTTCTTTGAGGTGAAGTTAATGTTGCTACTTTTATAGACTACTCAAAACTTTTTTAAATCGTTTTTCACATATCCTGGAACCAAGCTTTCAGGATATTTGATGGGTAGAGATGATGTAATTATTACAATGACAGCATTAGGGTGCATAGGTTGCTTTTGCTAACTTTTGCTAAATGAAAGCACGTCATTTCTAAAAGGAGGTACAGAAGCCGTCGTTTCAAGCATTTTTTTCAAGGAACAGCATTAGGATGCATGAAACGGCCATTGGGAGCTTCTCTCTCCGTAAATGATATTTTCTTCAATATGCAAGTAGAATATAAATACCATAAAACTGACAGCCTGATAGCAGTCTGATTAAGTCATACCAAGCAATGTAATGTGATACAACATTTCACAAAGATCAACTATATTAATATCTAACAGAAAAGTAATGTTCTAAACTCTATCGGCCGTTAAGATCAGAAATCGTCACATTGTTAATGGAATTTATCTTATGGCTCTGAGTAACGGACTCTGTATCCAAGGAACTCTGCCTTTCAATAAATGCTGGTTTCTTTGGAGTAGGAAGATCCACAATTTCACTATTTAGCATGGAAATGATAGTTGACACGGCCGGTCTATCTTTTGCCAATTCTTGCACACACAACAGACCAATATGTATGCATCGGAATATCTCCACCTGAAAACATGGATCTGATATTGCGGGATCGACCAAAGCCGCAATGTCACCTTCATTCCACAGTTTCCAAGCCTGCAAATGTTGATAAAATCATACAAGTAAGAGTTTGCAAGTTCAATAGTATCAGAAATTGAAAGGTGTTTTCCAAATATATCTCAGGCAGTGTGGTGGATAGACATACAAATCCTATAAGACTCAAAGCATGCTCATTGCTATAAAATTGAGCGTTCCTTCTTCCGCTCACAATCTCCAGCAACAACACTCCAAAGCTAAACACATCTGATTTCTCTGAAAATCTTCCTTCCATTAAATATTCAGGGGACATATAGCCACTGCATAAGCAAAACAGCTTTCTGAGCTCAAATTAGAGAAACAGTAATGGGAGTGAAAATGGGAAAAAAAAAAAAACAAAACTACTTACAAGGTTCCAACAACCCTGGTAGTATTCACTTCATTGCTGCCAGAAATCCTGGCTATTCCAAAGTCTGAAATTTTTGGATTCAGCTCGTTGTCCAATAAGATGTTACTTGGCTTGAGATCTCTATGAATAATTCTTAGTCTAGAATCTCTGTGAAGGTATAGAAGACCTCGACAAATTCCGTTAATAATGTTGAAGCGTCTTTTCCAATCTAGCTGTCCTTTCCTGGGTGAATCTAAACACATTGTATCCAGAAAGTATTATGAGAAAACAAGCGCAAATGAAAAAGACTAAAGAAAAGTAGCAATCTGCTTCTCCTGCTTGAAACTTATGATCTATGAAATTGAAAATGAGTCAAGAAAAGTAGTAGCTAAACAAAAAAGAGTTGTAGCCCTAACCAAAGAGAAATGCATCCAAGCTTTTATTCGGCATGTACTCATAAACCAACATCATCTCTTCTCCTTCAACACAGCAACCAAGAAGTCTCACAAGATTCCTATGTTGGAGTTTAGAAATCACCGCAACTTCATTCATAAACTCTTCAAGCCCTTGACCAGATGTTTTAGAAAGTCTTTTCACAGCTATTTCCAGCCCATCTGGCAATTTTCCCTACAATGTCACATCAAACCAATAAATACCTATTTTCTCTAAATAACTAGAACGCACCTTTAGTTCCAGAAGAATTACCTTGTATACTGTACCAAAGCCGCCCTGCCCAAGCTTCTTGGATATATCAAAGTTGTTTGTAGCAGTTTCGAGAATTTGTAATTTGAAGAGTGGTTCAAGTTTAACTTCCTTGACGTTTTCGGTCAAGTTTCCATCAAAAACTGTTTCTTGAGCTTCTGACGATAAGGTCTCCTCACTTATCAAATTCCTTTCTGAATTTAAGTGGAAGTATCGTTATTATTTGAGAATTGTTTTTTTCTTTTCTTGTAAAAATTGTAAAGTTTAAAAGTTCAGTAGGCGAATAAGACGTAGCATATTACCTCTATGTGTAGCCATCCACTTCCGTGAAAAAAACACACAGATGCAGATGGCTATGGCTCCTACAATCACTGATATACTGATGATTATTTCCAAGTTTCTCATGTTATCTGCAACTAAAAAATTGTACTGATGATTATTTGGGAAAAATGTAAAGGAAATATGAAAAAACTTATTAATAATTTCTCATACTGGTACAGAACTCCACGTATCTACACTAGTTATGCACACCTGATAAACGAAACACTAGAGCATGAAAATCAGAAAATATTATTATAATTACCAAGTTCTATATTCGCCAGGCGAATGTTGAGATCTTTCCCTCCTTCAGAGAACTTTTGTATATCAATCAAGTTTCCTGTCCAAGCCATACAACCAAACTCTTTATAATATGAATAAGCGACACAGGAACAATTCCTCAAGCACTCATCTTTGCAATCTTGTTCGGAGGACGTATATGGCCAGTACTCGGCAAAGGTTGGCACCTTCATCATCTCTAGCTTCATAAATCCATCTTCTTTTCCCACTTCACTACCATTTTGTATTCCATCACACTGCAACGATGTCATCCTAACACATCCGCTAGTCCAAATTCCTTTGTTCCATTCATCTTTATTTTTTGCAACAAACCCTTTTAAACATGTGCAGATAGGTGAATTCTGTGCATCGCAGCTTCCAAATGGCCCGCACTTGCCATAAATATCACACTCAGTTGATTGAGCTTCCCAGGTAAACTCCCAACCTCCCTTCCCATAATCCCAGTATTGTTCTATAAGTTTTCCATCAGAAGTCAAAACATATCTTGCACGGATAACTGGGTCTTGAATATTTAAACTAAGAGTGAAAGTGCCATCTGCTTCTTCTTGTACACTAAATCCTTGTAAATACGGAGAAGTATACATTCCTGGTATTCCAATAAAATTCTGACCACCCCATGGACCACTACGCCAAAATGGATGACCATTGTTCCAGATGAAGAACTCAGGAATTCCTAATGGATTGACACCAGCAGAGTAGTTTCCAACTGAAGGATCAGATGAGCTTCTCCATGACATTAGCATTGTCTTGTTCCCTGTTCTTGCGTTAGCACTAAGTCTCATCTTTGGTAAGTAAGTATCCGTAGGCTGCTGGAAACTTTGCCATACAAGGTTTCCATTCGGTCCAGCTTTGATGACAAGGTTTCCATCATCAGTAAGCTGTGCAGTTGATTGATTGAACCCAACTGAAACATTTGATGACCACAGAACCACTCCCTGACCATTCAAAACCACAAGATTTCCATCTTCAGATATTGTCATCATCCCAGAAGAATCGTTGATTGGGTTGTTTCTGTTGGCCACCCATAGTACTTGAGTTTCTGCTGATATATTACCATACCATATTCCGACATATCGATATGTTGAATTAACTGGGCTGAAAAATCCCAGTTTGAACTTATTGCCGGCAGAGACTATAGCTTCTGGATCTTTGATGGGTTGAGAAGTAGTTATGGTATCTCCTCCATCACCATAAACTGAACAGGAACATGATAGAAACAGAAGAAGAGCTACTGCAACTTCGCAGTTGCCAAGTACCATACTTGTTATTGATGAGAATGGAAGATTTACAAATGGCTTATTGACTGTTCAGAGAAAGAATGCCACGAAGAAGAATATTTCTGTTCCTGTCCTTTTAATTCCAATCATGAAGTTATTTTTCAAATATAAACTAAGTTTAGCAATTTTAAGTCAGAAATTCTTATGTTTTCTGTAAATTTCCATCTATAAAGAATGTTTAACCAAACTGTTATATTGCACAAGCAGGGTTATGTTTTACTCTGAGATTTTGACCCTCTTGTGCTAAAATAGTGATATTTCATCAGGATGAACCTCATCAACTAGCTTGTGAGATCGATAGAATTTTTATTTTTATAGGATATTATCACAAAACATACACTTGCCTCACCATGATTGACATGTTCCAGTTAAGCGCTATCAAGAAGCTCTTGACATTCTTATTTTAAAGTAGCTTTATTCGTACTTGATCTATTTTGACTTTGCCTGCAATATTCATGTGGGCGCTGATTAAATTTATACTCCAAACCATCAACTGATAAAGGCAGGTAAGTTTCTAAGAGGTCTGAAGAGCCTGACCGGTCTAAAGACGTTGCTGTATCATCACATTGATAATGAGGACTTCAGACTTCAGCCAATCATTGTAGAGCAATCTTTTGACTTTTTTTCCTGCGTCAAAAGCTAAAAACCTTTGACTTCTTTGAAAATAGCGCTACCCTTAAAAATTCAGGGGAGATATAAACCGCAGCATAAGATCCACAGTTTTTTAGCTCGAACCGTTGATGCTTGAATACAGTAAAAAATAGGAAAGAAAAGTCTACTTGCAACCCTAGTAGCATTCACTTGATCTTCTCTGCCACCAAAGATCTTGGCCAATCCGATGTCTGAAATTTTTGGATTCATCTGGTCATCCGACAAGATGTTACTTGCAGGCTTCAGATCCCTTTGAATGATTCATAGTCTAGAATCTCTACGAGTCTATGACGGTAAACAGGACCTCGACAAATTATTTGGACATTTTAGAAGCGCTTTTTCCAATCTAATTGTTTAGCAGTGAAAGAAAATTGTCACCAACCGAATTTGAGCGCGTGACCAACACACGCCACAGATAATTAGAAAACACTTACGGTATATTCCTTTGACGAGTAAACAGTATTACATTTGCCGTTTACATTGCCAACAGATTTCCCGACAGAGACTCATCATCAAAATATTTTTTATCAAGGATTTATTATTTGTCAGCATTTTTGTTGTTAATAAAAAAGATTTAGTATCAACAGATTTCCCGTTTACATTCCTTTGATTTATTATTTGCCGAATTTATTATTTTTGTTGCTAGCAGAATATGCCAAAAAATAAATGCATTGACCAATGAAATATTTTTCTATATTTCCAACAGAATCATTGATAAACAAAAAAAAAAATTATTGGTGATTCCATCGAAAGTTTAGTATTCTTTTTAGTTATGTAATTGTTATTTAAAAACAATAAAAATCATAATAAAATCAAACACTAGCAATTTTATTAAATTCAATATTTATTAAAAATAATTTTATAAAAATAAATACATTGTTACATAGATGATAACGAAGATAAAGAGAGAAATCCTAAGCCAAAAGAACTAGAAGGAAGAGCAGGTTTATGTAAAGTCATAAATTCCATCATTTTCTCCCAATTCTCCCAATTTTGTTCTTTTAATATGCCTTTCATTTCTTATTCTAATTTAGTCACTTGCTCCTCGACTTGTTCTAGGACCCTCGCTTCAAATTCTAGCATTGATTGGCTTTCAAATTCTAGCATTGATTGGCTTGGAACTGTTGTGTTTTTAGAGTTGAAATAGTATAAACCTATTCCTATTAGGTTAGTCAATTGTTTTAACCTCTAACCACAATTGATGATGAGTGAAAGCATTTTATTCATGTTTTTCAAAAATTACAACGTTATATGTTTTTTACCAAGCAATGTAATGTTATATAACATTTAAAAATGATCAAACAGAAAAGTAAACATGTTCTGAACTCTATCGGCCTTTAAGATCAGAAATTGTCACATTGTTAATGGAATTTATCTTTTGGCTCTGAGTAATGGCCTCTGTACCCAAGGAAGTCTGCCTTTCAACAAATGCTGGTTTCTTTGGAGTAGGAAGATCCACAATTTCACTATTTAGCATGGAAATGATAGTTGACACGGCCGGTCTATCTTTTGCCAATTCCTGCACACACAACAGACCAATATGTATGCATCGGAATATCTCCACCTCAACACATGGATCTGATATTGCAGGATCGACCACAGCTGCAATGTCACCTTCATTCCACAGTTTCCAAGCCTGAAATTGTTGATACAATCATGCAAGTAAGAGTTTGCAAGTTTAATAGTATCAGAAATTGAAAGGAGCTTTCCAAATATATATCAGGCAGTGTGCCGGACAGACATACAAATCCTATAAGACTCAAAGCATGCTCATTGCTATAAAAATGAGCGTTCCTTCTTCCGCTCACGATCTCCAGCAACAACACTCCAAAGCTAAACACATCTGATTTCTCTGAAAATCTTCCTTCCATTAAATATTCAGGGGACATATAGCCACTGCATAAGCATAACAGCTTTCTGAGCTATAACTAGAGAAACATTAATAGGATTGAAAATGGAAAAAAAAAACACTACTTACAAGGTTCCAACAACCCTGGTAGTATTCACTTCATTGCCGCCAGAAATCCTGGCTATTCCAAAGTCTGAAATTTTTGGATTCAGCTCGTGGTCCAATAAGATGTTACTAGGCTTCAGATCTCTATGAATAATTCTTAGTCTAGAATCTCTGTGAAGGTATAGAAGACCTCGACAAATTGCATTAATAATGTTGAAGCGTCTTTTCCAATCTAGTTGTCCTTTCCTGAGTGAATCTAAACAAATTGTATCCAGAAAAATTTATGAGAAAACCAGGAAAAATGAAAATGAGTCAAGAAAAGTAGTAGCTAAACAAAAAAGGGCAGTAGCACTAACCAAAGAGAAATGCATCCAAGCTTTTATTCGGCATGTACTCATAAACCAACATCATCTCTTCTCCTTCAACACAGCAACCAAGAAGTCTCACAAGGTTCCTATGTTGGAGTTTCGAAATCACCGCAACTTCATTCATAAACTCTTCGAGCCCTTGACCAGATGTTTTAGAAAGCCTTTTGACAGCTATTTCCTGCCCATCTGGCAATTTTCCCTACAATGTCACATCAAGCCATTAAATACCTATATGCTCTAAATAACTATAAAGCACCTTTAGGTTCCAGAAGAATTACCCTGTATACCGCACCAAAGCCGCCCTGCCCAAGCTTCTTGGATATGTCAAAGTTGTTTGTAGCAGTTTCAAGAATTTGTAATTTGAAGAGCGGTTCAAGTTTAACTTCCTTGACGTTTTCGGGCAAGTTTCCATAAAAAACTGTTTCTTGTGCTTCTCTTGTTTTGAACGATAAGGTCTCCTCACTTGTCAACTTCCTTTCTGAATTCAAGTGGAGGTGTCGTTATTATTTGAGAATTGTGTTTTTCTTTACTTGTAAAAATTGTAAAGTCCAGGAAGCTAATAAGATGTAGCATTTACCTCTATGTGTATCCATCCACTTCCAAGATAAAAACACACAGATGCAGATAGCTATGGCTCCTACAATCACTGACATACTGATGATTACTTTCATGTTTCTCCTGTTATCTGCAACTACAAAATTGTACTGATGGTTATTTTGCAAAAATGTAATGGAAACATGAAAAAACTTATCAATGTTTCCTCATACAGATACAGAACTTGTATGTACACTAGTTATGCATACCTGAAAAACGAAACAATAGTGAACGAAAATTAGAAAAAATTAGAATAATTACCATGTTCTGTATACGCCAGGCGAATGTTGAGATCTGTCCCTCCTTCAGAGAACTTTTGTATATCAATCAAGTTT
>Ga0325414_1009492_pt1 | contig 10237 bp, 8 predicted proteins | sample PopdelMetagenome_8_FD_206183 | JGI IMG/M metagenome (GOLD analysis project Ga0325414, IMG submission 206183) | Populus deltoides microbial communities from Bellville, Georgia, United States - Leaf-PdKOR-R3 | ecosystem: Host-associated > Plants > Phyllosphere > Phylloplane/Leaf | place: USA...
GGTGACCTTAATTTTATCAAATGCCATTTTCACTTGCTGTTTCTGCGTGATCACTGCGATCATATGAAAGAAGACAAAGAAAACCCAACAACTATTAGTTTACCTGTGGGGTTTCTTATATATATATGAAGGGTGTTGTTATATATTTTAAAATTATTTTGATGTGTTATATTAAAAATAATTTTTTAAAATAAAAAAAATATTATTTTAATATTTTTAAATAAAAACCACTTGGATCTTCAGTCACCAAACCTGGTTTTGTTTTGAATTGCAATGATATTCATCAGAGTATAAGCGGTCATTCTACTTTTGAATCCATTTTTTTTATAAAAAAAAAAAAGAAGAAGAAAAATTGGATCGAACCAGCCCTCTTACGTCAAATTGAGAGATCTCATCAAATTACGTCATAATATACGATGACTTTCATCCCGCGCTTGATTAGAAATAGAATTGGATGAGATAAATGGGTTAATTTGATCAAGTGTAAAGTGAAGGGACTATTTGTGATATATAGCCAATAAAATGATTCGCTAATTAAATTACAATGGGTTAATTATAATATAGTCCTTGTAGTTTATCAAAATTAAATAATCAATCCTTATAGTATAAAAAATAGTTAAATAGTACTTTGTCTAGTGGTGACCATACTTCATTTTATTCCAAAAAAATATTTTCTTTTTTCATCAATCTTCCCTTCATGTCTACTTCTTTTCCCACCCTTTCTTATTTCTTGAAATGAAAATTGGAAAAAAAATGAAATGAGAGAAAAGGACTAACTTGTAAATGAATTTAGAAATAAAGGGATTAAATATGTATAGTTTCTGAAACCACAAGGACTGGTCAATTATTTTTGCTAAGCTGTAGGGACTAGCTTATAAATCGATATTAGTAACATGATATCTTATAGATAAAAAAATAAAAATAAAAATAAAAATCCACTTTTTGTTATTTACAAAAACTTATTTCTATTTTACAAAGTTATTTAAAAAAAAAACTGAAATGATACCATACCGAACAACATCTAAATAATATCAGGTTCAGCCTAAAATTGACATGGGAAAGCATCTAATTAATAAGATTAAAAGAAAATAAAAATCATACAAAATGGAATCCCTCTCTAGATGATACAAGGAAGAGGGAAAGGGAAAAAAAGAAAAAGAAAGGGGTAAACTTGGATAAAACACCACATTCATTTCGCTTCACTCGGAAAAGAATAGATGTAATCTTGGTTCTTGTTAGGCACACCCTCAAGATATTGTCTTTGTACAGTTTGAGTTTCTCTCGAAGATGGCAATTTATGGATCAACCAGAATATAATGGAATTATTCCTAAAAGTATTCAAACTCTACATAAGATTCATCCTTGTTTTCAGGAGAACTGCCATCTTTTCTATCACCTCCAATGTCTGGCGTTTTCTTGTCAGCTGGGGGGGCTTCTTTGCTAGCATATTGTGAGAAGTCTACAGGTTCAGGTACGTGTGGAGGCAAGGCACTTCTGACCAGAGCCCAGTTCATTCCTTCAAAAAATGGATGCTGTTTTATCTCTGTGGCTCCCCTTTTGTATGCAATTCTTTTATGGGGTTCTTTAACTAGAAGTCCTCTTATCAGATCACGAGCCACCATACTGACCTGTGGATTTTCTGGGAATTTCAATGGCTGCCCAACAACATTGAATAATGTAGCTCTATTTCCTTGTCCTTTGAAGGGTGTTGTTCCATGCAATAGTTCATATAAGAAGACGCCGAAAGTCCACCAGTCCACTGCACTGCCATGACCTTCTCCGCGAATGATCTCTGGGGCTAAGTACTCGTGTGTGCCAACAAATGACATCGAACGAACGTTTGTCGGCTCTGCCATTAATTCTGGCATTGACCCTCCAACAAAGAGTCCATAGTCTGATTTGGATTTTCGGCTCTTTTTACCTGGCAATATGCGTGGGAAAAATGTTGACGGTTGGATACAACCCTGCACTGCAGATTCATCCTCCAAAATGCCTACACCGCCGCTGCCATTGTTGCTTACATGCACAGATGAAGACTTGACAAGGGTTGGACTAACCGAGCAACGAAGCGATAAATCAAAGTCTGAGAGCATGATATGCCCCTCATCTCTTACTAGAACATTTTCTGGCTTCAAATCTCTGTATACTATGCCTAACATGTGCAGATATTCAAGTGCCAACAACACCTCTGATGCATAAAATCTGTCAACAGAAACATTACATAGAAAATATCACATCCATATAATTTGCAGAAGAACCAAGGCATGTGTTATGTGTAGAACAGAAAATACATTGATGGGAAGAAGGTAAAGAATATAATAAAAAAATTTCCATTTGATTCATGAAAGAATAGATTCAGCTTTTGTTTCCAACAAATCTAAGATCACAGACACCATTGAATATCGACTGACATCTCATGAAACTGGCAGAAAGTAAAGGAGAACAGCCACCATGTATATGGTATTCTTATTTTTTATTTTCTGAAGGAAATGTCTGTGACATTGATATCTTAAATATCCAATCACTATCAAAGCCAACCTCAAGGTCAAGGGTAATTTTTTAATTTCTATCCGTTTTAAATGGAGAAGGGGCGAGGGTGGCATAATCATACCGTTGATTAACCTTTAACATGCTTGAAATACCTTGTAAAATGTAACTTTCTAGGTCCGATTATACAACATGAAGGCAAAGAACCAGCATGGTGGTGAATAGATAAAATTAAGCGAGAACAGGTTGTGAACAATGCAGGAAAAGATGCTAGGTTTCAAACTGCTGATGATCTAACCTAAGCCTGCATTATTGCAATTTGCAAAATTGGCAGAATCCTATATCAGCATATAATTAACACACCATCAGACTGGCAGACCAAAGGCTAATATTCAGACAATTCTTGTTAGAATGTAACCACAAAGCTCGATATCAAAAGTTTTTTGATGATTGATAGATAAAGCGTAGCACAAGTTGAGTACTCACCGTGCTGCTTCCTCAGTAAAATGCTTGTTAGGCTGCTTCTGCCGAAGAGAATGAAGATTGCCTCCACTGCAGAATTCCATGACGATGCAGCAAAACTTGTCAGTTTCGAAATAAGTATATAAAGTGGGCAAGAATGGGTGGTCAAGAAGTCCAAGAATCTCCCTCTCTGTCTGCGCTCTTAATATCTTGTTTCTACTTGCAAGAGAAGCCTTATCCATTACTTTCATAGCAAAATGGGCATTCGTCCCTCTAAGTTCAACAAGATAGACACTACCAATGTCACCATATCCAAGGCGCTTGAGAAGCCTAAAGTTGCTAAGGCCGATTGTACCTCTGGAAGTGGCCACCTGAATGGCGTCCCATCTGACATCACCCCCTGTGTGGGGCTTGTTGGCACCACCGGAGCTCTCTAAACTGTTGGCACGAGTAGAGCTTCTGCCACTCAAATTGGCATGGTTGGTAATGGAACTAAAAGTCTTTGCTTCATTTGCCTTCATGTTTGCTGGTAATGCAGCTGTTCTTGTTGCTCCTGCTGCTGCTGAAGTAGTTGGAAGTTGAGATTTTGGAGATGTTCTGGGGCTTGGAAGGGCACGTTGATTAGCACTAGCATTTCCCACAGGCCTGCTTAATGGATCCATCTTTTTGGGATCCAAGTGACGATTAAAATTTACATTTTCAGTTATCTTGGTAAATCCAGTTTTCCTTGGTGAACCATAACCTGAGTTTGCACTATATTTTCCTATTGGATCCTTTTTCTTGGGTTCTTGGTACAGAGGATTGTTGCAGATTATATTGGCATCGATACTCCTGCTAAACCCCTCCACCTTTTTGGTTTCACTTTCTGCTTCTTCTGGTGGTATGCAACTCATCTGCAAAAAGTACACAGAACGATGTTTATATTACAAAGGAATGCAACAGGTCACACAGATTTGCATAATCTGCCAAATTTTAAATCACAGTCTGAAAGTACAAAAAAATAAAAATATGAGTTTTAGACATGCCTCAGATGAGTCAGGGCCTTTGGCAAGCTTAGATGACATTGATGGAGCAACACGAGACAACCCCTTGACAGGAAATCCTGATTGCCCAAAAAGAAAAGAAACGCAAATCCATTAGTTTCACAATGAAATAGCTGGTCCAAAATGACTGATGCTTTAAAACAGATTCCTCAAATATACATCAGCAGCAGCAGCAACAAAGACAACAACAACGAAAAAGTAAAACCATGCCCCTAACCTTGGAACAATGGTTGAATGTTACCATCTAGAACATGAGTTTTTCTGCGAGCTACCAAAGAATTGTAAATAGTTGATGTTAATTTTCAAACTTGATCCAAAGGGTTGCGGTGCAGTGAACATCATGGCATATATGCAGCTTATAACAAATGATTAGGTTACCTATAAATTTATGTGTGGCGTGCACGAATATGTGACAACATATACAAGTTCAATTATTGGATGAATTTCCTTAGATTAAATATATGCATCTCGACGTGGGATTGACAACATTCTATGTTACATAGGATGACAAGCATCCACAATGTACAATAAAAAGATAACAAAGGGATCATAAAAAAAAAAAAGATCGATGACAAAGCCATGCCAGAAGAAACTCAAGAGGAAATATTTATCGGAGGGACTGCAGACCAACCAGCAGAATCTCAAAATCGCATTAACAAGAGAAACATGGCATTGTGTACGACTGGATACGGCTTCAAAATGGAAGGGAAAATGGTATTTCATTGCACCATCAACACAGAGGGGAACTCTCTAAAATAACAAATGGTTGTGGTTAGAAAGTTAAAATGTTAAAAAAGAAGGCAAATGAGAATGAGTTGGATCTTGTTTGGACCACCATTCATTATCAACACAGCAGGAGTGGATTTGTTGTTAGTCTCTCTTTTTTTTTCTTTTTCAAGATTCAGAGAGTTTTAGGGAAACCAAATCCCGTAAACAAAGCAAATTTAAAAGAACAGAAAACAACGCCGAGGTAGTATTCTATTGTAGCTAGCACTGCTAGCTTTGTAACTACTAAAGGACGTGGGGAGAGGAAAGAAAGGGGAGGGGAAATGGTCATAGCTATGAATAAGGGGTGGATATCCGTTTAATCCTCTTTGTTTTTTTTTTTTTTTTTTGTGAGAAATAGGGAAAGTAGTGGTCCATTTGTTTCACATCCTCTCTGCCCACCACTAATCTCCAGCTTTGCAATCTAAATAAGATTTGTTATTGTACGGCCATTGCCTCATTGGCAATGTTTACTTTCACAACCCTAATTAAGGAAAAAAAATGCAGCTTTGCTTGAAAAACAGAGCGTCGATTTTTATTTCACAGGTTGAAATGCCGTAGTGGTTATTATATTAAAAGAAAAAACAAAAGAAGATAATTCTACATTGCAAGAAGAAAATTACAATGAAATTTCTCCCCCATAAGAGATAATATACCGTGCATGCAAAATCCACAAGTGAGTTTGCAACAGGAGAATATGATATATTATTCGTTAGCCTGATCAAAGCCTGCGACCCAAGCTGTAGCTCACATCGCACTGCAAGAGGTCGTTAGAAATATCAAAGAGAACGGGAAATGGAGGTATTACGAAGAGGTCGTAGAGGTGGTAGTCCTTTTGAGATCAATGATCGGAGGAGAATTCAGTCCTTAGAAATTGACACGGCATTAATGGAGAGTTCAGTCGTTGGGATAATCGGGAAATCCAATTCAATGAGAGCTCCCTTTTGTTTCACCATTTGAGACATTCTCAGGCTTGATATTCTCAGGAACTTTCTTAGCAGCTAGAATCCCGGATAATGTGCCAAATAATGTTAGAATTTACCAAGCCTGGAGTATGGGAAGCGGCTATTAATGTTGCTTGGCCGCGAAGCTTAACCTGCAAATTGCAAAGGGATAGTGATTCAGAATCCCTCTTCATGACCAGTCATCAATCTCAAAATTCAAAGAGCAAAACATGCAAGAGTGGTACAGTACCAGTTAGTCAAATGTTTTGATTCTTTAAAAAAAAAAAGATTGGGGTTTATCTTCTCTCTCGTGATCCGAGCCCTACCATAAATCTGGTTTTAAAACTATGTTTTTTTATCTTGGATAAGTTTCAAGCTCTTTCCCTCGGCCATTAGACAAAAACCTTTCCTGGAATTCCCTTGCAACTCATTGAGCATTGTAACCATTTAATGGTTTTTTGAGGTCACGGTCCATGGTTTGGCTTGCGAGGAAAGGACGGTTGGCAATAACGTTTTGTGAGAAAAAGCAAACTCTATAGATAGGCATCGACGAGTCACTATTCTAGTAATGATAATGCTAAGCTTATTCATTTATGTTGATAGTAATTATATCACCAGGATGAGAATATTAGCATTTATGGATGTTAGGACAGAGGTACAACTTGGAATGAACACTGCAAATATAGAAACGCAGTTGGTTCCACTGAGAAAGGCAGGAATTATGCAAATGTAGAATGTTTTTGTCTTGAAATAAGATGCGGAAGAAATACGAGGACGAGAAAGCAACTTCTTTAGAGAAGCACCAAACCTGTTTCAGTGATCTTTTTTGTGCGCTGCATGGATGCAACAATTCTGTTCGACTTAATTGTGGGTGATTGAGAATAATTATTTGCATCACCGTCCTTTTTCTTTGGCAGGTGACGGAGATTAGTCGAGTTTTTGAACTGGTTAACGGAGATTGTGTGGTTCAAATGGCCACCAACCAAACTGGCATTCGACCACATCTGAAAGCTTTACTCAAGAAGCTGTAACAGTAACATGCCGATTTAAGATTGGTCGAGAATGTAAACTAGCATGCATCCAGGCCGATCTTGGTGTTTTGCTGCTGCTAAATCCCTAACAGTTGTTAAATGCACAAAGTGGACTTGCTTATTTCTCAACCGACAGCAGAGCTCTTAACTGAGTTGTGAAGAACTCATGACAATGATGTATGTACCAGCTTCCCGAAGAGATTGCTATATCGGAATTTGTAAATAAAATGAATAAATGATCATTTTATTTCGAACAGATCTGTTCACACTCCTCCGTGTATGGTTTTAAAATGTGGCTTTGATGTGTGCATGCTGGAAGGAAGCTTTAGTATTTCCCTAGCAACTCTATCGTTTTATCTTTCCGCAAACAGACTCCTGCTCGTTCTCTCATTCTTTCAACATCAAAGTAGGCGCGGGAAAAATGCGTTGATTTCAGAATTTCCCCAGAACTCAAGGGTAGCTTGCTTATAAATACGAAGAGGCGATCTAGTTACCCATTGCATTGCATCCTCAATGTCTGTGTGAAGGCATCCTGAATCTACCGTGGACGACATGGACATAACATGCTTAAGCCCATATTTCACCATGCTCATTTGATTTGAACTGGCTTTCCAACAGAAAGAACAAATTCCAAACATGTCATTAATCAAAACCAAGCAACACTGATATGGAACAAACGAAATCTGCGAGCATAAATCAATGGCGATAACATGAAGTCATGAACTTTGTTACTGAATTAAGGAAGCTCGTCGGTCAAAAATGCAAGTGACTTCGAGATCTGTGTTCACTCTTAAACAGGAAAATGCTGATCATACTTAATGTAAACAGCTTTGTTAGTGAGAAGAAAATTAGATAAACATATGAAATATCTTTCTCCCGTACAAATAAATTGTTGGCGGTGATTACATGAGTATATAATATAAATAAGTCAGAAAACATGTCCATTAAAGAAGTGAATGATATGGTAACTTATCAGGAATATCAGTTACGGTTCTAAGGTTTGACTTGTCCTCTGTGCAGAAGAATAGTAATGAGTTTCAAGCTCCTTGAGACTAGCAGCAGCCTCCTCTCCAATTCTAGCTAACATGCTATCTGTTTTTTCTGCAAGCTGGGTAAATTCCCCTATTCTTTGATCAACATGGTCATTAAGAGATGCAAATCCTGAAAAGATTGCTGTCTGCTTCAACTCTGACACCAACTTAAGTAAAGAATCGGCTGCTTGAACCTGCTCCCAGGAAGCAAATAAAAAACAGTGGCTGAGGCCCAGCTAATGTAGAGGCATTCACAAATGGCACTCTCGATTCAAAGACAATGCATTCGCTCAATATGATAGATGTTTGAAAATATCAAGTGATGCGGACTCGGTTAACCCTAAATCCTTCAAAAAAATATAATCATCAATTCATTAGATAGAAAGTACAGGGGACAGCTCTTACCATTCTGGCTGCACGCATTTCCATCATAAACGCCTCTTGTGAGTTTCTAACTGGTGTGTCATTGATCTACAACAAGCATACCGGTAATGAGAATCTTTCTTCTGCTCTTTGGGAATTTTAAGAACCATTCAATGCAATAAGAGATTAATCAAGCAGCTATCTATTTTTTAAATAACAGCAACAATAAAAACCCAGCTCTCTTTTCAATTCTCAAATTTCCAAGCTAATCAATAAAGGCCCTGAATATATAATGAACGGGAGTATTCGATTAAAAACAAATCGCATTCAGTTAAATAATAAAACAATTAAAAGAACGAGAAAGTTTACCCTAGCAACGTTAACGAGGTGAGTGAAATTGTCAACGATGTGGGCAATATCAGTTTCCACTCTCTGCATCAGTGCTTTCTGCTTCTGCGCCGCTGCTGCAGCCGCCGCCGTTGTCGGCCCACTTCCAACTCCTCCGCCGCCTCCCATTGCAATTCCGCCGGCTTTGTTCATTTTCTCGGTCACTGACAATAACGCCACGCTATTGAACTGAAAGGGTAGAAAACCCCAACAATGGCCACAAGGTCAGGATGAAAGGACAAACGAAATCATCTCCAATGGGCTCCGGCCTGACCAAAAACTTGGAGCCGCCTAAAACCCATATTCGGAGCCCACTGGAATATATTCACAAAACAATTAGATAAGATTAAAATTAATTGTATTATTTTCCTAATAGCTAGATAGAAATATATGATATGAGCCGGTTCTTATGCATCGATTAAATAATAATAATAATAATAATAATGGGGTAATGAATGGAAATACAATTGTACTGATTGAAATTATGGATTAAAGTTGGTGATTTTGGTTCTAGAACAATTTTCATACCTGTTTGACAATTGATGATCAATTGTTTTCAAAAATGTTATATTGTTGTTTGCTATATTTATTTCTATAAAAATATATCCTCTGCTTCAAGGTAATTTTATAAATTATTTGAAATATTTATTTCAAATTGAAGTCGAGGAATGGATTTGTTGCCTATACTATAGGACCAGTGAATGTCTTGGATTTGTACATGTTTCCTGGACTGGATGGCTATTGGCAGCATCATGCTATGCTACAAAGCCCTTGTTATGCCACGTAATCATGAGATCGCAAGATTCTCTCATACTTCATTTTCTATCCTGCGTCCTGAAGGATCCAATCTTAGCTTCTGTTGTAATGATGTCTTGATTACCGTGCGCACCACTAGGATGGTTATCTTTATCATGTCGTAGCTCTTCCAGTCAGCCATTGCTAGGTTTTTTTTTTTTTTTTCATGGTTTTCAGACCTGACCGGGTTTAAGATTTAGATTTCAGGTTTTAAACGGGTCATCGAGTTTTGATCGGGTTACCAGGCATCCAGATTAATTTTTTTAAAATCAAAACGTCATAGTTTTAGTAAAAAAAAAATCAACGGGTTGCAGCCGGGTTTTTGACCGGGTTTTGTCGAGTCACACTGGTTCCGGCCCTATTTTTTCTTCAACTCAGCCCGGTTCCATCCCTGGATCGGCTGGGTCCCGGGTTGACCCGCCTGGCCGGACCGGGTTTCAAAACTATGATTTTTTGTGTTTTAAAAATAGTTTTTAAAAAAACTAAAAGTTTTTTATTTTATTTTTTTTAAATTAATATTTTTTTGTTATTTTCAGATCATGTTGATGTAGTGTTATGAAAAATAAATTTAAAAAAATATTATTTTAATACTTTTATAAATAAAAAACACTTTAAAAATAATCACAATCATATTTTCAAACAATTTCTTTACATGTTTTCAAACAATTTCTTTACATGTTTTAGAAACTGTCTTTGATTTTATCAAATATTAAATTTATTATTTTTTATGGTTTTAACGTATTTATATTAAGAATAAAAAAAATTAAAAAAATGTTTTAATTCAATTTAAATTAAAAAATATATATTTTAAAAAAGTATGTATTATTGTTTCCCGCCGCTTGTTTCAGGTTTGCTACAAAAGAGTGTCCAGCATGGTGTAACCAAAAACAAAAACATTGTGGCCTCTGTACTGGGGTGTTTTTATCTTT
>Ga0325414_1009494_pt1 | contig 10236 bp, 7 predicted proteins | sample PopdelMetagenome_8_FD_206183 | JGI IMG/M metagenome (GOLD analysis project Ga0325414, IMG submission 206183) | Populus deltoides microbial communities from Bellville, Georgia, United States - Leaf-PdKOR-R3 | ecosystem: Host-associated > Plants > Phyllosphere > Phylloplane/Leaf | place: USA...
GAGAGAGACATAAACAAAACAAAAAAAAAAAATATATATATATATATATATATATATATATATATATATATATATATATATATATATATATATATATATATATGATTTTAAAAATCAAATGTTGCCACCAAGGAGGTAGAATAACAATTTATTATAAGCAAAGATTTTGGAAGGAGGAATACTATCGGCTACTTTCAATAAAAGTTTAAGGTTTTATAAATATTAACATGATCCAAAAACCACATCGGAACACCACTATTTCACACCACTATTTCCTAATGCTAACCTTTAGGTAATATTAATGATTTTTTAGATAAGCTATTTTCTCATGCTTTAATGTTCTTGATTGGTTTAATTTGGTTCGGGCTGAATTTTATTACAATCAATACCAAACCGAACCTAATTTAAAACAAATTAACAAAATTATCCAATGAATTCGTGAAACTATTTGATTCGATTACTTTTTAGTCAATTTGTATAAATATTCCAAATAATCCGATTCATTTGCTTCCCTGTCCATTCAAGAATGCCAACTTTGCGAATGACATGCTGTTTCCTCTCATCCACATAAACAACCCACGTTTCTCCTGTCATTGGGTTGGAGTTGGGCCCAAAGGCAATCAAGAGTACAGCGACTTTAAGTATAACCTTTTTTTCTCGTTCACATTGACGCATCATCACCCAAAATTTTGCTATAAAAGGGGAGTAGAGCCGATCCTGGTTCCTCAAGTGGTAGTTGAGCAAAACATAGTCGCTAAGCAAAGGGTTCTAATATTTTAGCTTTCACAACATGGGTGAGCCCTTAATTAGACACATGCCCATGCTAGCATTTTCATCGGTTCCAATAACATGACATTTTGTTGCAGTCTTATGAATTGAATTGCATACAATTAAAGATTAATTTGGCAACATTACTATTGGTTAATATATATTAATTGCTCTTGTTGTGATCCTTGTTAAAATTTTAGGGAATGGAAGTTCTTGTGAACCAGAGCATCAGGGAGACTTCACCACAATCCTTAGCATTGATGGTGGAGGAGTGCGAGGCATCATTCCTAGTGAAGTCCTGAGTGTTCTTGAATCAAAGCTCCAGGTTAATTTGTTCTCTCAACATGCTTGCTGATATTTTCCTTCATTAAACTTTTACACACTAGAGCTATTTATATATTCATCCTCGTTTCAATTTTTCTTGTATATATAGAGATTGGATGGCAACAAGGACGCAAGAATTGCAGATTATTTTGACTTCATTGCCGGGACAAGCACAGGAGGCCTTATGACAGCTATGCTTACTGCTCCAAATGTTGAAAAACGACCTTTGTTTGCTGCGAAAGATATTGCTGAGTTTTATCAAGACAAGAGTCCAATTATCTTTCCTAATGAAGAAGGAAAATCCCTTCTCAAAGCACATGAAACAAACCAACTTCTGTTTACCGAAGGGGATTTCAGAATCTCGGATCCTGATGGAGCAAGGAAGCAATTTTTGACAACGTAGGTAAAACAAGTTCAACGGATTGAACTTGTTTGATAATTTAAACCATATTCTTAGAACAAAACTCTTCCTTTTCAGCTGAATTAATAACGACATTTGCATAAATTAATATCACTGACAGGATCTGTCTTTTAAACAGGTACACCAGAGTCATTAATACTCCAGCAAATATTTTGCGGTTTATTATTAATTTGATCACCAGGTTCTTTCCTTGGTTGAAGGGTTATGTGGATCCTCTTAATAAGAGTTTTCTACAACCAAAATATGACGGTAAGAATCTGCAAGATACGATAAAGGGACTTTTGGGAGAGAAACTAGCTATCAGTGAGACTCTAACGAGTGTGATAATCCCCGCCTTCGATATCAAGCATTTTGGGCCTACCATCTTTTCCACATTGAAGGTTATTATTCTTCCACTTGCATATTTTCTAATATTTTCCTACACACACACACACACACACATATATATTCCAACATTAATTAATTTTGCTTGATGCTGTAACATATCGATCTCATCTTGATATTCACTTGTATTGTAGGCCAAGCGTGACAGGTCAATGGATGCTCCGCTAGCAGACGTTTGTAGGGCCACCTCTGCAGCTCCGTATTACTTTCCCCCTTATTATTTCAAAACCAGCAAGCCCTTCAACCTAGTTGATGGCGGTGTTGCAGCCAATAATCCTGTAAGTTACTGTTTATTGTGATATAACAGCATTTACACTAGGAAAATGATAAGTCAGCACCGCAAGAAAAAAGAATACACTATCATTTGTAGAAATTATACTGCTATCTGGCAATCAAGTCACACCTTTTTGTAGTTCTATATTGCATTTATAGCCTTTGTTTTTTTTAATTCCTTATCTCACTTGTCATAATCTTATCAGTCTTTCCTAGCTGTGTGTGAGGCGATGAAAGAACAAAAGACAGATTTTCACAAAGTTGTTATTCTCTCCCTTGGAACTGGAGCACCAGATGCAAGTGGCAGGCTAGAGGTTGGAGACGGCGAATGGGGAATTGCTGATTGGCTTTGGCAGGATGACAATTCCAACCCGTTGCTGGATATCTTGATGTCTGCAGCGGATGAAATGACTGAGAAGTACATGTCTAACGTCTTCCAACACGGTGGATTAGAACACAACTATACTCGGCTCCAGGTAAACCCGCTTAAAATATAAAGATTTTGAATTTTCGGCAACGAGTTAGTTATTTATTTGGCCGTGGTAAAATTAACGAATCTAGCATTTCATTGTTAATGATGCGTTGCCATTTCATGCTAAAATTAGGTTGAGCTAAAACCCAGCGAAGCCATTATGGACAACTCAAGCAAACCAAATCTGGAGAATCTCAAGAAGATCGGTCAGCATTTAGCAGAGCAAAATGATGCCAAACTTGAAGCGTAAGAACTAGACGTTTTATGAATTATCTAATTCTGTTTTCCTAGGTTGTTCAATGAGCACGGCAGCAAGCTAACTTCTTGTTGGTCTTAATTATTGCAACCTCGCTTTGATGTTGTGCAGTCTTGCAAGGCGATTGGTCGACATACGGAGAGCTCGCGTAGCCCACATGTCTGCTTGATAATACATCAAGTAGAACGTTGCTGATGTCCAAGGCAACATTGTCCAAGATATCGTAACCTGCCCATAAGATCAGTACTGTTTTCAAATTTAAAATAAACAAGGCCTGTAATTTTAGTGCTGGTGTCACTATTAGCGCTAGTTCAAGTCAGGCTTCATTGTGTGTTGTGTTTGAGTTTTTAATTATGTACCTTTGCCATAAATAATGAGGAAACAATGTACTCTTCTTAAGTTTCTTCCATCCTGAAGCAAAAGAAGGTCTTCTTTATGTATCTTATGTGTAAGCAATTTGTTGTATTAATAAGGAAACACAATTATCTGTTGAGAGTTGAGGTTGGATAATGGCTTGATGAATGTCTCTTTTATTCTTAATGAGTGGTCTTTGTTTCCACCTTACTCAATCGATCTTTTTATTCTTAATTCACCAAAATTTATTTTTCAAAAACAGTAAATGTTCCTCAACAATTATATAATGCCATCATATATATATATATATATATATAGACACACCTTTTTTTGTTTATCAATTATCTTGCTTACATATTATCAATCCCTTAGCGCCTAAAATATTTGAAATAGATGCTTTTGAGTTACTGTGCATAAATATTCTTAAACAAGTAGAAAATAATAAAGAACAAATTCTTCAATTTACATATGCATATTAAAATGATTGTCAAAAGAATTATTCTACTATCCAAAAAGAAATTATTTTCATTGTGTTATGCATTACAAAATTTCAAAGTTATTTATTAAATAAAAATTCCTTTACAGAAAGATGTTCAAAATATTATTTCAATAAATTCAATTAAACCTTGAAAAATTCTATTTGAGTCCTTAAACATTCAATTTTGAATTTCTCTCCTCAAATTGAGTTTTCTTTGCCAATAAGGCCTTCATTATTCAAAAATACACTGTCAGATTTTTTCAATCTTGTATATTTAATCTTCCTCAACTACTCTATGACAACTTCTTGGGTATTCTGGTATACCCTTCTCACTAATATATATTTTTTATTTTCTTTCAACATTTTTTTATTTTTTTTTGTATTTTATCTTTTTTTCTTTTTTTTTTGATTTTTTGTTTATGTGGGACCTCAAAATGGGTAACAACAGATGCCCTCTCTTTACAATACTTACGGAGCAATGACTTGTTAAGTACTTTGTGTAGTAAGTTTGTAAAGACAAATGAATTGTTCTTCAAAACTAATCTTCTCAAAGCTTTTAGTTCGGTTGACCTGAAACTTTATCTTCATAACTCTTCTTTAATCCAGAACTATGACCCAACTGTTTACAGCTCGGTTAACTTGAAATCTTAATCTAGTTGTTGTCACCCATTTCTAGGTCCCTGTACAAAAAGGAGATAATACAAAAAGGAGAAGAGGATGTCGGAGCGCCCATAAAATGGCCAAAAAAATTGGTTGAGGAAGTTCAAAATACAAACATTAAAATTTGACATTATATTTTTTATTGATGAAAGCCCTGTTAATAAAAAAATTTAATTTGAGGAAGAAAATTGGGTTTGATTGCAAGAAAGATTTATTTTAAAGTCAATTTAGGCTTTGAAATAAATCAAAGTTTGGGGGTCAAATTACAATTTTTAAGAGTTAATTTGGTCAAATCAAGGACTTAATTACATAAGTATTGAAGTTTGATGGCCAATTAGGGACTCTATTGAAGAAATCCAAAATCAAGAACTAAATTGAAAAGGCGCATAAATATAAGGGCTGGAATTGGCCGAATCAGAGGCTAAATTTAAGAAATGAGAAGTTTGATAATTAATTAAGGGTCAAAATGCACAAATTCAAAATCAAGTATCAAAGTGAAAAAGGTGACCAAAATCAGGTCTGACACTTGAATTTGGTAGGGATGCAATTGAATTGATTCTTAAAATCAAAATTGTAATTGAGGACTTGATTGAATAAATAAAAAATTAAGGACTAATTTGGGAATTGACAAGTTTTGGTGCCCTTTTCTTTTAAATAAAATTGCGTGTTTTGTTCAAAACGACGCCGTTTCATTTACTATTCATAACAACAAGAGAGAAGCCTAAAACGGTGTCGTTTTGAATGGCACTATGCACCTTCTTCTTCCTTGATGCTCAAAGGCATGGGAAGAAGGTTGTTCTTCCCCTCATTTGCAGCCTCTCCCCCCCCTCTCTCCTACTTGCCCAAAAACCCTGACACAACTCACACTCTCTCATGCCTACCATCATGATGAAAGAAACCAGGAGAGCTATGCTTTATGAGTGGCTCTAGGGTAGTTACATAGAGGCCGCCCCATCCATCTTACCTTGTCCCATGACTTGACAAGGATAGGGTGGTAGCCCTCTCCCCCCCCAGTTCCCCCTTATAAATACTAGGGGAAAGAGAGAATGGGAGGAGAGAATCTGGAAGAGAACTAAGAGGAGATTGGATGGAAAAAAAACAGAGAGAAGGAATGAGAGAAACATAAGCGAAAAAAAAAGAAAAAAAATCCACACACAGGATTTTGGTTCTAGTTAAAGAAGGTCTTCAGAAGGGATCTCAGGTTAGGCCAATAATACATGGACTTTGGTTCTGGTTAAAGAAGATCGCCAGAAGGGATCTTCGGTTAGCCCAACCATACATAGATTTTGATTCTGGTTAAAGGAGGTTGCCAGGTGGGATCTTTGGTTAGCCTAACCACACATAGACTTTGGTTCTGGTTAAAGGAGGTTGCTAGATGCGATCATAGGTTAACCCAACCACACACATAATTTAACTTTGGTTAAAGGTAATAGCCAGAAGGGATTTTAGGTTGACCGAGTTACACCTAAAATTATGGTTCTGGTTAAAGGAAGTCACTGGATAGGATCTTAGGTTAACTCAACCACAAAGATTTTAGCTTTGATTAAAGGGAATCACCAGATAAGATTTCAAGTTAACCAAGCTACACATAATATTTTGGTTCTGATTAAAGGGGATCGCCAAATGAGATCTAAAGTTAACCCAACCACACACAAACTATGATTCTAGTTAAAGGGGGTCGCCAAATGGGATCTTATGTTAACCCAACCACACACAGAATTTAGATTTGGTTAAAAGGAATTGTCAGATGGGATTTCAGGTTGATCGAGCTACACATTGAAAAACTTTGGTTTTGGTTAAAAGAGGTCGCCAGAGGGATCTCAGGTTAGCCCAATCACACATTTACTATTAGTTTTGGTCAAAGGAGGTCGTCAGATAGGATTTCAGGTTTTAACCCAACCACACACAGAATTCCAGCTTTGGCTAAAGGGAGTCGCCATATGGGATTTCAAGTTGATCGAGCTACATAGAGACAGACTTTGGTTCTGGTTAAAGAGGATCTTGCCAGATGGATCTCGGGTTAACCCAATCACAAACATAATTTTTTTGGTTCTGGTAAAAGAGGATCGCCAAATGGGATCTCAGGTTGACCGAGCCACCAATATTATCTTAATATTGGAAGAAAAATGAAAAAAAAAACTATCATTAGGAAATTCTCAAAAAAAAAGAAAAAAAAAAGAAGAAAGTTCAACCCTGCCATTAGGAAGAACAGTTTTAGGTTCTGGTTAAAGGAAATCATCAAATGGAATTTCAGGTTAACCCAATCAAAGACATAATTTAGAGGATCACTAGATTAGGATCTTAGAATGACCAAGTTGTATATGGTTTTGATCATTGGCTTCTGGTAGAAGGGGATTGTTGTAAAGACAAAGTTTCAGATCAACCAAGTTTTGAGAAGATCATAATTGAAAGTTTTGTTTTGTTTATCTTTCCAAAACTTACTATGCAAAGTCTTTGCTCTGTAAGTATTGTAAAGAAGGGTCATCTGTTGTTACCTATTTTTGGGTCCCTACACAAAAAAGGAGAAAATACATAAAATATATTCAGAAAAAACCAAAAAATAATAGCAGTGAAAAGAAGATGCTGAAGCGCTCGGAGAATGATCAAAAATTAGTTGATGAGGTTTAAAAATACAAAGATTGAAATTTGACAATATATTGTTATATGATGAGAGCCCTGTTGACAAAGAAAATTCAATTTCAAAAAGAAAAGTCCAAAATCAAATATTTATATACACAATTAAATTTTATTGAAGGTTTAATTGAACTTATGGAGGGTTTAATTGCAAGAAAAATTGATTTTAAGTCAATTTAGGCTTCAATTAAAAGAAATTAAAGTTCTGAGGTCAAATTACAATTTTTAAGAGTTCATTTAGTCAAATCAAGGGCTTAATTGCATAAATATTGAAGTTTGATGGCCAATTAGGGACTTGATTAAAGAAATCTAAAACCAAGGATCAAACTGAAAAAGACGTGCAAATAGAGGGACTGAAATTGATTGAATCATGGACTAAATTAAAGAAATTAAAAGTATGTTGATCAATTGAGGGACAAAATACACAAATTCAAAACCAAGGATAAAAGTAAAAAAGGTGGCCAACATTAGGGCAACATTTGGTAGGGATGCAATTGAATTATTTTTAAAAATCAAAATTGCAATTGAGGACTTAATTGAACAAATAAAAAAATTAACTGATTTGAAAAATTAAGTTTTTGGTGCCATTTTCTTTTAAATGAAATGATGCGATTTAGTGAAAACGATGCCATTTCATGTACTATTCATAAAAAAAAGAAGTGGCCCTAAACGGTGTCGTTTTAAATGGCACTGTGGGTCTCCTTTTCCTTTGGGCACGCACAGGAAGGGGAAGATGAAGATTTTCTCCCTTGCATTTTCCCTCCCCCTCTCTCTCGCAAAACCAAAAAAACCCGACAAGACCCACACCCCACCTCATGCCTTGCTATTGAGGCGAAAATGTAGATGGGACAAGCCCTATGGGCAGCTGCCTAATGGCCGCCCAATCACACTACAACCCCTATGCCATGATTGGACAGGGTTATAGCCCTCTCTCTCCTTTTTTTCCCTATAAATACCAACACAAAGAGAGAGAGAGAGAAGCAAGGGTAAAAAAAATTTGAGGAGGAGATGACAGAGAGTGAAAGGAAGGGAAAAAAACAGAGAAACTAAAGAAAAAGGAAGGAAGAAACAAAGAGTAATAGAGGGAGAAACAAAAGAGGTAAAAACAAAAGAAGAAGAAGAAGAAAATGTAACAGAGAATGGGAGAAAAGAAAGGAAAATAGTGAGAAAGGAAAGATGAAGAAAAAATAGATAAGGAGAAGGAAAAATAGAGAATTGTGCCATTGCACAGGGAAGAAGAAGAAAAATATCAGCAACCACCATCTATCTCCACACAGCACCATCATGAGCCGCCATCAACAACAGTAGCGACGTGGCCCTCACCGCCAGGTTAGCTCCTTCTTCTTCTTCTTCTTCTTCTTCTTCTTCTTCTTCATCGCCAGATTTGCATTGCATGTAAATAGTGGAAAGCTACTACAATATTTACTAGGTCAGACAGCACCGACCCAGACCAAAATGATTGGGCTTGATTCGACCTAGTCCAAAAAAGAAAAGAAAAAAATATTATGAGTCATACCGGCCCAACAACTTTGGGCTGGCCTCGGCCCAACCCCAACACCTTTAGGGCAAACTCGGCATAATTCCTTCTTGGGCGATTTTAATCGAGCCAAGATGGACTCGTCCCAATATAATTGGGCCAAGCCCATCCCAATATATTAATATTATATAATACAAAATTATATATTAATAAATAAACAAAAAAAATTCCGAACTTTTTTCAAAAAATTCATTTAAAAAATTTGTGATTTTTTCACGTATGTTTCCACCAATTTTTCTTAATATTGATTTGTATTTCTATACTGTAAAGGTACAAATAATCTGATATTAAAATACACAATTTTCTACGTAACAAAAAAAATATAAAACAATATAAAAGGGTTTTTATCTTCATGCAAATGGCCAAGTCTCTCAAAGCTTATAAGAAAATTACATATCATAATTTTATACAATAAAAATTCAAAAAATATATTAGCATGCATTTTGACTTTAATAACCAGTTTATTAAAATCATGAAAACTAGGCCAATATTTTTAAAAATACCAAAAAATATATATATTTTTTTAATATCCGAGATTACTAACTTATAGATAAGATGTATTCCTAATATAGAATTTTTTTTACGTTAGAACAGTTAAGTTTTACCTGATAATATAAGAGTCTTCTAATCGAAGAGGACTTTTCTTGGACTATAAAAAACCAACAATTAGAAAACAACAAGACCTTAGCATACATCAAACAATTAAACAATGCAGCTTACCTTAGGTAAGGTGTATTTAGGGTGCTAATATCTTTTTTTTATGCAACGAGTCCCCGTACCCGATCTCTGAGACTAGTTAGGGTTTCTAGTAACCAAAAACTAGGTGACGACTTCTATTTTCCTTTTCTAGTAATAGAACGCAAGAATTTCTTGTCAACCTCATTTTCCTGATACCCGAAACAAGACAAAGGTGGAAGATCGCCGCAACGCCGTACATGTTCAATAATTTTCAATTTTTTTTAAACTGATTTTAAAAAATCAGAAAGAAAATGATGGCGAAATTTTAACCCCTAAAGAAAACAAGCCTCTAAAATCTTCAAAAAAATGGTAGCCTGATACAACAATTAAATCAAAATGTATACCCATTGATATAAAACTGTGCTTTAGAAAAAAATGTTATACACAATATAGTTTGAATTATTTTTTTTTAAAGAGTTATAGTTTTATTTTTTAGAAATATTTGGATTTTTATCTAATAATTTATGAAGTAGTTTTTTCATTTTTATACATAGATTTTAAATTTAAACTCTATTTATGGAAAATTAGATAAAAATATAGTTTGATTTTAAAATTTATTTGTTTTAAAACTGATTTTAAAAAATCAGGCAGAATGATGATGGTTTTAAATATTTTGTGACAAAGATAGGCGGAACAAAATCTTGTTGGAGCGAGCTGTAAACCATATCAGAATGAATGGAGGGATTACAAAAATCTTGAAATACCTTATTTAGACCCATAATTCTATAACAGGATTATTCACTTACCTTATCAAGAACCATAATTGTAGATACCTTGATCCTGGCCCAAAATCATATTACTCCATAGTTAGAGTTAGATTTATTTTCTAAAAAGCTACTCCATAGTTTTCTCTCATGTAAACAACAATTCAAAGATGCCAAAGCCCTCTATATCAAGACCATGGTTTCTCTGTTTTTGTTCAGTCAGTGAAGAACAC
>Ga0325414_1009495_pt1 | contig 10236 bp, 5 predicted proteins | sample PopdelMetagenome_8_FD_206183 | JGI IMG/M metagenome (GOLD analysis project Ga0325414, IMG submission 206183) | Populus deltoides microbial communities from Bellville, Georgia, United States - Leaf-PdKOR-R3 | ecosystem: Host-associated > Plants > Phyllosphere > Phylloplane/Leaf | place: USA...
AGAAACTGGTAGTAATCTAGTTGGTCAAAAAGGTTCTTGATCTGACAATACTGAGCATCCAAATCTAACTGAGAATCTGCTCTAAGAACAATGATCCCTAGGACCTAATAAAGGTGTACGTCAATTTTTCAATATGCAATGAGTGACAGGATATACCTAGGATGGTCAGATATCGTACGAAACTGAGTCAGAATCAGAGCCTAAGTTGGAACAAAAAAAATTGCGACAGCTGCAGAACTATTTTTTTAGTGCAAATTCTGAGGGATTTATTCAACCTTAAAGACCAGATAAAAAAGAACGAATTTAGTATTATGAAGACTCTTGATCAACATAAGAAAACCTGATGATTTTGGTAGTAAAGGGGAAGGATAAAAAGAGCAGAAAACAGCTAAAACAAGGTTTCAAAATATTTCTTTTTGTGCCTTTGTCAATCTTTTGGCGAATATGAGCTAAACTCCTACACTCTGTTCAAAAGAGGTATACACCGTCTCTAGCATGTGGGGTCCAAAATTGAGTAACAACAAGGAGTGCAAGACTCAATTCTGTTGTTTGGAAGTCCAAATCTTAGCAACAACAGAGAAGTCGGAATTTATCCTGCAGCCCAGACACTGTTCAATGTTCAGCCCATATCTCAAGTTCTAGAAGTCCAAATGCACTAATTGTTTTTTTCTTTTTTGGAAAGCTGAGACAATTTCCTAGAACTTTCATGATTTAAGTCTGTTTAAATTCTGACGTTGTCAATGACGTTTTGTTTAGACAAGAAGATAAAGATTGTCACCAAGTCAAGATATGGCCACCCACTCAACAATTAATCATAAAATCAATAGTTCTAAATTTTGGCCTATAAAAGGAGGAATTTGCATATATTTAGACATCTTGGTTTTCAGATCAAAATCATGCTCTTGCTCTCTCTCTTTTTGTAATGCTTAAGTTTTATTTATATTAATCTCTTGTTTATGCTTTTCATTACCTTTCCTTTAGTTAGTTAACTTATATCGTATTTATGTTCTTATCTTGTTTATTTATGATTTTCTTCTTCATTATGTTTAGCTAAGTTTATTATGTCAATGTGAAAAGGTTACACCAATGGTGTTAGAATAAGTACAGTGTAAACTCAATATGGACTTTAATGTTTAATACTAACATGTTTTATATTTGTTATCTTGTTCACTTTTAATACTTTGCTTGTTAAATGGTTAATCTAGATTTATGTTATATAACCTTTGGTACAACAAATACTTGGCACTTTCATAGCTCAAACCGTATGGTATAACCGACACCTGTGCTATGAAAGGAACTTGATTTGTTATTAACATAAGTTATAATCATGAATGTCTGACAACATTTACAAATATTATCATTATTCGAATGAGATAACTAATGTAATCATGTTAACAATTTATAATCTGATTAGAACCTCCTTTGTATATGGTTTCCAGTTGAATAATAAGAGTTTATACTATACTTATTTGAAATACCATTAGTGGATCCTCTAACCTTGATAATTGTTTTTATCATTGTTTAATCCTTATATCAATATTACATCTCAAAGCTCTCTTTATTGTTGTTGTTGTTATTATTATTATTATTATTATTATTATTATTATTATTTATAATTTATAATTTATATAGTTAAACTCTATGTGGTTCGACTTCGGTCTTGCCGGGTTATTTATTATTTCGACATTTCTACACTTGGGAGAAGACATCAATCTTTTGGTTATGTCAAGTTCCTAGTAACCATAATATTAGATGACGACTTTTTTCTTTATCTATTTCTAAATTATACATCACACTTTTTTTTTGCTTGCCACGATGCTAGGTGCGGCAAAAAAAAGGAAATTTAATGAATTAGGAATCCATGATCAAGAAAGAAACAATATAATTGCCTAATATTATTTTTTCAGTTTAGTTTTTCCTGTTTTATAAAAGATCCCAAACAATATAAATAAATAAGAGGCATTCAGGGAAAGAGGAGGACACACACATATTTAAAAAAACAGAAGACCCTTGCAAAAAGATCAATTTTAATTCTATATATGATTTATTTGTTGTTCAAATAAATTTATGGTTTATTATTTGTTATTTTTTAATTAAAGACATATGTATACATGTATGTTATTTTGAATAAATTCATAGTATATTCACGATTTTCTTTCTTGCCATGTTCAATTATGCTTGTTTATATCAACTGAATTGGGTGAAATGTTTGTGGTTATTTATAATGGATATACTTGGTAAAATAATTAATTTATGATAGATTAATATATATTAGGTAATTAAAAGAAATAATTAAAAACTTGAGTCACCGTTAATTATTATTTTGAATCTTACCCCGTAATGGTGAGAGGATTAAGCTTTGTTGTTAAACTTAAATTCAAATCAATTTCATCGAAATTTATACCTTCAATAAACATGTTAGTTTAGGTGAAATAATAGCATACATGATAAATATTTTTATCATTAAATCAAATAACATTGCAATTTACTTTAGATATAATATTTTAGTGTGATTTTTATCTTTCTTTTAACATAATCAACCTCTTATTAAAACCGCTCTAAAGACTAGTTGAGTTTTTTAATAACAATAAACTAGATAATAACTATTTTTTTTATTTTTATCTCTATCATAATAATTAGATCATCAAGATATTCCCATGACATTAATGTATAACTAAGTACAAACCAGATGAAACTAGGACACAGTCACACCCATAATATCATCATTGGTAAAAGATCTCAAGGGCTATTTATGCATGCAATGCATAAGAACCAAGTAAAATATTTTAAAAAAAAATTGAATATTAGACAATGAATAAAATGAGATAAAACTGGTAAAAGAAAATATGATTTGAAACAAACAAAAAAATTATTAAAAGAAAGTTTTCTTACTTTTATCGAATTCATTTCCAAAATCAATCCTCCTTAATTTGTTTTTAAGGTGACTTCTAAATCCATTCTTGTTCAAAATAAAAATCATTTGAGAAGAAATTAATCCACACGTATTAATTAGTGGAATAAACTACATTGATATAAAAATATTTGACATCTCTAAATGCAACGAATAAATTAAGGAATAATACACATTGATTTAAAGGACCCACATGCATGAAATGGGATAAACCGCGCGCATTACTTTAAAAATATTTGAAGACCTCATATGCTATGAATGGAGGAATAATTAATCGTCATCAAATTAAAAACTATTTGAAAAGAAATTAAAAACATTTGAAACTTCAAATTCAGCTAGTGAAATAAACCAAATGGAGGAATAATATGCATTGAATTAAAAATATTCTGAAAATAAATCCACACACATCAAGTGGAATATACCGCATAGGTTTTTAAAAATTAAAAACTCCAAACACATTGATTGGAGGAATAATCCATATTAGATTAAAAATCATTTAAAATAAAATCTGCACTCATCTAGTAAATAAATTGCAATGATTTTCTAATATATATATATATATATTCATTGTATTAAAAAAGATTAATCAATTTTTTAGGTTAATATATATATATACACTCATCTAGTAAATAAATTGCAATGATTTTCTAATATATATATATATATATATATATATATATATAAATCTACACTACAAACATTAAACAAAATAATGGTATTCTTGTCATTATAGCATGTTATTCTATCTTGTCCAATATTTACCAAACAAAAATATAATAAATTATCTAGTACATTTAATACACTCTGAACACAAACAAAGATAGTTATTTGTCTAGTCTAGTCTAGCTCTTATTAATACTGTAGGGCATACCAAACACATGTTAAACTTCCGCACGTTATCAATTTCCTGGCAAAAAGAGGCATGCACATTCCTTTGACTTTTTCAAACCGTTAAATAAAAACAATAACCACTATTGTTAAAAATATATTTTTAACACGAAAAATATAAAATAAATTCAGATTGTAAAAATAAATTATGAGAAATTTTTTTAATGATTCCTAGGAGAAAACTTTGTTTTGAGCTGAAAATTTACTTTTAAAAAATAAGATACCATATGCCTGATTATTTCCACACAAACCAAACAAAGCCTTATTGTTCTTGTTCGAACAACCACACCTATTCAAAGAGAAAAAATCAAACATCTAGAAAAGTCAAGAGTTTCCAGTCTTCCTTTTCTTTTACAGCCATGCAGTCTACTTTATTTGGACTGCCTCCACTCCGGGCTCTTTTGGTGACAGCCATATAATTATTATCTTTCAATGATAATAATTTAAAAAAAAAAAAAAGGAAGATGAAGAAGAAGCATGCAGGTCTTCTTCTTTCTCAATAGTAATAGTTCAAGTGTGAGGGGAAAAAAAACTGGTGATGCATATGAATTAATTATTACTTCAACGAACATTTCTTTCCTGCGCAAATGGCAACTTTGTACACCTTATCAGACAGCTGCCAGCATAATTTTGGACAAATTAGCATGGAAATTTTAAAAAATAGGCGATTTAACACAGTAGTAAATCTTTCTTTGCCTTTGGTTACAAGATTGGCCTCCTCTATCCAGCTCGGGAGAAGAGAGAGGGAGAGAGGAACAACACATGATTCTCTTTCTCTTCAACAGAGCAGAGCAGGTAGCGAAAGCCACTTGTTTGATACAAAAAGGTCTAAAAAACATGGGTTTGACGACTCAAGACCCACCATTTCCACACCAACCATTACTATCCTATTATCACGAAGGAAAAAAAAAAACCCTCAAAAATCAAATCCATCAGCATCATCAAATCCCACATCATAAGATGCAGCATCAGACACCATGTCTGCAATAAAAAGCCCATCCCAAATCTATTCTTCTTTGGTGACTACTGCACTTGCACTGGGTGGGTGGCTGGGTGGGTGCCCATGAACATGTGGATTTACCATTGCCAGCTAAATCCAAAAGCTTGATAACAAGATGTAGACGGTTTTCTGTAAGTGGGATTTGGGGGCAAAATTGAAGTTGGAGATGAAAAGAGAAGAAGAAAGAGATCCAAAATAATGAAAAGATATTGTCTATGAGATTAGGACACAAACATGCAAAGATTGCAAAAACCCAATTTTGTTAAACTCGATCCGAGTTTACCGAGTTTGACCGATTTTAATCGAGTTGGACCGAATTTACTAATTTTCGAGTTTTTTATGCAATTTCACACGTTATATCTATGTTGACTCATAAAATCGTAAAATCGTATGATTTTACGAGTCAACTCTCGAGTTTGACAACAACCATTCCCTTACTAATTTTTGGAGCCAAAAAATGTTTCACATCATAGTATATTTAAATTTGATTGAGAGATTAAATGGAGTTTTATAATTAGATTTTTCAAATATCAATAAAGTTAAAAATAATATTATAAAAAATTAATAAAGGATTCAAATTGCATTAGAAGATCTATCAAATTTATTATTTTTTTAAAAAAAATTGTTGCTCTAGGTCTATTTAAGATTGTGGTTGTGGTTCAAAGTGCATTTCACTTAAAAATACATCAAAATAATTTTTTTATTGTTTTAAAAATTATTTTTAAAATTAGCACATCAAAACAATAAAAAAACATGAAAAAATTACATTTTAATAAAAAATTTAAAATTTTAAAAAATACAGGTTAAACCGCATTTTTAAACGTTCGCTAATGGAAAGTTTATGCGTGTAAATGTTATATGTTTTAAAAATAAATACTACTTGTCTGTATACATGATATGGTCTGTATGTTTGACTGATCTTCTATTGGAATGAGATCAGTCACGTGCAAAACTTATGATTTTTTTTTCTTGAACACCACCAAACTTATTAAATTAAAATAAATAAATAAATAAATCTCCAAGATTTAGAATACTATTTATTATAAAAATGTAATTATAAAATTATTTTTAGAAAAAAACAAAGCCTTTGAACTAGGTATCAGAGGCAATGTGGTTTTTTCACCATGATACAATTGTCTTTAACAAATTATATAAGGTTAGATTGGTCATTTCATCTTTTTTTACAGTATAATTACTAATTCAACCCTAAAATAAAATAATATAATGTTTACTACTAAGGGACATTTTTCTCTTTTTAATTTTTTAGAATAGTGTAATTACTTTGATGTTTTTAAAGATAAAAACAACATAACTCTCACCAAAGAGCTTTTTATAATTTTACATTGATTTTATTGTAGATTTCAAGGGCACTGAAGGAAATTGGTTCAATGTACATTAATTAAATATAATTAAAAAAAAAGTTTGGCAACCTCGACGCAATGGGGTAACGCGTGCCCTTAATGTACATCAAGATTGACACCGACAACAATTTAATTTATTCTCTTTTTTTCTCTCTCTCTACCCTGAATTATCTGCTAGCCCCTTTAAAAATCTAGATTAGCCCATGCAATTTGTTTCCCCTTTATATTTTGTCTTTGTCCTTTTGATTACTATATTTTTTTTAATAACTCATGAAATTACAAATGTTTTTTAATTTCACTCCTTTTAATTTTTAATCTTTCAATGATGGTTCTTATTCTTTTTATTATTATCTCATTATTTTTAATAAGTTATAAAATTACAATTTGTTTTTCAAATTTCTCCCCTTTTTTTATTTTTTTTCCATTCAAATTTAGTTCTCATTCTTTTGATTGCTATTTATTTTGTTTGTGATCATTTTTTAGGTTTTTGTTTTTATAATTTTATCCTCCATGGTTTTTTTTTCAAATTTGATCCCCATTCTTTTTATTGCTATTTTTTTTATTTGACAAGTTTTTTAAATAGATATATTTTTCACAATTTCATCATTCAAAATTAAATTTATTGAAAATTAAGCTTTTTAATTGAACTCGGTTCAAGGATTTTACGGGTTGTGAGTTTTAAAGATTAGACTGGGTTTGGGAGGTTTGTCCAGGTTGACTTGTTAATTTTTTCTTTTTTAAAAGCTAATGTTTTTTTTTATCTTGTTTTTTAGAGTTTTGCTTTATTATTTTTTATAGTTTGCCTTCTATAGAATTAATATCGGATTCATGATCAAAGTCACCAGTTTTAAAGATTCATATTAATTTTCGTCTTTTTTTTCCCACATAATAAGAATTAGTTAAATAATTTATATGGCGTTCAAAGAGAATCTATTTTTAATTGAACTAACCAAGAAAACATTTGCACTTTTTAATTGGAAATAAAATTCGAATTTAATTATATTATTTTTATAAGGTTCTACTTGATTAAATCTTAATTTTAATCGTGGCCGACAAAATGATTACATTGATACACAATTGGAATGTCAAAGAGGATACTATTCAATTGAAAACACAAGAAGACAAAATGGACTCCCCTTTAAATCTTATCTCAATCAAGTTGAAAGTTATGCTTATTAATATAAAATTAAATAATAAAATATTTTTTATAAAATGATTACATTGATGCACAATTGGAATGTCAAAGAGGATACTATTCAATTGAAAAATCAAGAAGAGAAAATGGACTCACCCTATAAATCTTATCTCAATCGAGTTGAAAGTTATGCTTGTTAATATAAAATTGAATAATAAAAAATTTTACATAAAAAATCAAATATGACCTTACTTGGATCATATTAGATCCTTTTGTTTTTTTTATTGATATCCCTTTTTCTTTGACAAGTTTTCTAAATTGATTTCTTTTCACGATTTCATCCTTAAAAATTAAATTAGTTAGGAATTAAACTTCTTGATTGAACCCAGTTCAAGGATTTCATGGTTTTCATCGTCGCATGGTTTGCGGATTAACCCAAGTTGGCTCATATTTTTTCTATTATTATTATTTTTTATTTTCATCCTTCAACATTAAGTTGTTTGATAATTGAGCTTTATGATATTATTCAATTTTCTTTAGAGCTCGGTCACCTTGGTATCACGACTTGGTCAAAGATTTTACATGTTGACCCAAGTGGGCTTAAATCAAGTTTTTTTTACCTTTTTTAAATCATATTCTTTTTTTATTATTTTTTATCCTTCAACATTTTATTTGTTAGAGATTGAGCTTCATTTTTTTTTTGTGGAGTTATCATATTCTCATTTGATTTATTAGAAGTTGGTCTTTGAACTTTTTTACTTGTGTTTCTTTATATGAGATTATCTCAATTTTATGTTCATGGTTGCAAAGTTTACGAGTTAACCCAGTTTAATTGAGTTTTTTATTTTTTTTTAATTTTACCCTTCATCATTGAGTTGTTTCATAATCCAGATTACCTCACATCAAGTTCCTTTTACTTTTTTTTCATTATCATTTTTTTGTATTTTTGTGTTTTTTTTTGTGTTTTTAATAAAATTATTTAAATTACCAACTAAACCAATAAATCGGGTCTTTGATTTTTTTGGTTGACATTATTTTTTTATATTAAAAAAAATATTTCAAAGTTACGGCTGAGTGTGGCTCACAAATCTAGTAAACAAAAAGCTAAAGAGGGAAGGGGTTTTACTATTCCCCTCCTCACAAAACACTATTCTTTGGAATAATGTTTCTCTTATTTTTTTTTTAATTTATCTTTCAACATTAAGTTTATTAAGGATTAAGCTTCATGATTGTTTTCAAATTACTTTTTATAAGGTTATCCTAGTTTCATTACAGGGACCACAAGTTTAACGAGTTGACTTGGTTTACTCTAGTTTTATCTCCTTTTTGCTAATTAATTTTTTTTTTCTTAAACTCATCCTTCAACAATGAGTTGATTGAGAATTAGGCTTCATTAGTTGTTCTGATTTGATTTTTATGAGGTTATCTCCATCTCATGACTTGGATCTCGAGTTTAGCAGGTTATCCTAGGTTGACTCAAGTTGTTTTTGTGTGTTCTTTTTTTAATTGATTTTTCAATTTTAATTGCATCCTTCAACATTAGGTTTATTGGGGATTAAGATTCATAATTTTTTTCAATTTATCTTTTATGAGATTATCTTAGTTTCATTATCTAAATCGTGTGTTTGACGAGTTAACTTGGTTGACTCGAGTTTTTTTTTCCTTTTCCTAATTAATTTTTTTTTTAGTTTCATCCTTCAATATTGAGTTAATTGAGAATTAGTGATGTGAATTAGCCCACGAACACTAATGACCCATTACACATTCCAAATGGACCATTTACTAGGTCTAAAGTGAAGGCATTGAAAGAAGCATTGAATGAATTGGTTGGCAAGTTTCAGCAAAGGCTGAACTTGGGGATCCTTTAGAGCATCTATAGGAGCTTTATTACATTTAATTCATGTGCAAGAGGGATCCAATCCACCCTTATTTAGGCCATGCAATTTCGACAACAAGACTGTTAATTTTATATTAGTTTTGGCTAGCCTTGTTCTGTGATGTTTCCATGTGTTTCGTAGATTTCTAACTAGTTTTTTATTTTCTATTATGTGTGGGAACATTAATTATTTCCTTTAAATATTAGAATTTATTATAATTTCCTTGTCAAGTGAGGAGAAAACACAGCAAAGAAAACAAAGAAATCCAAGCTGATTTAGGAAACACAAGTGGCGGCAAAAAGGAGCAGTAAAGGCAGCATCCTTTTCCTTCCAAAAGAAGGATAAATACAAGACTGAGATCAGAATTCTATTCTAACTTGGAAACTAAAGGGGCGACAACTTCTCATCTAGCTCCTAGGATTATTGAGCAACATTATACTCTATAAATAAGTCTTGTATTAGACTTATAATGTTTTCTTTTCTTCTTCTCTTCTCACGACAAAACAAGATTTAAACTTATGGACTTTATTTTTTTTTATTAGCTATAACTCAATGCTTGTTTAGGCTTAATTAATACTTTTTTTTAGTTAGGATTCAAGACTTGTTAGGATTAGGGTTTGAACTTACTAGTAAAAGTTTTGGGTCAGTTTTTGTAAATGGATCAATTCAGCCCATAAGGGTGGATCAATTAGGGTTAATTTCTCAAAACTATTTAAACACACATAAAGCTTAAATTCCAAAACCTTTGATGAATAACACTTATGAACGTTTTAGTTTAAAGTGTGAGAGAGATTCTTGTATTTTTTTGTGCTGGTGCATTGGGATATGTTTTTATTATGTCATACTCCTATTAGATCTCTTTCCGTTTTTTGAGATGAGATCTTAATCTTGATTGTGAGTTGCATGACCATGTGATCATGAAGTTCGCATTAGTTGATATCAGAGCTAAGTTCTAAAAACAAGTTATATCATTCTAAAATTTTTATTTGCCTAGTGTTTGTTAAGTTTTTTTAGTGTTTGCGTCAATAGTTAAAATGATTAATAGTGAATTACTAAAATGATTT
>Ga0325414_1009499_pt1 | contig 10232 bp, 8 predicted proteins | sample PopdelMetagenome_8_FD_206183 | JGI IMG/M metagenome (GOLD analysis project Ga0325414, IMG submission 206183) | Populus deltoides microbial communities from Bellville, Georgia, United States - Leaf-PdKOR-R3 | ecosystem: Host-associated > Plants > Phyllosphere > Phylloplane/Leaf | place: USA...
ACTGGCCAGTGAAGGGTTGGATGTTGGAAGCAATCCAACGTATTTGCACAATGAAGCTGAAATAATTGAGCCGAAGGATCAGGGTACTTCAGTGGTTCCTCTGGATTTAAGAGATGAGTCCACTTCAATGATAAATGCAGAATCTGACGATGACTTTCCCCACCTCTTAGTACATGACCCCGACGACCCTCTTCTTGAGAATAATCCTGAGGTAAGTTCTCCTACTACACCTCTACACACTAATGTCATGGATAAATCTGCCAGTCATATTCTACCTTACAGACACAATCGGGGCAAGCCACTAAACAGGTACTATCCAGACATAGAAGACAGATGTTCCAAATATCCAATCACCAACTATGTGTCTACACAACGGTTATCTAGACCTCTGAGAGCATTTGCACACACCTTATCCTCATGTAAAATACCTGGCAAAGTTGAAGAAGTCTTGACAGATCCACACTGGGCTACCGCTATAAAGGAAGAACTGGAGGCGTTGCAAAAAAATAAAACATGGGCACTGGTGGAACTACCTAAGGGGAAGAAGATCGTGGGGTGTAAGTGGATTTTCTCCACTAAATACAAAGCAGATGGCTCAATCGATCGACACAAGGCAAGACTGGTGGTAAAGGGGTATACACAGACATATAGCATAGATTATCAAGAAACTTTCTCACCCATAGCCAAACTAAATACTGTTAGAGTCTTGCTATCTCTTGCAGCAAATTTAGATTGGCCACTGCACCAACTTGATGTAAAAAATGCCTTCCTCCATGGTGATCTTGAGGAGGAAGTTTATATGGACATTCCGCCAGGATGCTTGTCTTCCTCAGAGGCACGAGTGGTATGTAAGCTACAACGAGCATTGTATGGATTAAAATAGTCACCCCATGCATGGTTTGGTCGGTTTAGTTCAGTTATGAGAAAATATGGGTTTCAACAAAGCAATTCAAATCATACACTCTTCCTAAAACATTGACCGGGGAAGGTAACTGCTCTAATAGTTTATGTTGATGATATGATTGTTATAGAAGATGATGCAGAAGAAATATCCAGACTCCAAGAACAATTGTCAACCGAATTTGAAATGAATGACCTAGGCTGGCTCAAATATTTTCTTGGGATTGAAGTAGCCAGGTCAAGACAAGGCATATTCCTTTCTCAAAGGAAATATGTACTAGACTTGCTAACAGAAGTAGGGTTACTAGAATGTAAACCAGTTGATACTCGTATTGTTCAGAATCACAAACTTGAAGAGTATACAAATCAGGTGCCAGCAAACAAAGAGAGGTATCAACGGTTAGTGAGTAAACTTATCTATTTATCTCATACCCATCCAGATATTACTTACGCTGTAAGTGTAGTGAGTCAGTTCATGCACTGTCCTAGTGAAGACCATTTGGATGCTGTAATTCAGATTATACGCCACTTAAAGTCCTCTCCCAAAAAGGGACTTATGTTCTCAAAAAATAATCAAGTGCATGTTGATGGATACACGGATGCTGACTAGGCAGGAAATGTTTCTGAAAGGAAATCCACATCCGGCTACTTTACATTTATAGGAGGCAACCTTGTTACATGGAGAAGCAAGAAGCAAAAGGTAGTGGCTTTATCCAGCGCTGAAATTGAATTTCGAGGAATGGCTAAGGGTCTTTATGAGCTTCTTTGGCTTAGAAGGTTGCTCACAGAGATTGGTATTGCTCCTAGCTCTTAAATGAATTTGTTTTGTGATAACAAGGCAGCCATTGACATCTCCCACAATCCTGTCCAGCATGACCGCACTATACACGTTGAGGTGGATCGACATTTTATTAAACAGAACTTGGATGAAAAAATTATTTGATTTCCTTTCGTCAAATCAGAAGACCAGTTGGCGGATATACTTATAAATGTAGTGTCCTCTAAAATCTTCCATAGCTCACATGACAAGTTGGGCATAAGAGATATATACACACCAACTTGAAGGGGAGTGTTGGAGTGAGCTGTCAAAGTAGAGAAATTAGAGCAGGAATAAGACACTATTACGTAAAGGAAATCCTATATGTTAAGGGAAACCTTTATTTCTGCAATTGAGATTGTATTGAATAGGAAAACTAAAATCCTTCTTTGTATAAAACCTGAAGGTACTCTGTTACGTAGGTTAAGCAATATAGAGAAAAGAATAAAGAAGAAACTTACAAACTTCTAAAGTTAACAAACCAGAGGTCCTGCCATCTAATGACCTTTGTCGAAATTGTTTTTCTTAATATGTCCAAAGAAAGCTCAAGAGCAATTCATGAAAAAAATCATCAAATTATGTTGGTTAATTTTAGGAATGTTGTCCGAACATACTATAGAAAGTAACTAGTATATTTGCCGGTATCTGTTATGAGTTGGATTTTTAAAAAAATTAAATAAATATTCAATACGGAAGATTTTTTTTTACAATATTATTAATTTCAATCAAGCAATTCGATCTTGAAACCTACCAACCCGACTTCTTACCTAGCTCAAGTTTCGAATTAAACTATGTGTGAGCTGATCTAAAGTGAATTATTCAATTTAATGGGTTTAAAGACAATTTCGATGACCAGTTAAATCATGATATAATTTTAAAAAAAATCTTTTAGATGATAATTGTTTTTTATATAGAGACGTTGCCAGATTCGATGAATCACAGTCACCCTACAACTTGAGTCATGAACTTCGATAGGTTTAATAACTTTGTTATTTTTATAAATTATTTTTATTTAATTTTATGATAACATTAAATGCTTTCAAAATTGAGCATCTACCCTAAAAAAATATTTATTTGAAATCATGATAACCTTACAGAAAGTAGAAAAAAAATAAACCATAAATTATATTTCTCAACCAATCCAATATTGAATAAGAGTGAAATAAAAAAAGCAATTAGAAAAATTAAAGGACCAGAAACAAAAAAAAAAATATCAGCTTTGAAAGGTAAACCTATTAAACCCGTGAATTGGGTAACCCGGGTCAACACGTAAAACCCACAACCCGGGTAATGGACTTTATTGGTATTAATAACTTTTTTCTAAACTATTGTTTATTTAATTATCTGATAACAAAAATAGATGATTGCCAAATCGAGCGCCAAACCAATACAGGGATTTTTTTAAGACTATGATAATCTCATAGAAAACAAAACGAAACAAATTATGAAACTCAGTTCTCAATCAGTCTAATATCAAAAGATGAAATTGAAAAAAAATAATTTTATAAAAAAAAAAAGTTAAGCTCGCCATACATGTCAACTGGCATATGAACTTTCTAAAATTGAATATTATGTTTTTTTCTGAAATTAATTTTTTAACTATATAATAAAAAGAAAAATAGACAATCACATAATCGAGTTCAATGAGAAAAAAGAAACCTGCAAATAGGGGCAACCAATATTATCTCGTCAAACTCACAAACCAGGTTATTGACTCCATAAAGTTCAATAACCTAGTTATTTTTTAAATTTTTTTATTTAACTATTTTTTTTTAAAATAGACCATATTGCGATACTTGGGTATTTTTCTAATAGCAACCCGATGTTGAGATATTCTTTTGATAGTGAAATAACCATATAAAGGCAAATTAAAATAAATTATCTACTCTAAATCCCCATAAACACATCATATAAAGACTAAATTAAAAAAAAAAATCAATAACCAAAGAAAAAAAAGGAGTCAAAATGCACAAAAAAAAAACATATTGTTGATTACTATTCTAATCCACAATGCTACCCCACACCTTTTAGCTTTATTTATAATAAACAAGTTAAAAGAATATGAAAAATATTTGTGAAACTAAATTATATCAAAGAATTATCTCAACTCAAAAGCTTAAGTTATTAGGTGAGTTTACAAAATATGATTTATATAATTCTCTAACACACTCCCTCAAGTGAAAGCGGCTTGAAACTTGCAGAGCAAAGCTTCACACTACCCTATGTTTAATTTTTATAAAAAAGGATGAGGGTGGTGAGAGTTGAACTCATAACTACTTGGTCAACAAAACTCTGATACCTTATCAAAGAACTTTCTCAACCAAAAAACTTAAGTTAGTAGGTGAGAGACTCTAAGCAAAATTCTCAATCATCTAGAATTAAAAAATAAAACAAATTGAAATAAAAATAATAAAGACTGAATCTTGCATAAAAATTAAATGAAATAATATAATAAGGGATGAAGTTGAAAAATTAACAAAAAAAAACCAAGAATATGATAAAAAATAAAAAAAAATAGCAATTAAAAGAATGAAGATCAATTATGATAGATGAAAAAAATCAAAGGATGAAATAAAAAACAACTTTAATTTTATAAATTATTTCAAATAAAATAAATAATTAAAAAATGGACTAACTCGGAAGAAAAATTGAATTATGTGGGGAAAAATAGAGAGAAAAGTTGAGGAGAAGAGAGAAAAACAAATCATAGATGTCAAACCGGAGGTACATCATCTACATGCATCGCCCAAGCATGGAGGGTACACCAAGAAGATTTCAATGCAACCCTAAAAGTTGGTGTTTGATTGTCAAGCGACGCTGCACTAGCTACCTAAAGTGGGTGGGCACCACTCACGCATGAAATGTATATGTTAGCCATTTTTCATAATAATATTTATATTTATTAAAATATTACATTGCCTTTCAATGCACTTGATTATAAAAACAAAAACCATAATTAATATATGAAATAGCTTTTGAAAACTAGTTTAGTAAATTTTACTTTAAGGGTTCTTATCATTTTACAATTTTTTAAAAAAGTGGAAAAGCCTAAAATGTTCTTGGATACCAATTTATTTATTTTTACTCTTAAGAGTTATTAAGTCATTTTACCGTGTTAAAATAATAATCTACACAGTGAATCTCAGTACACAGTAAAGCAATAATCCCTTCTTGTTTTTTAAATGAATATGAATGGCACTAGACATTTTTTTTTGTTCTTACCCGGGTTCCTCACACCCTTTTAAAGGGTAAGACTAGTCTCTTTCGGGGTTCATGACTCTTCCTCTCAATAAGTACGCTTTCTGGAGATCGAACTTGTCTTCTCACCCTTGCAATGATATAACAGTGCATTAACCGGTAGACCAACACTTCATTGGTACACCAGACAATATTGGTAAACATATTCATTCACACATCACAGATTTTACAGGGAATTTTCGCATGCTAGAGGATAAACTATTGACAAGGAGTGTGCCACAGATCTAAACCATGGCTATATATTTAGGCAGTTGGATAAGAAGAGTCTATCGCTATGCCACAGAGACCTTCTTCGGCTTCTATGTGTCTCTGCATCCTTATGTATCCTTCCTCGCCCTAACTAATGCCCCATGAATTCTTGATAAGCCTGTTAAAATAATTAAGATGAAACACAAAAAGGAGGCTAGAATTCTGAATGATCTGTATATTATGAGTGCTTAGTCTTAACCTAAATACAAATAAAGTATATATAGGTTAAACTGAAAGTACTATTCTACCCTTACTAAATAAGATTACATAAATATTATTTAACATCTCCCCTCAAATTCACAATGCGGCAGCTACAAGCATCGAGAGTTTGCCAACCAGAAAACGAAAACGAGAGATGGAATGCGCCTTGGTAAAGAAATCTGCAATCAGCAAGGAAGAAGGAACAAAAGGTAAAGCAATGGTGTCATGCTTGAGATGATGACGAGTAAGATGACAATTGATCTCAATGTGCTTAGTTTGCTCATGAAAAACCGAGTTGTGAGCATTTTGAATAGAACTCTGGTTGTCACAATACATAAGAGTAGGATGAGAAATGAAAACTCCCATATCAGACAGTAACCAACGTAACCAAACAATCCCTTTGGTAGTAGATGTCATGGCATGATATTCTGCTTCGGTGGATGATTGAGAAACAATAGATTGTTTCTTGCTCTTTCAAGAAATAAGAGAATCACCTAAAAAGATACAGAACTCAGTAACAGACTTGCGATCTATGGGATCACTACCATGATCAGCATCAGAGTATGCACGCAACTCCAAGGACGAGGTGGATGAAAGTAAAAGACTCTGAAAAACTGTACCCCGAAGATATCACAAAATACGAAGAACAGCTGCCAGTGAACAGTAGTAGGAGAAGCAACAAACTGACTAACAACATGAACAACATATGCAATATCTTGACGAGTAATGGTGAGATATACCAAACTCCCAACAATAATGCGGTATAAAGTAGGATCTATCAAAGGTAAACCATCAGAAGAAGAGTACCTCGCGTTGACCTCAATAGAAGTATCTACAGTCTTGTTATCAGTAAGTCTAGCCCGCTCAAGAATATCTGCAACATATTTCGACTGAGAAAGAAGGTAACCACTAGGTGAGTATGCTACCTCAATACCTAGGAAATATCAAAGATAACCCAAATCCTTCATTTCAAATCGTCTAGCCAACTCTGTCTTCAAGACTGAAATACTATCAATGTGATCACCAGTAATAATCATGTCATCAATATATAAAGAAAGAATGATATGACCTGCATCAGTGCACTTAATAAAAAGAGTAGAATCATGACTGCTAGAAACAAAGCAAAGATACGAGATCACGATAGAGAATTTCTCAAACCAAGCATGGGGTGCTTGTTTGAGACCATATAATGCTTTCTTAAGCTTACAAATATATCCAGAGTCATGTGAAATACCAGGAGGGAGTGCCATATAAACTTCTTCTTGAAGATCTCCATTCAAGAATGCATTTTTAACATCAAGCTAAGAAATATGCCACTGACGAATCGAAGCTACGACAATAAGAGTATAAATATTAGTTATTTTTGCAACCGGGGCAAATGTCTCCTCATAGTCCATACCATACTGTTGAGAATATCCTTTTGCAACCAGCCTAGCTTTGTATCGCTCAATAGACCCATCAGAATTAGTCTTGATCTTATACACTCAACGACAACCAACAACATTCTTACTAGGAGGTAGAGGAACCAGATCCCAAATATTTGTCATATGCAAAGTAGAAAGTTCCTCATCCATAGCTTGCTACCAAAGCGGATCAAGAATTGCCTCGTTTCATAAAACCAGCTCTGATACCAAGTTAAAATAATTAAGATGAAACACAAAAAGAAGGCTAGAATTCTAAATGATCTGTATATTATGAGTGCTTAGTCTTAATCTAAATATAAATAAAGTATATATAGGTTAAACTGAAAGTACTATTCTACCCTTACTAAATAAGATTACATAAATATTATTTAACAAAGCGAATATTTGGTATTGTCACTGGTTTCTCCATAGCCAACTGCTATAACATCGTGGTCCAACTCACACACTGTCCTGTGAAAACACCGCTTGAATAAAATTAAAAGTCAGATCCTCCTACATCAATGGAAACAGAAATTGGCTGATTGGCCACAGCCTTCAACAATGCTGCCTCACTGTTTGCCGGAACACTTTCATAGCCAGTTATCTTGGCTATACGGGATGCCTTTTTTTTTTAGTTGCAAGTCCCATCAGCTGCCTGGTAAGGGTAGTTAGCTTCAGCTATGATGCCATGGTTCTTGATTATGAAATCAAAACCATCTTCCAAGAAACCACCCTCACAGCCTTGATCCTCACCTTGGGTGTCGCAGTCTACAAGCTCTTGCTCAGATAGGGAGACCAATTTACCTGTGGTAAGTTGATTGATGCCCTTGGTAGCTGCTACGGTGGAAAAGGCCCAACAGCTGCCTGGTTTTTTTCCAAAAAAAATCAGCATCAATGATAACATTTATACATATACAGGCAAGATGTAGTTTTTAGCATAAAATCAGGGGCAGGGGGGCAATGCTTGGTGTAGTATTAAAGCTTACCACACTAGCCTTGGTCCTTGATAGGAGTAACAACACCTTTCTTTCTCCAGTCCATGGTATCAGGAACAATAGTAACATTTTCATACTTGAATGATGTTACTTTCATTTGTCGTGTCTGAAGTGGCTTCCTATAACCATTACGGGCGACCTTGAGCTCTTCATTGGTTAGGTCTGTAAATTTATTAACACTTAGCTTTTACGGTTTGTTTCCAGCAGTATTGAATGATTCTATGTATTCAACATTGTCCTTGAATATCTCGAACCGTCTTTCTTTCTCTGCAGCATCTGCATAGACCTTTCCAAAAGTTGCCGTCTATTGCTCATGCCTAGCAGACATGGATGGCTCTTGGAGCTCCCGAGATGCTACTTCATAAGCCCACGTTCCCAAAATGAGGATGAATGCGATGAAACATTGCCTTTTGCATATCAAAACCATGGTTTATCTAGATGATGTAATTAATCTGTGTGAGCTAGAAATGAATGAGCTGCGCATACGCAGAAAACCTCTATATATAGTATGTTAATGTTCGTCTTTGATTGCTTTATGAATCTATATGCACTTGTTTAGGAAGATGAAGACACCTCCCGTGCTTAGATCAACCGGCAAATTGCATTTGATTTAGATGGCCTAGTAGTAGTATATCGTGCAGTCTGCTCTGATATATGGCTAAATATTTTCCTTTAATTAAGGCAAAGTAAAAAAAAATCAAATAATAAATTGCTAATCCGATTGGAAAAAAAAAAGACCGACTACTGAAATATCTCTCTATTGCTTTTCAGACTATAAGACGGACATTACTTCCTTCAAGAAACCGAAGCAATCAAAAAAAATTTCCGAGTCGCAAACGGAAGACAAGATCCCTATATATTCACTCAACCAGCCTTACAATTCTCTATCCAAAAACAACTCCTTCCCCGTGCTCCGTAGTCTCCAGTCATCACCGATCTTTCTTCTTTCAAGCCCTTTTGTTGCATAAACATGGCCCGTTCTGTGATTTTTCTGGTCGCCATCTTTCTTTCTTTCTGCACATTGTCATGCACAGCACAACAACAACCATGCATGACCTATAAATTTTCAAACAACAAACAGTTCTCTTCTTGCAGCGACTTGCCTGTTTTGAGTTCCTCTCTTCACTGGAACTACCATCCATTATCCAGCAGAGTTGAGGTTGCCTTCAGGCATACTGGCGTGACCAATCGCAGATGGATTGCTTGGGCTATCAATCCAACTTCAGGAGGGATGATTGGTTCCCAAGCAATCGTTTCTTTTCAAAGAACGGATGGAAGTCTTGTTGTGTATACTTCGCCTATAACAAGTTATGGAACGCGATCGGAACAAGGAAATCTTAGCTTTCCTGTCTTGGACTTGTCTGCTACTAATCAGAACAATGAGATGATAATCTATGCAAGCTTAAAGCTCCATGGAAACATCAGCACAATCAATCATCTTTGGCAAGTAGGCCCAATGTCTGAAAACACTCCAATGATGCATAGTGTTGCTCCATCCAGTCCCAACGTTAAATCCATGGGGAGTTTGGACTTCCTTTCAGGGAGGATTAAAGCGACAAGAAGTTCTTCAACAACACTGAAAAATTTCCATGGAATATTGAACACTGTAAGCTGGGGTATTCTAATGCCTGTTGGGGCCGTCATTGCAAGATACTTGAAAAGGTTCGAATCTGCAGGCCCTTTATGGTTCTACTTGCATGTCAGTTGTCAACTGCTGGCCTATATTCTTGGTGGTCTGTCTGGATTTGGGACTGGAATATTTCTTGGCATAAGGTCTCATGGAATTGAACATAGCTGTCACAAAATAATCGGCATTGTCCTCTTCTGTCTTGCAACAGCGCAGGTGTTTGGTGGTCTGGTCAGACCTGACAAAGATAGCAAGTATCGTCCCTTCTTCAACTGGTTCCACTTCCTGGCGGGTTGCTCAACACTTATCCTAAGCATATTCAACATATACAAAGGATTTGACATACTGCACGCCGCAAGATTTTGGAGGCTTACCTACAGTGGTATAATACTAACTTTGCTACTGGTCACGCTACTATTGGAAATATGCACAAGATGGAGCTTGCCGATAACTAAGCGTTCGATGTCAAATACCGTGGACAAAAACACATCCACTGTCACTGCAGTAGCTGCAATGGAGGTTTAGATTTGGGATGCGTAATGCTGCATTGGAACATGCGAAAAAGAGGAACTTATTGCAGGTGGTCAAGGATCGCTGCTAGTGTGGACGTTCTGATGGAAAATATTTGATTTATACTGTTTTTAATTATCCAGAAACTAGTTTTTATTTTTAATTTTCTTGTTTAACAACTACCTTTTATATTGAATAATTATTAATTGAATCCCTTTGTACTGATTCTATTAAGCTTGGGATCACTATTTGTTTTTCCTACTCTGCTATCC
>Ga0325414_1009501_pt1 | contig 10231 bp, 7 predicted proteins | sample PopdelMetagenome_8_FD_206183 | JGI IMG/M metagenome (GOLD analysis project Ga0325414, IMG submission 206183) | Populus deltoides microbial communities from Bellville, Georgia, United States - Leaf-PdKOR-R3 | ecosystem: Host-associated > Plants > Phyllosphere > Phylloplane/Leaf | place: USA...
TAAAACATGTACATCTACTAACAAAATACATATACTAAAAAAACAATAAAATTGACATTTAATTAAATGTTAAAATTTAAAAAGATATAATTACTTACAAAAATTGATAAAATCCGTCGGTAAATCAAAACACGGATGCTGTGACCACAAAACTTCAAGAAATATAACTTGTTGTGCTGATATGAGGAAGATTTTTTTTTTTGGGAGGGGGGGTTGGTTGTTTGCAGATGGGGAGAGTTGGGATGAGGAAGAAGAAGGAGAAATAGGGGATGAGAGGGTCGGCAGAGCTGTCATATATTAACTTTTTCCAACGGTTTCACCGACGGAAACTCCGTCGGTTATTATGTCGGTGATTCTGACGGAAACATAGACACGTCACCGTACGGATCTGCCATTTCAAATCCCTCAGTGAGTCTGTCGGTAATTTAAACGGCGAACCGGTCACATCACTGTACGGGCACTATACGGGCTGTCATTTTGAATCCGTCGGTGATTCCGTCGGAAAAAATTAACTCGCCAAAACCTCCACGTCAACGACCCGTTTTTTTTTTAAATTCAGAAACTTTTCCGTCCGTAATTCAGTCGGTAACTACCGACGAAAAGTTTCCGAAAAAAATATAGCTTAAAACTCCAATAATAATGAGAAAGATGATGGAAAAAAGTCTCGTTTACACCAAAATCTTTTATACGAGACACAACCAAGGAAAGAGTTTGATGGTAGATTTCGGCCAAATAGAGATTTTAGCCAAGGAAGAAATTAAAATGATCTCAATGGTTTAAATCATAATTTGAATAGCATGAAACTAAAAATCTCAGCATTTTAGGAAAAGAATGATCCAAAGGTTTATTTGGATACAAAAATCTATTAATAATACTATTAAAACATTTTTCATTGAAAATTAGATTCAAATTGTTTTTTTATTCTTAAATTTTATGCATAGGTTTTGAACATGATTTATTATATTTAAGGATTTTTTTAGCTTTGAATCACACATAAAATATAAGCATACTATTTTAATATTTTTTTGTTAACTTATTTTAATAATCATAAGATGTTTTTTTTTAAAATAAAAAAATTATTCGGGCTATAAAACTAGTATTTATCTTAAGATAAACAAAATATATGTCAATAAAAAAATTTATCTTGATAAAAAAAAAAAAAAAATTATAATAACAATATCAAAAAAATTTATGTGAGGTGAATATTATCGATTTGAAAGGATGGCCTCAAAATTTTGAGAACATGGGCCTGTCAAATAAATAGAGACTTACCACTAATAAAGATGGGCCTGTCATATGAAATGGTTGTAGGAGTCCAGTACCCCTTCCTTCGTGTTTAACCACCAAAATATTTTCATACTGCAATCTGCATCATCAAATCAAAGATGTTTATCCTGTTTGTTCACACAACATATTCTTCTCAAGGAGAATCTCTGAATTATCAACAGACCACGTTGTTCCTCTCTTAGCAATGAGACCGCCATATATCTGTACTGTTTTCCTACACAGGGATATTTGTTAGTTTTACAGCTAGTGCTGCTAATCGCACAAGATGGCATTGCCCACAAGATATGCAATGGGAGACGGATCACTCCTGGGCAACCTTCACTACTTTACTTGTAGAGAAAATATTGGCTAGTGTTGCTTGTGCTTGTCGTTTGCTACTTGTTTTCTTCTTCGAAAACAAATCCAAATTCTTAGGAACCTTGCTGATCAACAGACCGGTACTGAAGTTCCAGCGCTGGCTGGAACTCAAAACATGAGGTGGTAGATCTTCCGCATGCCTCCACGCATGAAAGGATCACAAGACGAGCAGAGATTGTAAACCACCACAGCATATCTTTTCCACTTTCTTCTTCTGGTGCTTCTAGTTTGATGCTAGCTACTTGTCGTCACGTACGTACGTACGGGTTTGAATATTCTTTTGGAAAGCCACTCACATATAGTCCTTGAGAATCACTTGCTTCTTGCTGATCACGTCCTCACCACCAAATCTATGATCACTAGCCATGCTTTTCCTTTATATTTAATAATAGATATCTAATGTTTATTTTATTAATTGTATCTCTGGATAAAAAAACAACTTGCTAACCCTCATATCAATTTGATATACCAAGTTAAGATTCAGAGAATTTACCTCTTATAAGTGTTCTAATTTTAATGTTCTCATCAAATCTCGACACCATAATTGATATCCTCAAATAAATGATCGTACTAAACAAATTTAGTTCGAAGAATTGTAAGCTCTTTGAATAATCTTCTCCTTCATTTTCATTTTCATTTTCATTTTCATTTTCATTATTAATATACATGTTGATAGATTTAAATCGTGTGGAAATTAATCTGATGTGACTCGGTTTTTTTCTTGGGTTCAAAAATAACTCAAATTACCGGTAAAAATATAGTTTGACTCAAATTAAATATTTAAGATGAGATATTTTAAAAATCATTGAAAAGACAACATATTGGATTGATTCGGGTCAATCATATTTAACTTGCTAATTTACATACTAATTAATGAAATCATGATAACTCCAAAGAAAACGAATGAAAATAAATTATAAAATTTAATTTTCAATAAATATAATTTGAAGAATGAAACTAAAAGAAAAAATCAATTAAAAAAGATTCCAAAAAATTACCCTAGTCAATTTGAATTGACCTATTAAACTCGTGACCTTAGTCATAAAACTATGATAACCTAATAGAAAAAAAAAATATGAAATTCAATTCTCAATCAACGCAGTATTGAAAGATGAGATTTTAAAAACAAAATCGATTAAAAAATGATAAAAAAACAAATCAAGTCAACTAGAGTTAATATGTTAAACTCATAACCCGAGTTATAAAATGAGAATAATATCATAAAAAACATATCCAAATAAATTATGAAACTTAATTCTCATTCAACTCATTGTTAAAAAAAATCAATTAGAAAAATAAAAATAAAAAAATGAGTCAACTTATCAAACTCGTAGTCCGAGTAATGAGTTTATGATAACCTTATAAAAACTAAATTAAAAAAATATGAAATTAATGTTAAAAGATATAATTAAAATTAAGAAAAAATATATATTAGAAAATAAAATTAAAAAGAAAGAAAAACGCTAAGGAAAAAACACTTTTTCCCGTTAATATTATCTTGTCAGGAGTTGTTCAGTGAATACCCCTTTTTTTTTTCTTTTCTTTTTTTTGATAATCTTCTTTATATATATATATTTTAATTCTCAAGAATATGCATTTATGTTGTTTAGGAATGATGGTTTTGCATAAAACAATTATATTTACAATTTCATCAACAATGAAATGTACGTGCCATCAAGAAACAAGCACTGCCTCCTAATCTGCATAATTGACAAGCTAAAATATTATGCTGTATTTTTATTTATTATACAAATAAAAATCTATCTTAGGATAGTTTTAATTAAAGATATTTTCTAAATTACTTTTTTCAAAATCATAATTAAAAATATTTTTTAAAAATATTATATTTTTGAATCGCAACCATAAAAACCACAATGATATAAAACACACTTAGATAGTGTTTAATGTTGTGGTTGAAATTATTTTTTAAAGTATTTTTTTAAAAAAAATATATAAAATAATTTTTTTATTTTTAAAAATGTATTCTTAATATCAACATATTATTCAAAAAAAATATTTTTAAAAATATTTTTTTAAAAACACTGGCTGGTGTTGATCGTTATGGTAGCGGTTACTTTTTAAAGTGTTTTTTTCTGAAATACATAAAAAGAATATTTTTAATAATAAGACATCAAAAAAATTTAAAAACATAAAATAAAATTAATTTAAAACAAATATTTTTTTTTTTCAAAAACATTTTTAAAATATAAAAATAAACCAGCTAATGGAGTAAAGATAAAAGTGATGAGATAAGCATCGTAAAGCTAACAGCGTGGTTGAAGACTCTTCCATTTACCTTCTAGTACTGATCATGTGGACATGACAGAGGTGGAAAGATGAGTTTAAAGAGGGCGACCTCTCACCAAAACTTCAGAGCTAGCCGGCTAGCTGTAGAGGAAGATTGTCGAAACTAAAGATGAAAGATCGAGACGGCGGAGGTGACGACGACTAGGAAGGTTTCTACATCAGTTGACTTCAAGAGCTTGCAAGGCAATGTATCCATTGCCGGCTACCCTTGAGGATATGATCATAAGAATTATATTATTAGAAATATACTAAAACAACTTAGTAATTCATTATAGCAATTCACAGTAAAAAGATTAAGTTGTTTTTTATTATTATTATGTTTTTTAAAAAAGTTTTTTTTTTTTGATGTCTATAGCTTTTTTTTTCTTTTTTTGTTTTTAGACTTTTAATAAATTTTATTTTGTTTAATTTAGTTTAAGCTATTTTTTTTCTTTTTTTTTTTGATGCCTTTAGCTTTTTTTTTTCTTTCTTTGTTTTTTTTCTTTTAATAAATTTTGTTTTGTTTAATTTAGTTTATTAATGTTAATATTTTTTTAATTTAGTTATCAGACTTTTATGACATTGATCTCAGGTTTAACAGGTTAACTTGGTTTCACGAGTTAACCCGGATTTTTTTTCTTTTTAATTAATTTTTTTCGTTTACTTTAGTTTGTTAATATTAAATTTCTTTCTATTTAGTTATCAGACTTTCATGACACATATCTCAGGTTTCACGGGTTAACTTGGTTTCACGGGTTAACCCAGTTAATTCTGGATTAACCCGTCCATTTTTTTTTTATTTTGTTAATGTTAAATTTTTTTTATTTAGTTATCAGACTTTCATGACAAGGATCCTAGGTTTAACAGGTTAATCTGGTTTGACGAGTTAACCCGAAGTTTTTTTTTAAATTAATTTTTTTCGTTTACTTTAGTTTGTTAATGTTAAATTTTTTTCTATTTAGTTATCAGACTTTCATGACACATATCTCAGGTCTGACGGGTTAACCTGGTTTTACGGGTAACCCAGTTAATTCTGGGTTAACCCGTCCATTTTTATTTGTTTTTTTCTTTTGTTAATGTTAAATTTTTTTATTTAGTTATCAGACTTTTATGACATGGATCCCGGGTTTAACGGGTTAACTTGATTCGACAAGGTAACCTGAAGTTTTTTTTTCTTTTTAATTAATTTTTTTTGTTTAATTTAGTTTGTTAATGTTAAATTTCTTTCTATTTAATTATCAGATTTTCATGACACATATCCCGGGTTTGACTGGTTAACCTGGTTTCACGGGTTAACTGAGTTAATTCTTGGTTAACCCATCAACTTTTTTTCTTTCTATTTAGTTATCAAACTTTCATGACATGAATCCTAAGTTTGATGGGTTAATCTGGTTTGAAGGGTTAATCTAGTTAATTCAGATTTTTTTTCTTTTTCTTCATGTTGGTTTTTTTTCTTTGTTTTTTTCTTTTTAATTAATCTATTTAATTATCATACTTTTATGACACGATCTTGCAGCCAGATCCACATCCAAGGCTCTTGGATCTGGTGTTGCAGTCAGACTCACTTAAACTTGAGTCATGTAAGTTTAATATTATTATTAATATTATAAATATTACTCTTGGGTCAAGCGTTGCAGTTAGACCCAAGGTTTTTGGGTATATCTTTGCAGAAAGACCTAACACTCTTAAATCTTAGCCTTTTTATATTTTTTATGCAAGAAACAAAAATTAACCCGTGGGTATGCCTTTGTTTTTTTCCCTTTTCTTTTCCTTTTTAAGCATTTTATTGTGGACTGCACAATGCAGTCCACAGTGAAAAAGCTAATGCCTTTAGTTTTTTTCTGACTTTTTTTTTAATTATTTTTTTTAATTTACTTTTTTAATATTAAATTTTTTTCTATTGAATTATCAGACTTTTATGACACGAATCCCAGGTTTGACGAGTTAGCCCAGTTAATTCTGGGGTAACCCGTCAATTTTTTTTCTATTTAGTTATCAAACTTTCACGACACAAATCCAATGTTTGACGTGTTAACCTGGTTTAAAGAGTTAACCCAGTTAATTGATTTTTTTTCTTTTTCTTCATTAGTTATTTTCTTCATGTTGGTTTCTTTTTCTATGTTTTTTTTTCTTTTTACTTAATCTATTTAATTATCACACTTTTATGATACGACCTTGCAGCCAGACCCACATCCAAGGTTATTGAGTCTGGCATTGCAGCCAAACCCACTTAAACTTGGGTCATGCAAGTTTAATGTTATTATTAATATTATAAATATTACTCTTGGGTCAGCCGTTGCAGCCAACCCAAAACTCTTGGGTATAGTTTTGCATAAAGACCTAACACTTTTAAATCTTAGCTTTTTTTGATATTTTTTATGCAAAAACAAATTGACCCGCGGCATCGCGCGGGTCATCTAACTAGTACAATACTCTAAATGGTGTGGGGGAATCACTATTCCCCTGATTCCCCCACACACATTTCACTGTGGATTACAACAGTAATCCACAGTGATTCTTCTCCTGGTTTTTTTTCCTAACTTTTCCCATTTTTTTCTTTTTTTTTTCAATTTTTTTTTCAACTTCACTATTTTTTCTTTTTTTTTCATTTATTTTTTTTCTAAAATTATTTTTGTTGATTTTACCTTTAAAATATTGACCTGGTTAAAATTTTTGCTTTATAATTTTTTTCTTTAAAATACTGTGAATTGCTGCGATGTTTTTCCACATAGTTTTTCTATTTTCTTTCTTTATTTTTTAAAATTATATTTGTCGATTTTTTTTCATATTGAGCTAATTGAGAATTTGGTTTTGTAATTTTTTTCTTTAAAACATTGTTGATTGCTACAGTGTTTCTCCGCATGATTTTTTTCTCCAAAATTATCTTTTTTATTTTATTTTTTAATATTGAGCTGGTTAAAAATTACAGTTACAATATGTTAGGAAAACACTGTAAATTTTTTTGAAAATTACTGTTGATTGCTACAGTGTTTTTTCCCACATGGTTTTTTTTCTGTTTTTATAATGTTTTTTCCTAAAATTATCTTTGTCAATTTTATTTTTTAAATACTAAGCTGATTAAGAATTACAATTACAAGTAAATACAAGTTTTTTCTCACAAAATACTATGGATTGATACAGTTTTTTCTCACATGGTTTTCTTCCAGTTTCTTTTGTGTTTTCTTTTTTTGTGATATTTTTTTCCAAAATTATCTTCGTCGATTTTTTTTTAAATATTGAGTTGGTTAGAATTTAACTTTGTAATAAAGCTTAATCATGTGGGGAAAACATTGTAGCTTTGCTCATAAAACATTGTGGATTGCTATAGTATCTCTCCGCATGGTTTTTTTTTTATAATTTTTTTCAAATTATCTTTTTTCATTTTATTTTTTTAATATTGAGTTGTTTGTAAATTATAATTACAAGTCATTACAAATAAGGTTAAATCATGTAAAGAAGTACTGTAGCTTTCAGCACAAAACACTGTGAATTGCTACAGTGTTTCCAACATGTTTTTTTTTCCTTTTTTTGGTGTTTGTTTTTTTTTCTAAAATTGTCTCTGTCGATTTTTTTTTTAATATTGAGCTGATTAAAAATGTAGCTTTGTAATTTTTTTCTTTAAAACACTGTGAATTGTTGCAGTGTTTTCCCATGTGATTTTTTTTATGATTTTTTCCAAAATTATCTTTGTCGATTTTTTTTTTAATATTGAGTTGGTTAAGAATTATAATTACAATAAAACTAAATTATATGAGGAAAGCGTTGTAGTTTTTCTCACAAAATATTGTGGATTGCTACAATATTTCTCTAAATGGTTTTTTATTTTATTTTACTGGGAAAAGCGCTATAGTTTTCCTCACAAAACATTGTCAATTGCTACAATATTTTTTCTCATGGGTTTTTTTCCTTCCAAAATCATCTTTGTTTTTTTTTTAATATGAAGTTGGTAGAGAATTTAGTTTTGTAATTTTTTTTCTTTTTATTAACTGAAAAGTTAAATCATATGGCGAAAGTATTGTATTTTTCCTCACAAAACACGGTAAATTGCTAAAAATCATTTTGTTCAGTCTCTAATTTTTTGATCACCAACACAACTTTTTTTTTTCGTCATGAAATATTTGCTCTATCATACCTTTAATTTCTATTACTTATCTAGCGCTGGTTCACAATTATAATGCTATCAAGTGCATATGTTTTATAAGCCCGCGACAACGCGCGGGCATGTCATCTCGTATATAGCTAAAAGGAATCAGTGTTTTACTGTGGACTGCACAGTGCAGTCCATAGTAAAACACTGATTCTTTAGTTTTTTTTTTTAAGTTGCCTAAGTTTTTTAGTTGTTTTTTCAATGCTTTTTGGGATTTTTTTTTTTTGCTTCTTTCTTTGTTTTTTTAATTAATTTTTTTCGTTTAGTTTAGTTTGTTAATGTTAAATTTCTTTCTATTTAGTTATTAGACTTTGATGACACATATCTCGAGTTTCACGGGTGAACCCAGTTAATTTCGGGTTGACCCATCAATTTTTTTTATTATTATTTTCATAAAATTTTTTGTTTGATTTAGTTTGTTAATGTTAATTTTTTTTATTTAATTATCAGACTTTCATGACACAAATACTAGATTTAACAGGTTAACATGGTTTGATGAGTTAACCCAGATTTTTTTCTTTTTAATTAATTTTTTTTGTTTAGTTCAGTTTTTTAATATTCACTTTTTTTTTATTTAGTTACCAGACATTCATGACACGGATCCCGGGTTTAACGAGTTAACTTGGTTTGACAAGTTAACCTGAATTTTATTTTATTTTTTGCTTTTTTTTCTTTTTTAATTATTTTTTACGTTCAGTTTAGTTTGTTAATGTTAAATTTCTTTATATTTAGTTTTTTTTCTTCTTATATGTTTTTTTTCTTTTATTTTTTTGTTTTAATTAATTTTATTTAATTCATTTAGTTTATTAATATTAAATTTTTTCTAAGTAGTTCTCGGCTGATGCCTTTAGTTTTTTTTTATGCCTTTGACTGTGAACTGCACAGTGCAATCCACAGTGAAAAGGCTGATGCCTTTTATTTATTTTTTCTTTTTAATTAATTTTTTTCGTTTAATTTAAATTGTTAATGTTAAATTTTTTTCTATTTAGTTATCAAACTTTCATTACACGGATTCTGGGTTTGATAGGTTAACCTGGTTTGACGAGTTAGCTCAGTTAATTCTGGGTTAACCTATTAATTTTTTTTTTCTTTTTAATTATCAAACTTTCACGATGCGAATTCAAGGTATGACGGGTTAACCTGGTTTGAAGGGTTAACCCAATTAATTCATTTTTTTTCTTGTTTTCATTAGTTTTTTTCTTCCTATTGGTTTTTTTTAATTAATCTATGTAATTATCACACTTTTATGACACGATCTTACAGCTAGACTCACGTCCAATGCTATTGGGTCTGGTATTGCAGTCCAGACACTTTTATGCTAAGGGTTAACCTAAGTTTAATGTTATTATTAATATTATAAACTTTACTCTTGGGTCAGGCGTTGCAATCAAACCTGAGACTCTTGGGTATAACTTTGCAAAAAAACCTAATACTTTTAGATCTTGACTATTTTTAAAATGCAAAAAATAATTGACCCGCGGCATCGCGCGGGGCATGTAACTAGTACAAACTAAAACTAAGATGAGTAAGCTTTGCATTAAGAACCATTAATTAATTTGCACTTGACAGAACATAAATTATTTTTTCATGTATCCTGAGGTTTTTTTCAAGTCCCCAGAAAAAAGGAGTAGTTTGTCTTTATCACAACATTGATAGCTAGAGATTGGTTTTTTTAATGCTTTTATATTTATTTTAAATGTATTTTTTTTAATTATTTCTATAAGCAATTGTGTGCAACTTGTGTATTATTTAATAAAATTAAATGGAATGTAAAAAAAACCAACATAACTGAAAGCACCATCGCATGGTTTAAAAATCAAATTTACAACTATCTAGGTGGAGCTCAATGGTAATAACATGAGATCAAGAGATTTGTTTCCTTGTGGTCTCAAGTTCGAGTCATGTAGTTGTTAATAGTTACTGGAGGCTTACATGGTCGTTAACTTCAGAACCCGTGGGATTAGTCGAGATACACACAAGCTGATCCAGACATCCACGTTAAACTAAAAAAAAATTAAATTTGTTTATTATTCAAAGATGTCAATTAAAAACAATTTAATTATAATTCAAGGAGAGTTTGTATCTATAAAGTAGTCGAGAGAACTATCGTATTTGACAGATCCTAAGCCATTGATTTTAAATTAGCGATTAGAT